>WNGK01002994.1_pt1 | contig 18343 bp, 19 predicted proteins | sample 5400601 | NCBI WGS metagenome assembly WNGK01 (sample SAMN13153376, study PRJNA577476) | soil metagenome | isolation source: 60 cm soil or saprolite under Garry oak tree replicate 1 | place: USA:California | collected 2016-06-15
GATTGGCGCACGGCTTGCCGAGATCGACGAGCAGGTCGGCCTCCTGCACGCGACGCGGACGGTGTTTGTCGAGACCCTGTTGCAACGGATTCCTCCGACCCCGCCCAACTACGAACGGATCGTCACGCTCAACGAAGCGGGTCTGGTGCCAGATCACGATGTCACCGAGCTAGAAGCAGGAGCCAACCGCTGTGCCATCTCTTGATGGAACATTCCTTCCTTCTCACTACGAACAATGGAGAGCAAGGAACCGCTACTGGAAGGAGATCACAATGAGTGACAATGTACCGGCAGAACCCGGTCTTGACCTGGATCGCTTGCGTCAAGCCATCCAGGAAGAATACGCCGCGGTTGCACGAGATCCTGGTCGCGGCTATCACTTCCACACCGGCCGTCCACTCGCCAGCATGCTTGGCTACCACGATGACTGGTTGGCAGGTCTTCCCGAGGGCTCGATCGCGTCTTTCGCCGGTACGGGCAACCCCTTTCGCATCGGCCAACTCCGGCCCGGTGAGCGGGTCGTCGATATCGGCAGTGGTGCTGGCCTCGATAGCCTGATCGCGGCGAAGATGGTCGGTCCATCCGGACAGGTCATCGGAATCGATATGACAAGGGCGATGCTCGAAATGGCGAGGAAGAGTGCTCTCGAAGCCGGGGCAGACCATGTGGAGTTCCGCGAAGGACTGGCCGAGTCGTTACCCGCGCCTTCCGGCTGGGCCGATGTGGTCATTTCCAACGGCGTCCTCAACCTGCTGCCAGACAAACTCGCGGCCTTGCAAGAGATGGCTCGGGTGCTCAAACCCACAGGTCGCCTCCAGATCGGGGATATCCTGGTGCAGCAGGCGGTGCCAGCGGACGCGAAACAGCAGATCGATCTGTGGACGGGCTGAATTGCCGGTGCTCTGCTGGAAGCAGAACTGAAAAGCCACGGTCGTGGCTGCCGGCTTCGTTGATTTCGAGATCACCTGGCAAGCGGACATCTTCAGTGGCGCTCCTCAAGCGAGTAGTGCCGCAGAATTCGGGACACAGGGCATCAACTTTCGCGCGCAGAAGCGCGGCACATGAGGAGGAATGGAATGCAGCCAGGGCCTCGCTCTCCTGTGAAGTCCCCATCAAGCCCACTACAATTTTGGGTGCCGATGTCTGCTCTGATTCAGGGGACACAGGCGAAAGCGAGCCTTGATGCCTTTGGGAGTCTACGATGTGAAAGAAACAGGACAGAGGAGCAAACCGCTATGCCATCTCCTGACGAGAAGAGACTGCCCCCTCAAGCGGCACAATCAGTTGTGCAACTTGGTCTGCGTGCCAACTGGCAGCAGTTCACGCTGCTGGTCATCGTCAATGCCTTTGTTGGCGGCATGGTGGGCCTTGAGCGCAGCATCGTGCCACTGCTCGGGCAGCGTGTCTTCGGCCTGGTTTCCACGGCGGCGGTGCTCTCCTTCATCGTGAGCTTCGGCGTCGTGAAAGCGGCTGCCAACCTCTTCGCGGGCCGACTCAGTGATCGCATCGGGCGCAAGGGGGTGCTGGTGGTCGGCTGGCTGGTTGGGCTGCCCGTGCCGTTCCTCATCATCTTTGCTCCGTCCTGGGGATGGGTGGTCTTCGCCAATGTGCTGTTGGGCATCAACCAGGGCTTGTGTTGGTCCACCACCGTCATTATGAAGATTGACCTGGTGGGACCGGCGGGGCGTGGGCTGGCCATGGGCATCAATGAAGCGGCAGGATACATCGCGGTCTCCCTGGCAGCTATCGCGGCTGGCTACCTCGCCGCCACGTATGCACTGCGGCCCCAGCCATTTTTGCTCGGCATCGGGTTTGCCCTGGCAGGCCTGCTGCTGTCGCTGCTCTTCGTGCGCGAGTCGCACGGGCATGCGCGTCACGAAGCGGCTTTGCTGGCTACTGCTGCTGGGCAGACGGAAGGATCAGCAGAGCAGGTCCAGCGCCCAGATCACAGGCCAGCTACCCCCTCGTTCAAGGAGATCTTCTGGCTGACCTCCTGGAAGAGCCGGACGCTCTTCGGAGTCAGCCAGGCCGGGTTGGTGAACAACCTGAATGATGGTCTAGCGTGGGGGGTATTTCCGCTCTTTTTTGCCGCAGGCGGTCTTCCTCTCGCGCAGATCGGGCTGCTGGCGGGCATCTATCCGGGCGTGTGGGGGACGACGCAGTTGCTGACCGAGGCGCTCTCAGACCGCATTGGGCGCAAAGGCATGATTGTCGGGGGGATGCTGCTTCAGGGCTTTGCTCTCGGGCTGTTGCCGCTGCTCCACGGGTTTGGGTGGTGGGCACTCACGATGGGCCTGCTTGGGCTGGGGACGGCTCTGGTCTATCCAACACTCCTCGCGACGATCGCCGATGTCGCTCACCCAGACTGGCGTGCGTCAGCAGTAGGCGTCTACCGGCTCTGGCGCGACAGCGGATACGCCATCGGGGCGCTGCTTTCCGGGGTACTGGCCGACCTCTTCGGGGTTGCCTTCGCCATCGGCGTCATCGGTGGCGTGACCTTCCTTTCAGGGGTGATCGTCCAAGTGTCCATGTACAATAAAGTCGTGAACCGAACAGAAATGTCGTGAACTACACCATAAAGTTGGGACCTCTAATTCACGAGTGAACGTGCTGATGTAGACGTAAAAGATAATTAAAGTTCGGTCCCTTATCGAATTAAAATGGGAGATGCCCGTGGCACTTCGGTAGTGTTAATGCGCCTCCCTTTTTGATTGTAAGTGTCAAATAAAACCTTACATCGGGAGCGCTGGCGACCAGCTATATACGAACATTGAAGTTGCCCTTTCCAGGGAGGTCTATAGATGCTACTTCAAAGATGAGTGCAATGTCATGCTTGATAAATTGAATGAAAGGAAGTTGAAGGGGGTATCATGATGATTACCCCTGTAGAAATTGACAGGATACTACATTATGCTCGATCCATTAATACCATTAGGCCCAAAAGAGCACATCCCTGATGCTCCCGATGACACCTATCTCAGGCTGATCGGGAACGACCTTTCCACGTTGGAAGAAGCATTAAGCAGGGTAGATTCTGATTGAATTCCACGCACTAAATGGACCGACCTTCCTGCTTATCGAACGCGTCGGTTTAGGCTTGTCTCACTTCTGCTCAGTAGATGAACCCGGAATAATACCCTCTGCCGGGTTCTTCTTTACTTCATTGTGTTATACAGCTGACAACGAATGGTCAAGGTGACCGAGCAGAAAACCAGCAAGGATTGGGATCACTTCATGCAAGAAGTGATCGACGTCCATTATCCCAACGCCGAAAAGATTATTCTGGTGATGGATACCCTCGCCACCCACTCCCCAGCGGCCTTGTATCACGCCTTTCCGCCAGCCGAAGCGCGCCGCCTGGCCTCAAAACTGGAGATCCATCACACGCTGCTGCATGGGAGTTGGCTGAATAGGGCCGAGATCGAATTCGCCGCCCTGGCTCGCCAATGTCTCTCGCGCCGCATCGCCACCAAGAAGGAAGTGGAACACCAGGTGGCATGGTGGCAAGAGCAGCGCAACGCCGCTGCGACCACCGTCAATTGGCGCTTCACCACCGCCGATGCCCGCATCAAACTCAAACGTCTGTACCCCTCATTGAAGACTAAACCCACCAACTCAGAGCAAGTTCCTGTTGCAGAGGAAGTGTGACAGACTAGTACCGCATCCTTGCCTTTTTCGCAACACAGCCTTCTAGATGATCTCCTTCTCACGAATAACACTACGCGTTGCAAGCACCTGAGCACCATAACTATTAAGCCTTGCCTCTATGTCTTCTTCGGAAGAAATCCCTAAAAAAATGAGGTCAGGCCGTATATCTAGAGAAACTGTATCTACGGAGGAAGAAGACCTTTTTCTTTGTTCACCATAGATCTGATCACGACAATAAGCCAACACTTCTAGTGTTATGTCCATTCCTTCACGACGCAAGTAGTTTGGATCAGCCAGAAGCAATAATTGAGCTTCCTTGATCAGATTAATACATTCTTTCCATATTTGCTCCTTTTTCTCTTGATCAGGTTCGTAGGCAGCACGCAATGCTACGGCCTCTGCTTCACGGAATCTCCTTTCCCATATTGCCCCATTGTTGAGCCCTCGGGTTCGGACAGGAACGCAATTCACCTCTAAGATAATGTAAGAGAGCTGCGTTATCTCTTTACCGTTAGCAAGAAGTGCTCCATTGTGTATCTCAAAGAGGGTTTTCGGATCAGGTAATGGATTCGCTTCATCTCGAGTACCGAGAATAACATAGTAACCTTCATGAAAATTCCCTACCGCTATATCGAAGTCGCTGCTGAATTGAAGAATCGGTTGATGATCGCTGGGAGATAAAAAGGTCTGAAGAATTTTCTGCGAGAGAACGCCAATTGCGCGCGCGACTGGTACTACACCAGGAGCAAAAGAAACAGCGGTAATAAAGGCATCGTCATTGATGATCTTAGTGAGTTCAGTAAGACGATTTTGCGTATCCAGGATGAACTCGACAGAAACAGAGACGTGAGACATTGTTGCTGGCACAAGATTTACGAGATTAGGAGCCAGGCCTAACTGCTCGGCTCTCCCTCGTTCAATCGTTCTTGAGCGTTGGATAGCTTGCATCGATTCGTCTCCTAATGCTACCTGTGAGACGATAATCAGCTGATGTGCTTTTTCCCAAAAAGAACCGCGAAAAGCAGCTTGTGCACTATGTATCTTAATACGGAAGTAGCTTTCGTCAGGCTTGACCCCCTGCGATGAAGAGTCACGCGGAACATAGATTGGGATAGTTGTACCAATTAGTGGGTAACTCTTCTCCATGCTTTTCTCCTATACTCTCTTCTCTTACACTACAACCGCACTTACGCTCACTTCTACTTTTTGAGTTGCGCAAGAGATATTCCTGGCATCGCTCGGCAACGTCACTTAAAAAGCTATGCTTAGCTACCTAATTTTTGCCCAAATTAGTGACAGGGTGATTGAGACGCGGTGAAAAGCGGCTTCTACAATATCAGCGAGAACCTCTTTAGAGGAGGTTGGCTCTAGTCACTCACGATCCTGCTCACAGGATTGAGCTTTCAAGCCATCTGAATAGCTTGCCGCTAATTTGGGCGAAATTTGGGTAGCTAAGTGCGATTGTAGTGTTAGTGCTGCATTATATTGGCATGTCTCCTAACCTTTTCAGCAGCCAACCAAGCTAAATCCAGCCCAGTACACAGGATTAGCGTACGGCAATGCCTGAGGATCACTCCATTCCGCTTCATCCTGTATCCTCAATAGAGCTCTCTCATAATTAAGACGTAGACTACGCCGATAGCTTGTGATCTGCTCGGAAGTAGGAACAGGTAGCGATTGTGCGAGTACGTCTGTTGAGGAAGCATCGATCTTCAGTGAGCTAGGAGCAGCTGGGTCGTATCCCCTCAATACACTATTTGTGGCCTCTTCGCGTAACCAGCGCTGTGCCTCCGACATACATTTTGCTGGGGACCATTTCCTTACCGGATCTAAATAGAAGTTGGCAAAGCGAGTCATTAGGAGATAAGTGGCACGATCGTCTACTGGCCACAGCGAAGCAACTATGCCAACAACACCTGCATAAAGAAATCCAGAAGCAATCCCATTCATTTCATTGAGTGCTTGAATTACATCAATTGTTAACGTCTCACAAGCTGAGAGGATCATCAAACGAAGACCTTTGAGGTCCAATTGCCCGTTCAAACATTCTTCGAGGGTAATGTTTTCATTGTATGGTAAGAGAAGGTGCGATTGACGGGGATCATCTGGCCGAAATTGAGCGTGCATAGCCAGCAATGCAAACCAAGACTGTCTTAGTAATTCCATTACTCTTGTGCGTGTCGCCTGCTCACCAATTACGCAATGAACATCAACCTTTGGATATCCGAATGTGTTTGCTAAACGGCAGCTTGTCTCTGCTTCGGCTTGTGCGAATGGAAGGGCTGGTATTCCTGGTGACAATGGCAGGGGATTTCCCACTGCCACAATATATGGTCGTTGTTTGGCGTACTCCAACGGGGATGATCGCTCTTTTGCGATGCTCAAGGTATGTGCGCTAGGTGCAATAGCCGTTTCAAAGATCTCGCTCAATGGGCCCTGACGATGATCTATGTGTACTGAGACTGCTGGCAGAGGCAAAAGTGCAAGAAAACCATATGGAATTACTGTGATCTTACGGATTCCTTGATCGGACAAAGACTGTGCGAGGGCGTTTATTCCCAATTCCCCAAGTACTCTAAGGAGACGGGGTAATTCAATCCGTATGAGAGCTTCATTAAATTCGTCGGCAAACAGATTGTGCTCGCTTTCACTCATTTGAGAAAACGGTATCTCCAATAAGGGAACCAGCGGGGCATACTTACGATGATTGGGCCATTGAGTAAATAATTGCAGCAAAGCTTTTGCAAAGCTACTCTCTGAGGGTAAATTCGTCAAGGCAACGCGTGCATTCGTTCCCCAATCCTCTAAGAAAGGCAGTCCGCTCATCGTCTGCGCTACGCGATATCCCCCAATGAACAGCTCATGACCCAAATGCTTTAAATCTTCGGGGGGGGAATCGCTCTGGGTATAAAATAGATCAAAAATAGCTTCAGTGCTGAGAAGTGGCAGAGAAATGTGTTCAACAGATGGCAATCTATTTTCTCTCTTAGTGATGACCAATGCAAAGCCCCTAAGTTCGCCATCTACTAGGTAGATAAGCGCCTCTTCAGGAGAAGTAATTGTTTGTGCAAAGCTACTCATGGTTGGTTGTGGTGAAAGAAACTCTGGGTCATCGTGCCATCGAATCTGGTCTCGTGCTTCCTCTACCGCATGATACGTGTCTTTAACTGCGGTTCGAAGCTTCTCAATAGCCAGATCATCTTTGTTAGTATCCTGGGAGAGAGCTTCAACAAAAGCACGTTGAGCATCACGCCAAGCATCACGAGCTAACATAAATTTTACCACACGTGATCTACTGGCAGGTTTTTTAATGTCATGTAGATTGACAGCATCAAGATCAAGAAAAGTTCTTAAACTCCTTGCCCGCCCCTCTTCAAGAGCAATGGCTACTTCCTCAAGCCGAGGAGGATCGAGATGAAGCAAACAATTTGCATCCTTTACATAGACAAATTGCATATCTTGTTCAGCAATACGTTCTGCTCGCTCTGCTTCTGTAGCTGCTGCCATCATAAGATCACCTTGAGCCTTGCGTGCTTGTATATAGGCATTATGAGCACTGGACCAATTTTCCATCTCCTCGTGTACTGCTGCTATTCGGAGCTGGGTATTACAATGGTCACTCGGCAATGCTTCACGAGTATGTACCTGTAGAGCTGCTTCATAATGAGAAATAGCTCGCTTCAAGCTTTCCCTACGATTCCCACCTATGCCAAAGGCATACACATCTCCTAGTTCGCATTGAACCATTGCCCAGTCCTCAGGAAAGGTATGCCGGGTATACACAAGCAGTGCTTCCTCGTAAGCAAGAAGTGCTCGTTGCAAATCATTTGTGTTTCCTTCTCTTCCTGAACGATAGAGTGTTCTCCCTAGAGGTATTTGGAGTTCCGCCCATTCTATAGAATGGCCCATTTGAATTTCTGATTGTTGGATAGCAGTCTGTAGTAATAAAATCTTCTGCTGTAGCTGTTCTAGAGTAAGTTCATCATTTGGACCGTAGAGCATTTGTAGGTCATTGTCTCGTAGAAACTCTTGCATGAAAGGTGATATACTGCTGGCAGTTTGAGATCCCAGTCCCAAATCATCAAGAAAGAGAGTCGAAATGTTTGGAGTTGTTAACGTAAATTGTTCTAGTGCCTTCCGGTCTTGGATTCGTTCTAGATCTTGAAATGCATTCCTCAAGAGAGTCTGATTCTGATAGTGCTCTATAGGAAAAGCTTCACTGATGTAGACTTGTAGGGATGCTTCGAAATAGGCAATTGCTTGTCGGATATTTTCCTCTTTCTCTCCTTTCTCATGCGGTAGAAGATATATCAGTCCGAGCAATGTCTGAGTTTGTGCCCATTCTCTGGGGAAGCGTTCCTGGGTGTAAACTTGTAGAGCGTCCACAAAACATGCTATTGCCTGCTCCTGATCTTTCTCTCCTTTGTGTTGTATTTGGTCCCTATAGGTAAGCCCTAATTGGAGATGTAATGCTGCCCACTCAAAGGGAGCAGTTGTGAAAGTGTAGACTGTTAAAGCCTGTTCGAGGGCGAAGAGACTCTGATTTAGGTTCTCTTCTCGGTTCCCTTGAACCCGCTCACGATATGCACGTCCCCGCTCGGCCTGTACTTTTGCCCATTCCAAAGGCGTAAATTTGCGAGTGTACATTTGTAAAGAGTTTTCAAAACAAGCGATAGCGAACTCTAAGTATTCTTCCTGCTCATCCTCGGTATACTTCTGGTAATAGGCAACTCCCAACTCGAATTGTTGTCTCGCCCATTGCATAAGATGTTCCCTCCCCGGAAACAAGATATCCTGTTCACTATCCGCTTGCATCCATAGAAGTCTAACAACTCTACCGTTCTTTAGTCATACATGAGTACCTGGAGCTATCCATTATCCAACCTAAGTTAGTACGATTCTCTACTACATGAACGCTTCTTCTTCTTCAAATTGCCAGGTAAGTATATTATAACATCTATTCAGCTATTTTCGCTGAAGCACATATAGGGGTCATCCGTTCAGAAAATTGGCTCTTAAGTGACTCTGATAGCAGATGCGTGTTGGTTATTTAGTGTAAATATTCTTCAATTGAGAGGCTTAACTCTCGTTCTATTTGCTCATCTGTAGAAGATAAACTGAGTTTGAGTCCGCAACTTTATTCTTCGAACCAAAAAGTCGTGATAGAAACAGTTCAGCCAAGTCCACAACTTTATTTCGCTCGAAATATCTTCTTTTGAGCGTGAAATGCTTGTGCTGGCTACTTGGGACATCTGTTCACAAAATCGGAGAGTCGCGCCAGTTCAATCGCTCTTATCTCTCATCTTGCCTTCACGAAAAGACACACAGGTCAGGAAACTCGAGAACAGGCAAGCCACCGCTCCATGAACATACATACACCTATTTCATCAACTAAGCAGAGAAGTAACATGTTCTCCTCGTCTGTGGAAGAAAACGAGGCAGGAAACGCCAAAACACCCTCTCACATTGACACGACCATTCTGTTCCGCCAATTAGGCTTCACTTGCCCTTTGTAAACACTGTGCTGGCTACTTGGATTATCCGTTCTAAATTTGAGCGTCGATAATGGCTCCACTCATTCTTCTACTTCGTAATCTACAGATCAGGCGAGGACAATAAGGTTTCCTGCATGCCAGACTCATCTATCGAGTTCCCAACTTTATTGTTGTTCAACAATTGTCTGGTGCCGGCAGCGGTTCCCTCAGTCACCGGTCGAGTATATGGTGGCCGATGTGTTCGACCCTCCCCCAGCCTGGCGAGGAAGCTTTGACTTTGTCCTGGAAGCCTATACGCTACAGGTCTTGCCTACTGATGTGCGCAGCAAGGCCATCGCATCGATCGCTGGTTTGCTCGCCAAAGAGGGCACATTGCTCGTGATCTGTCGTGGGTGTTCTGCTGAGGAGCCGCAGGGGAATCTGCCCTGGCCTTTGACAATGGAAGAGCTGAATCTATTCAAGAGCACTGGGCTCTGGCAAGTACACTTTGAAGACTATTTCGACCAGGAAGAGCCGCCGGTGAGGAGATTCCGGGTGGAGTATCAGCGAGCTTCATCCGCTGAAAGCTGAAATAGGGGATGACCTTGCGGCTGCTAACCGTTTGCGTGATACTGTACCATTGAGAGATGCAAAGAAGCAGATACTTGTTCGTGTTAGAAACGATACCTTTTGATGCCATATTCCAGATGGGAGCACTGATTGTATGAGTATTTCGTCGTCTGCGCACAAGCCGAAAGGGGCGGCAGCCACCGCCATGGGAGAGGGAGCGGTTGCTCCTCCGATCACCTTGAGCGAACGCAGCAGCACTGGCCTGGCGCTGCTGCGCATCCTGGTAGGCTACCTGTGGTTCCAGCAGTTGTTCTGGAAGCTGCCGCCCACCTTCGCCGGTCTGTACGGGTACGTGGTGCGTGAGTCACAGCATGCCATTCTCCCCGGCTACGGTGCGCTGCTCCAGCACACCTTTCTGGCGGGCTGCCCCAGCCTGTCATCGCCAGTGGGCTGCACGGCGTTTGTGCCTCTGGCGGCCTGTGTCTGGACGGCTGAACTGCTGGTGGCCATCAGCCTGCTGTTCGGACTCTTCACCCGTTTCGGGGCCATTCTGGCGACCATCCTCTCCGTGCAGTTGTACGTGGGCCTGGCCTATACCGAATGGATCTGGACCTATGGGATGCTGGTGCTGCTCTCGCTCGTCCTGGGCGCTGTTCCCGCGGGACGCCGGCTCGGAGTCGATCTCTGGCTTGCTCCGCGCCTGCAGGCGGCAGGGCAGCACCACCGAGTCGCGCGCATCGCGAGCTGGTTCGTGTAGGATGAGAGAGAGGGAAATGCGATGCATCGTTTCAATACCTTGCGCAGGGGACTCCTGGCAGGGGTTTTGGCCAGCCTGGTGCTGGCCATGTTCGACTTCGTAACCGATGGCACGCCCGGAAACGGGTTCCCATCGGTCTTACACTGGTTCGACATCACGATTGCCGACTCCACGATCAGCCACTGGGCCGGCTTCTTCCTGCTCATCGTGCTGGGAGGAGTCTTTGGTCTCATCTTTGGGGCACTTCAGCAAGGCAAGCTCATCACCACTGGCCGCGCGCTCCTCACCGGGCTGGCGCTCGGCGTGCTCTGGTGGCTCCTCTTTGCAGTGGTGCTGGCCAACATCACGAACCACTCGTCATCGCCGTTCAGCCTCAGCTTCGGGCAATTCCTTGCCTCGTTCCCCTTAGATGCACTCTTTGGCGTCTTGCTCGGGGCGATATTCATCCAATGGCAGGGACACTATGAATCACGTCAACCGTCTTGACACGGCGCCTCTGTTTGCGCAAAGGCGACTACGAAGCTCCCTCGCTGTTCACCCCGCAGAACCTGTTACGGGAGGCGCGGCGGCAAAAAGGGCTTCCCGAAGGCCGCGTCCCGGAGATCTGTGTGTTCGATCCCGATGGGGACCTGGTCGATTCCCTCCAGGCCACCGGTCGCGCACGCCGCCATCCCAACTGGGCGTGCTACCACACCGTGCTCGATACCTTTGTGCAAGACGAGATAGAGTATGGCATCATCGGGCGTGTGGTTGGCGCTCCATTCGCGGTGCTGGTGGCCGAGGAACTCTTCGCCTCTGGCTGCCAGCTCCTGATCAGCATCACCTCTGCGGGGCAAATCCTCCCGGTGGGCCAGCCCCCTTATGTGATCCTCATCGAGCAAGCCCTGCGCGACGAAGGGACGAGCTACCACTATCTGCCGCCCGCACCGTACAGCCACCTGGATACTGCCCTGCGAGAGATGGTCTGCGCACACTGGGACCATGGGCAGGTTCCCCTGCACGTGGGCGCGAGTTGGACGACCGATGCGCCGTTTCGGGAGACGGAGGCGCTGATCGCGCAGCGCCGCGCAGAGGGTATTCTGGCGGTAGAAATGGAGGCCGCCGCCCTCTATGCGCTGGCGCAGGCCCGGCAGTACCAGATCATCTGTTTTGCCCATGTGACGAACCAGATGGGACAGACCGAGGGGGATTTTGAAAAGGGGGAAGCGTCGGGCAGCGAGACCGCCCTCTCCGTTGTCAGCCACACGGCTCACGCCTGGAGACACAGGCAGACGGAGGAACGGGCGCAAGCACTCGCCTCTCCGCCCAGAGGCAGCGCGGAAGAGAAGGGCACCATTGTCACATGAGCATCCTCGACTTCCACTCTCTTGCAAAACAAGCTACTGTATGTTATACTTCCTCCAGTATCCTGTCATGCAAGGTAGTGAAAGGATGAGATGCTCGTGGAGACGCGTTCGACGCAGTTACTCAAAGGCACGCTCGATATGTGCCTGCTCGCCACGATTACGCGGCGGCCCTGTTACGGTTACGAGATGGTGCAGCAACTGGCCCAGCAGGGGCTCTCTCTGGTGAGTGAGGGCAGCATCTATCCCCTTTTGAGCCGCCTGCAACAGCATGGCTATATCGAGGGCTACTTGGTGGCGTCGCGTGATGGCCCCAAGCGCAAGTATTATCGTCTCCTGCCGGCAGGGGCCAAACAGTTAGAACAGTGGCGGACCGAGTGGGAGGCGTTTGCCCAGGCGGTCGAGCACATTCTGAAAGGAGCACAGTATGATGAAGAGAGCCGACCAGCACACTCAACACCAGATCGCTGATCTCGTTGGCGCCTGCGCGGGCTACTGGGCGCTCCGAGGCATTACGTGCGAACACATCACTGAGATGCGGCTCGAACTGGAGCAGCACTTACAGCAAGCGGTCTCCGATGGGAAATCCCTGGAAGCGGTGCTTGGTCCCCATCCCCTGGCTTTTGCCGAAGCCTGGGCGCGCGAAATGCATCCCCGAGTCTTTCGAGGAGGGGCCGCAGCTCTCCGTGGGGTGGTCTACGTGCTGAGCATCGTGAGTACCACCGCACTGCTTTCGCAACTGCTTGTGCATTCCTCCGCGTTTACCTTCTCCCTGTTCGCGGCGTATCTGCTCATCGGCAGTGGCCTGCTCGCTCTGCTGCTCCAGTTGGGCGGCTTCCTCGCTCCCCGCATCAGCACACGGACTGGGCGAGAGGCGCTGCTGCTCGCCGGTGCCGTGCTGGCGGTGCTGGTCCTGCGCCTGGCAGGCTTGACGGTGAACTGGAGCATGGCCCTCCTCTCCTGGAGTTGGCCCGTGACCATCGTTTTGCTTGTCCTGGCCGTAGGACTGTTCACCCTGGATTGCTGGCGTACTTTCAACAGAGAACACACCTCTCCAGCTTCCACAGGCTGGCCAGCGCTTCGCGCTGTGACGACGTTCGTTGCCAGCGTCGGGGTATTCGACGTGCTGCTGGTCGTCGGCAGTGTGGCTGTGTTCAACGTCTGTCGGCTGGCGCTCCGGCTGGTTTGAGTGGAGGAGCGCAAACGATGGAAAGCATCCCTGTCACGCCGGCCTTTCTGATCAATTGGGGCTGGCTGGGCATCGGCCCCTCTATTCACATCAACATCGACCCGGTGCTCCTGCACATTGGTCCGCTGGCCTTGCACTGGTATGGCCTGATGTATGTCGTGGCGATTGTCATGGGTCTGTGGTGTATCCGCCGGTACACCGCGCGCCAGGGCATCACAGAACAGCAGGTCTACCGTATGCTCTGGTGGTGTGTGGTGGCCGGTCTCGTCGGCGGACGCCTCTATTTCGTGATCCAGCAGCCAGACGTGGTGCCGGATTACCTGCTGAAGCCCCAGCATATCCTGGCCACCTGGGAGGGTGGCATGGCCTTCTATGGCGCCATCTTCCTGATCGTGCCGGTGCTGTTCTGGCGCGCGCTCAAAGAGCGGCTCAATCCCCTGGTGGTGCTCGATGCCGGGGCGCTCTTCGCCGCCTGTGCCCAGCCGTTTGGGCGCATTGGCAACCTGATCAACGGCGACATCATCGGCTATCCGAGCCAACTTCCCTGGTCCACGGTCTATGACAATGCGGGGAGCTGGGCCTGTCAGAATCCTGGCGCGGGCACCTGCCACATGCCGGTGCAGCCTGCCGCTGCCTATGAGTTGCTGCTCAATCTCGTGCTCATTGCCCTCTTGCTCGTGGTGGCGCGGCGCGCTCGTCGGCCTGGCATGCTCCTGGTGACCTACCTGTTCGGCTACGCCGCCACCCAGTTTCTGGTCTTTTTCGCCCGCGCCAATCTCGTCGTGCCCCTGGGACCTCTGGATGTGCGCCTCAAGCAGGCGCAGTGGACCTCGCTCATCGTTTTCCTCATCCTGATCCCGCTGACGCTCTGGGTCAGGCGCTGGCGCGCCGCCGAGGTGATCCCGGGTGCGTCCGTCCCCGCAACCGTTGGGGGTCCACAAAAGAGCGAGCTGGAAGCGACACACGCCGAGAGGAATACTGCCCTGGGAAAGGAAACCACCGATGTCATTCACCCCTCTTAGCCTGCTGGCGGTGTTTGGAGCCGGTCTGCTGTCTTTACTCTCGCCGTGCGTCGTGGCCCTGGTGCCTGGCTACCTTGCCTACCTTTCGGGAATGAGCCTGGAAGAGGTCAAGAGCCGGTCCTCCGCACGCTGGCAGGTCAGTTTGCAAGCGCTCTGGTTTGTGCTGGGCTGCACCCTGTTCTTGACGGTGTTGGGAGCGGCAGCAGCCTTGCTTGGCAGTGCCTTGAGCGTGTACCAGCAGGTCCTGGAGCGCGTGGGCGGGCTGGTGCTCATCTTCCTGGGCATCGCCCTCACCGGACTGGTGCCGGTTCCCTGGGTGTCTGGGGAGCACCGCGTGCAGTTCAAGCCGGGGCCGCCTGCCTGGTGGCGTTCAGGGCTCATCGGCATGACCTTTGGAGCCGGGTGGTCGGCCTGCGCTGGCCCGATCCTGGGCGCGGTTCTGGTCCTGACCGCTGTCAAATCGGCGGTGCTGCTGCAAGGGATGCTGGTGATGCTGCTCTTTGCGCTTGGTCAGGGAGTGCCATTTTTGCTGGTCGGTCTCCTGGTGGATCGTGCCGGTCCATTCCTGCGCCGCATCCGCCGCTCCACGGCGCTCCTCACGCGCATCGGGGGGGTTATCCTCATCCTGGTCGGGTTCTTTCTCCTGACGGGCCTGTTGAACACTGCCGGGTAGGCTCTTGCCCCTCCTTCTGCCTGCGGAGCAGACCGAGTGCGGGACGGGTTGCCCTATGCGGAACGTCGAGGATGACCGCGCCTGGATGCGCGAGCAGGGAGAAAACGGATGCGCGAGCGCTCGGCTGAGGGAACCACCCGGCAGGCGCTGTTCCCGTGCGCCCCTGAACGCCGCTCCATCAAGCAGGAGGCTGCGGCTGTTTCCCCCAGGCCAGATAGAAGAAGCCCATCCAGAACGGCTGTCGCTCGACCTCGGCCAGGGACTGCTGCATCGTGCTCCAGACGGTCTGCCAGGGGCGTCGTCTGACCACCTCCCCGGTGATGCCATAGCGAGAGAGGTGCAAGAAGAACAGCAGGGGGTGGAACCACACGGGCCACGCGGCAGGCCAGGCCATGTCCAACACGACCCAACGCCCCGAAGGCGCTAACGCCCGGCAGCCATTCTGGATCACCAGCTGCGCCTGCGGAATAAAGGTGAGGGCAAAGGTCGCGAGCATGCCGTTCACCTGGGCGGGGAACGCATAAGAGGCGGCATCGGCTTGCACGAGTTCCACATTCTTCCAGCCCGCTTTGGCAACGCGACGTCTGGCCTGTTCGAGCATGGCATCGGTCAGATCCACCCCAATGATTCTCCCCTCTGGGCCGATCGCTTCCTGCAACCAGGGGAAATTGAGGCCAGTTCCGCAGCCAATATCCACCACCAGGTCGCCGCGCTTCAAGTCGAGCCGCTTGACCGCTGCTCTCCTCAAGGCGTCTAGCCCTTGGATTCCGCTCTGGTCATAGTCTTTGGCCTGTTTTTGGTAGAGAGCAATGAGTCTGGCGTTCTCTTCAGGCACGATCTTCCTGCTCCTCTCTCGATCACTCGACACAGCGCAAGCAGATGCGTTTCATCTGGCAACTGGTGCGCCTCACGCGTTGCTACTCACTCCGAGCAGAACGGTGTTATTCCTTGCCTGCGGGCATCTCCTCCTGCGCCTGGGAACGCATCGCGTGCAGAAGCAGCATCGGCTGGAGTCCTCCGCTGAGCTGGCGCACCTGCGTGGCCTGGAAGCCCGCGCGCCCCACCATCGCTCCCGTATCGCGGTTCCAGTGGCAATGGCCCATGCAGCGGGTCGAGAGGGGCACGAGCGCATCCTGTACCCACGCGGTAATGCGTCCTTGCGCGCGCACATGTTCGAGCAGCAAGAGCGTCCCTCCCGGCTTGAGCACCCGCCAGATCTCGCGCAGGCCGCGCTCCGGATCCTGCACCGAACAGAAGACGAGCGTGGCCATAGCAGTATCGAAATGCGCGTCGGGGAACGGGAGGGCCTCGACCGGCGCGCGGGTGAGCGTGATGGGAACGGATGCTGCCGAAAGAGCGCGCCTGGCCGCGACCAGCATGGCCTCGTCTGGCTCGACCGCCTCCACGCGCTCCACGCGGGCCGGATCGTAGAAAGGGAAATTCTGCCCTCCACCGGCGCCCACCTCCAGCACGAGCCTTTCTGCTTGCCCGACGATCTCGCGCCGCAAGGGATCGAACATCCGCCGGACCAGAGGCTGCCCCATCATCCGGTTGTAAAACGCGGCAAAACGCGGGTAGGAGATCTCCTGCACCCCAGCAGAAGCGCGTGCCTCGTTCTCCATCGTCTCGCTCCTCTCGCTTTTCTCACAGGTCTGGTGATGGGCTGACGCATTTCAGACTCCCTCAAAGAAAGATGCAACGCATTCATCGTTCCAGGGAGTCGATGGGCGTGAAGATAGCGCAGGCCATCTGGTCGCTGCGCCGCAGCAGCCAGTTGGAGAGAGCCAGGAACTCGCATCCGGCCTCGCCTCGAAGCGCGGCGAGCAGTAGGGAACTGCCAGCGAAGATCAGCGTGGCGTCGCTGGTGAACCACAGGGGCGGCACCAACCACCCGGTAAGGTAGAGGGCAACGGGCAATGCGAGACTGAGCACGAAGCTCAGAGCGCTGGTGTCGGAGAAGCGCGCCGGGTTGCAGCGAATCCGCCAGAAGTGCCAGGCCAGGACGAGAGCGGGGAAGCCGAGGAGGCCAAGTACCCAGGTGATGGGCGTCAGGTGCCCCGACGACGACAGTTGGCCGTACACGATGAGGCCGACGAGCAGGAGCCCCACGACGAGACGCGCCGCAGTGCCGATGGGTCCGATGTCGCGGTGAAGACGAGTTGCTTGGATGTCGGCGTCGCTCGACGACGCCTTCTGGCTGGTTTCCCTCCTATGGCTGGCAAAAGCGATCACCAGAATTGGCCGTTGTTCGATCATAGGTCCCTCCGATACCTGGTCTACAACTGGATGCCGAGCGCAAGATGAACCTGGTCAGTCCGTCAGTTCGACAGCTCGCCCAGTGATGGTTCACCACGTTCTGCGGCTAAATGCGACATTGATACAAACCACCGCCACCGTGAACAGGGTGAGCACGAAGAGGAAAGGAAAAACCACCCAGCCGGGAGCGTTCCTCGCGGTCGCCAGGATGGTCAGAAGCGTGCTCATGCCCATCAGCATACCCAGCGAAACCAGGGCCAGTGTCAAACGCTGACCGACGGTGGGAGCCTGACTAGGGGCTTCCTGGATCAGCTTCTGTCCAGCGCTGCTGTACGGAAAAGCCTCTTCATATCTCGTATCGCCTGCAGAGCCGTAGGCAGTACCTTGACTCTCGTAGCCCATTTCTTCTTGTTGAAACATACCGCTTCTCCTTTCGAGGTCGTTGCGGGACGCCATCCGATGATAGGGTGCTCCATGTGCATTCACCTGGTGGCTCGCATTTCTTCGAGCCAGGTGGCAATCCATTGGTATTCGTCGCGGATACGCCTGGTATGAAATGCCAGGACACGCTGGGCATTGGTCATGGAGATGCCCATTGTTGGGACACACTCCTCCGAGTCTGCCATGTGTTGCATGCTCTGCAGGTACGAGAGGCACCCCTCAAGATAGGCCAGGCGCTTAGTGAGGATCGCCTCTCGCTCGTGCGTTTCCAGCAAGTCGAAGAAGGCGACCCGGGTAAAAAACTCGGCTTCGCTGGCGGCTTGCGAGGTGGGGAAATCCCGGAGAGAGGCTTGCAGTAACTCGATCCCGCGCTCGGTGAGCTGATAGAGATGACGATTGGGCTTGCCCTCTTGGGGCACAACCTGCCGGGTGACGGCACCGACCTCTTCAAAACGTTTGAGAGCGAGGTAGAGCGTTTTGTTGTTGAGGGTGACAGTCCCTCCAAGTGCCCGCTCGATGTCTTTTTTGATGTCGTATCCATGTCGTGGCCCTGGTCGCAGCATCGCCAGGATTAAGATTTCGCTATACATATGCTACTATATCCTATGATACCGTTATCTATAGAAGTGATGATACCATAGGTGGGTGAGGATGTCAAGGATGGTTATACGTACTCGATGAAGGGGAACAAAAGGGCTCATGAGCTGATGAAATTTACAACGGTAAGGTCGGTCACTGATTACTAACCCGGTCAAGAAACGCCTTTCAGTTTGGTTCGCCTACTGGAGCGAAAATATTACAATTGCTTCACTGCACAATTTGGTTAGGATCTTAGTCTTACCTGTGCGACATGAAGTCGCCTCAATGTCTGTCTCGGCAACCAATTGCAACGAGACCTGCTGTTTCACCAGTAGTATCCTACCAGGACATGCGGCAGTGGTAACACGGCGGTGTGAAGCTCCTGGGACAA
>WNGK01004812.1_pt1 | contig 18342 bp, 20 predicted proteins | sample 5400601 | NCBI WGS metagenome assembly WNGK01 (sample SAMN13153376, study PRJNA577476) | soil metagenome | isolation source: 60 cm soil or saprolite under Garry oak tree replicate 1 | place: USA:California | collected 2016-06-15
AGCGAGAACGTAGAGAAGGCTTGCCATAAAATCGCAAAAGTAATCCAATCGTTCCCCGAACTTTGATTCCAACTTTTTGGCGCGCGCGATTTCGCCGTCGCAGCCGTCAAGAATACTGAACGCCTGAAAAATGGCCGCGCCGATGACGACACTGACGTAATCGCCGCGTACCAAAAATACACAGGCGATTAGTGGTAAAACAAAGATCGTTAGCGTCCACGCGCTGGGATGGATCGGAAACTTGAGCAGAAAACTCGTTATGCGGCGCGAAATCGGCCGATTCAAAAACCGTGAAACGAAACCGTCCTGAGGCTTGCTCATTACGTTAGTATCCTTTTGAAAATTCGATATGTCTTGTAGCGCTCCGCTCAGATCGCTTCGAGAAAACGATTGATCACAAAATTATCTTCCAGCGTGAGACTGAGTTCTCCCGCGAATCCACGTTTGATCATTGCGTCTTCGACGATCCGTAGCACAAGCATTTCGGCAATGCCGGTACGGCGATATTTTTCGATCACGCCAAGCGCGATAAGCCGCGCTGTTCGCGTGCGGCTCTTGTAATAAAGAAGTTTCACAAGGCCGATTGGCAACCCGAAAGTCGCAAGCCGGCCATCGATACGGCGCAAGGCAACGTTGATGTCCGGCACACATAGGATGAAGCCGGCCGGCTCGTCGCCGACTTCCGCGATGAGCGCAAACTCCGGAATAATGAGCTGTTTGAGTTCGTGCGTCATGAACTCGATCTCCGCTTCCGTAAACGGCACAAAGCCCCAGTTCTTTTCCCACGCTTGATTGTAAATTTGGCGAAGCCGCCTGCTTTCCTCGCGAATATTCTTGAGATTTCCAGCCCGGATCGTGACCGGCCAGCGCTTCCGAAAACGTTCGGCGAGTGGTCGCAAACGCGCCGCGGCTTTTTCCGGGTCAGCAAACCACCAGGCGTACCAATCTTTCGCTTTGGCAAAGCCGGAGCTCTCGATCAGCTCTCTGTAGTACGGCGGATTATGCGCGGTCAATATGGTGGGCGGAAACTGGAATCCATCGATCAACAGTCCGCAGACGTAATTGGTTGAATAATCGATCGGTCCCATCATCTCGCCGTGCCCTTTCTTGCGGAGCCAACCGGCGGCAGCCTCAAAGAGCGCAGCGGCGACGTTGCGATCGTTAATGCACTCGAAGAGGCCGAAACAGCCGACGTTCGATTGATGCAGCGAATTGTAGTTTGGATCGTCACTCGCCATGATGCGGCCAACGATTTCACCGTTTTGTCGCGCGAGAAATAATGCGGCGTCGCCGTGCCGGTAAAATGGGTGCCGATGGCGATTGAGAAATGTCTTCCGTTCGATTATTAACGGCGGCACCCAGACCGGATCATTCGCATAAATTCGCCATTGAAATCTGATGAACGCATCGCGATCCCGACGCGAACTGACTTCTGAAATTTCGATCTTCGACACGAATGCAAAAACTATCTATGTATCTCGCCATTTCACCACCACTTCCAGCAGTGATTCAGACATGTTTTCCTGGCGGATAATCAGATAGACGAACAGCAAATTGAGCGGGATGAATTCGAACCAGAAATAGTAAATCGGCTGGCCGATGAACAGCAGGGCAAACAAAACTAACATCCGTGTGTTCGTCATCAACAGGCGCCACCACCTGAACGTCGGGCTGACCAGATTTCGATAACGCGTTCTTAGCCAGCTGGGGATTTCGCCGTGGAACAGCTGGCTGGTTGTATCGCGCAACTTTTTCAAGTGCGGCGCGAGCATTTCCTGTTGGCGAGTAAAGTTCAAATACAATGCGAGGAGGAACTTATTCCATGGTTCGGAACGCCAACTGAGCTTTTGATAATCGGATCGCAGGGCAGAGGCAGAATCTAATCTCGGGCGCGCTCGGTTCGTGACAAAATAAAGATAGGTGCTGCGGTAATAATCGGCCGCAGCGCCTTGCAATGCGTGACTGATCCCAGCCGCAAGAGCGAGAAGACAGATCGCAGGCGATGACCCTTCCGCGAGGTAACGGAGAGTCAGATGCACATAAATACTTAGGAAGCCGAGGTGGTCCGCGATGCTGTCAATAATGCGGCCCTCCCGGCTTTCCCGGTGAGTCAAACGTGCGAGCTGACCATCTGCGTTGTCGAACGCATTGGCGCAGACATGAAACGCCATACCCACAATGTTGATGCGTAAATCGCGATAGTAATAAAGATGCCCTGCAACCACTCCGAAGAGACCGGCAAGCCAGGTCACGCTTCCCGGCGTCATCTTGAGTCTCTCGAAAAACTGAGCCAGACAAAACCCTATTGGGCGGAAAAAATAGAGATCGAGAACTCCCTCGACCTCGCGCGCCTTGTAAGTGGCTTCGACGCGCGAACACGGTGCTTCTTTCTGTTCCACCATCAAACTTAAGCCCGATCGGAAACTCAGGCGCTCTGAAGCGCCGCCGGAACGAGCGTGTCCTCGAGAATGTTGAGCGCTTCGTCCAGGTCCGCGCGCGTATGTTTGGCTGTCACACAAGCGCGGAAGCAGATTCGATTTTGCGGCACTGCAGGATAATCCACCGGGGCCACCCAAAGGCCGCGCCGGCGCAGTTCGTGACCGAGTCGGTACATTCGCTCCCGATCACCAATGACAATGGGCATGACGTACGTTGTTGATGTTCCAGTGTCGAGGCCGAGGCTGTGAAGCTGCGTGTGGAAGTATTCTGCGTTTTCCCAAAGTTGCGCGCGCAGTTCTGGCTGACTGGTGCCGAGCTCGAGCGCTTTAAGAATTGCCGCGATCACAACCGGTGGCAGCGCGCAGGAGTAAACATACGGATGCGCGTAAAAACGGAGATATTGCAGCGTCTCCTTCGAACCGGCAACGAAGCCTCCCAGCGCTCCGAAAGCTTTGGAGAATGTACCATAAACGAGCGGAACGCGGTCTTCCACGCCAAACTTCTCAGCGGCACCACGGCCATGCTCGCCGCAGGCCAGCATGGAGTGGGCTTCGTCAATAAAAACGCTCGCACCGTGGGATTCCGCGACCCTAATCAACTCCTTCAAATTTCCGAAATCGCCATCCATGGAATAAATGCCTTCCACAATGACAAGTTGCCGTCGGCCTTTTTGACGGCTCAACGCTGTATCGAGTGAGACTGGATCGTTGTGCTCGAATTTCTCGGTGCGGCATCGGGAAAGTACCGCTCCATCGCGAAGGCTGAGATGCGAGCGGTTGTCCAGAAGTGCCACGTCAGTTTTACGAAGCAGTCCGGAAATTGTGCCCAGCGCGCCGCCAAACCCGCTGTTAAAAAGCATCGCATCCTCACGGCCGAGGAAGTTCGCCACACGTCGTTCGAGTTCGCGATGCAGGTCGGTCATTCCGGAAAGCATTGGCGAACCGCAGGCGCCCAATCCATGTGTCCTAAGCGCTTCGCGCGCGGCGACGAGCACCTCGGGATGATTGGCAAGGCCGAGATAATTATAGGAGCAGAGATTAATTACTGTCCGCGGTTTACCGCCGTAGGTGATCATTGTGCGCGCGTCAGCGGTGGCGAGGAGCTCAGGCTCATATAATTCGACCGCCCACGCCCCGTCCCGCATCCAGTTCGTAAAGCTCGCCGGAGCTTGCAGCGGGTCGTTGCTCTCGCCCGCAAGAAAATTGCTCAGACTAAGTTTTGCCGGGTCCTCGTTCATCACGCGCTCCACTCCCTGTCGGCAACTCTCATTAGCGCGCTAACAATCGTCGGGAGCAAAAGCGCGGCTGGAATCAATTTGATAATCGGCGCGAGCGCACCGAGCGGCTCTTTCCAGCAAAAATGAGATTGTTTATCCTTCACTAGGCTCCTTACGGGGTTCTCGGCTGCAACTGCACGCCATGAAGTTCCGTGTCGGGGCAATCATTTTACCGGTTTTCGGATTTGGGACAAGATTTTAGTGAGACAGGGCTACCGACCCATAATGCGGTAGCGACGGCCCGACGGGGCCACAGGAGAGGCACGACTTGCTACTTTCGCGTCGTCCGAAAAACGTAGTCCCAAAGCGGCGAGCTGATGCCGTATCCGACGTGATCATCCTTGTAATGATGGCGGAGATGGTACTGCTTCAGCCAGAGCCACAGACCCCGCTTCATGGGGAAGTGGTGCGTCGCGAAATGGAGCATGTCATAACAGACGTAACCAAAAACCAATCCGGCAAACACGCCAGGCGCCAGGCGCCCGAAAATCAGAAGGAAGAGCCCAAAAAAAAGAAACGCAAGGGGGACGCTGATGCTTGGGGGCATCACGAGCCGACGTGAGTCGTTTGGATAATCGTGATGAACACCGTGAATAATGTAATGCAGTCGTTTCCCCAGATGGGTCTTGGGTTCGTAATGAAATATGTACCGGTGAATGAGGTATTCGATGAGCGTCCAAAGCAAAACACCGAGCAAAAACAGTGCTGCTACGGCCAAAATGGATAATTTTCGCTGCGAAAGCGAGACGTAAAGCATGTAGCTGACGACTGGCATATAAAGCACCAGCGGGGTCGCCGGATGCACCCGCGAAAAGAATTCCACGAAATCGCTCTCGAACATTCGGACCGTTTCGTTTTTGTTCGAGACGTAAGGTCGCTCTGCCATGATTAAAAAGTAATCGGCCGCGCGCTTAGATCAACGCCGCTCATTCGACCGGTCGTTACGTCTCGAATGGCTGGAGAACTGGCTCTTTGTTTCATTCGTTCAATCCGCGAATACAAGCTGTAGCGCTCGTCGAAAATGAACTGGAAAAGCAATCGGGTCCACGACGTGTGATACTTCAGGTAATCGTAAAATTCCGGCGCCATCGCGCGTAGCTTCGGCAGATTGTTCCATGGAATCGAAGGTAAATCATGGTGCTCGTTGTGATAACCCATGTTCAGCGCCACTCGATTGATTGGTCCGTAATAACTGAACGTCTCCTGGTCGAAATCGTACGTGTAATGCTCCTGAATCCAGCGTGCACCCACAGGGTGCAGCCCAATCGAGAAGAAAAAGGCGAATACGAGATAAAGAAACCCCGGCCAACCGCAGAAATAAACAACTGCCGCATCGTACCCCGCCGCGCACACAAAATTCACAAAGAACCACCGGTCCCACATTCTGATCGCCTTTAACCGAGGCGGCCGGGTCAGTTGGAAAAACGGAAAGAGCATGAGCCAGATCGCCTTGCGATACCATTTGTTGCCGACCAGTCGCGCCTCCCAATGATTCGCCAGATCAGCGTCGTATTCATAATCACCCTGATGCGAATGATGCTTCAAATGGTAAACGCGAAAACCCATCGCGCCGGGCGCGAGATTCGGGAGATCGGCAATGATGGCCACCATTTTGTTCCAGCTCTTGCTCCGTAAAATCAGGTTGTGCGTGGCATCGTGAATGATCACGTAATTGGCATGGTTGGCGAACGCGCCGATGCAATAAGCGATGAGAAGACTGAGCCACCAGTAGCCGAATCCCTTTGTGCCCATCCAATAGGAGATCGCCGTTTGCATGAGCACGAGCGACACAGCAATCAACGCGGTGTACGGATTGCGCACGATCAACCGGCGCACTTCCGGATGCGCTTTAATAATCGCTCGCGCCCGGCTCGGATGCGGCTGGTCAAATTCCGATTGGTGGAAGAAGGCCTGCATGGACGAGCCTATTTTCTAGCACAAAACTTGCGAAAAGACCATCTTTTGCCCAAGCTAAAACTTTGCGCAAAGATTGGCCGATTCGCGCAATCTATCCCACATTGGCCCTGTTAGGAATCGCCAGAGAATGGATCTTCCGGCAGGCATTTCAACTTTGCAACGCACCGATCGTTGGATTGGTGTGCCGCTTTGCGCGATTCTAACCCTTGTCAGAAAAATTCTCGGATCGACAAAGCCGCCCGGACCGCGTCAAGTCCATAGCATTCTCTTCGTTAAGTTCGCCGAGCAGGGCTCTACCGTTCTCGCCTATCCCGCAATTCTTCGTGCAACCGAGATGGTCGGCCGTGAAAACGTTTACTTCGTCGTATTCGAAGATAATCGATTCATTCTCGACGTCATGGAAATCATTCCCGAGGGGAATGTGATAACGATCGCGACTCGGAGCCTCTTTGGACTATCGGCTGGTGCGCTGCGAGCGGTGCGTCGGGCCAGGGAAATCGGCATCGACGCAGTCGTTGATATGGAATTCCTGACACGCTTCTCTGCCATTCTGACGTTTACCACCGGCGCTAAATCGCGCGTTGGCTTTCAAACTTTTTTGGCAAAGAATCGCGCCACACACCTGGATCCTCCGCGTCTAATTTACAAACGACGCGGAGGAGCGGGCTGCAGGGTTTCGAACCGGCGATCAAGCGCACGAATTCCTTGGGTTGTTTCAGAAGAAAGCCGGCCGACGATGCGCGAACCAGGCGGCTCACGGGCCTTAAGACTCTAGCGCGGACCCGTCTCTTGCGCCCGAGCGAACGAGGTCAGTGCGATCTTCTGTTCCTGGAGGAGCCACCGTGTTTCAGGCGCCGTCAAGGCCTCCAGTTCCTCGGCCCACCGATAGCCCCAATGACCGTATTGCCTGCAGGTCTCCTTGTCCCCTTCGCCGGGATGGCAACTCAATTCATATAACCCGTCAGGAATTTCCCGAAGAATCTGTTCGAGCGCAGAGCGAGTTAAGGAACCGTCAACCTCAAACCCATACATACCATCCGGCATTTGAAGGCCGGGCGGATTGTGCAATCCTCGCGCCCACAGACACGCCAGATTCAAACCCAGCCGCTGGAACCATCGTCCCGTTCGAACGCCAGGCGATTTTCGCCAGGGGCCAGCAGAATTGCGAATCCAGACATGATCCATCCCACGGGTCAGGCGTGTCACGATCTGGAAGACAGGCGGGAACATGTGGAGATGCTGGTGGCTGTCGAGATGGGAGAGCCTTAGTCCGGTCTGCTGAAAGCGCGCGATCTGGGTCGCGATTTCGCGCTCGACTTCATCCCAGCTTATTCGCCCGAGCAGCGCGCGTTTCAAGAATTCGCCTTTTGTGCCCGGAAGACGTCCTGTCTTATCAGCAAGGGTCGGCAGCGCCTCAGGCGGCAGCACGGCTTGCTCTTCCACCAGCGCCAAATGCAGGCCAACATCCAGTGCCGGGAAATCTCGCGCCAGCGCGACGGCATCCTCGAACGCGCTCCCGGTCACGAGTAACGAGGCACTCGTCACTATTCCGTGTTGGAACGCGCGCACAATCCCGCGGTTGACGCCGGGCGTCAGTCCCCAATCGTCGGCGTTTACAATCAGGCGCTTCAAAACGCGGAAACGCGGAACGCTCGGATCTCTCTTCGCATCTTCATCCGGAAGGCGACCAGTTCCTGGATCATTTTGATAATCACATCCGGGCTGGCCAGGGTTGAGGTGCCGCGATTTCGGGGAAAATAATCCACTCCAAATTGGGTGATCTTGAAGCCGTGCAACTTGCTTTTGATCAGCAGTTCCGCGTCAATGAACGAACCCTCCGACTCCAATACAACCTTATCCAGCATCTCTCGCTTAAATAATTTGAACGAGAAATTGATGTCTTTCACCCGAAGCGGAAAGAGGAAGCGGATGAGAAGATTGTAAGCCACGGAATACAGAGTGCGGACGAATCCCTCCGCGGTGCGATCGAATCGAAAAGCTGAAACGATATCAGACCTCGTAAACTCCATGATACGCACTGCTCGGGTCAGCTCCAGGAGATCGACCGGCAAATCCGAGTCACAGTAAAAGACCAGCTCTTTCGTCGCCTTGCCGAAGCCCGTGCGGAGGGCGCCTCCCAGTTTCAAATTCCGCGTATGGTGAAAAACTTTTATGCAACCGTTTGATCGGGCAAGGGCGTCCGCGATTTCCGCGGATCGGTCCGTGCTGGCATCATTGACAATGAGGATCTCATAATCAGACGTCATATCGATCAGGACCGCCTCCGCGAAGTTGACTGCGCGCTCGATGTTCTCTTCTTCATTGAACATTGGATAAACAACCGAGATGCTTGGCCTCCACGTCGTCATGCGCGCTGTTTCGATTCCGGTGTCAAAGCCGACGATAAATTGTTTTGCCATTGATCACCGTCTCCACGCGGTATTCCCCGAGGAAGGCACGAAGCACGGGATATCGCGTCATGGGATGCGCCGCCCAGAACCGGTCCACCGTTGACATGTCGATGATGAGCGCCGGCGGGTGCGCTTCCCAGTCTGCCTGAAACATCTCCCAAGTCCCCGGAAGCAGGCTCTTCCCTTTGTCTGTTACCTCGCGAGGCCGGCTGGCGTAGGCGCCAACCAAATGAGAGCAGCTCACGAAGCGCGTCGCCATCCGTCGGTCGGAGAAGCTGTAGAGCTGCGGGCAACTTCCCCACACAAAGATACGATCGTTCGGGGTTGTCTCCTTGACGATGTGCTGAACAATCGGAAGAAAATTGAGCGTCTGCGTTCGCACTACCAAGGCCCCGATGAGAAAACCTATCGCTGGCAGGGCCGCCGCACCAATAACGCCTGCTCGGATCCATCGCCAGCGCGGCTGAGGAGAACGTCGCTGTTCCGCGACAAAGCGCGAGAACGCCTGGCCCGCGAGAATCGAAAGCGGCGGAAGCACTGCCAAATGATAATGTCCCGGGAATCGCCATCCAATAAAGATCGCCAGATAACTGAGGACCAACCACAAAATAAGCAGCACCTGCTCGGTGGGCACAGCCCTCCTGCGCCGAAAAGATCTCAGCGTCTCAATCACTTGCCGAATGCCAAAATACCATAACAGGCCCCAGGCGAGCATCACCGCGAGATGGAGGGTGACGAGACGTTTCAGAACATAAAGGAAGGTTGTTTCAGACTCGACATAGCGAACGGCAAACGCCCACGCCCACAGATATGCGTCATGCAGATTTCCCTGACGCTGGTAATACCAGGCCAGTCCCCCGATCACGGCGATGAATCCAGTTACGACACCGCTGCCTGCTGCCAAGAAGCGTCCGAGTGATTGGTTACGGGGAATGAGCCAGACGTAAACGAGATACGCCAGCATTGCGCCCAAAGTCACGGCCGAAGGCTGCCGAATCAAAGTCGCCACCCCGACCAGCGTGCCACTAAGGAACATCCAACCCCAGCCCGCTTTTCTTTCGCCCTGCAGGAAGGCGAGGACACTCAGCGCGAGAAAAAGAGACGCGAAAATCTCGGTGTTCGCGGGGAGTGTGTCACCCGGCCGGTAGGCATGGACGAACACGGCATAGCCAATGCCACTCCATGCCCCCGCCCAATCGTCTCCCACTCGCGCGCCAATCCGCCGTACGACCAAGGCGGTGGCGGCGACGACAAGGATGGCGAGGACATGAACGGCAAGAAGATTGTTCTTCCCAGCCACTTTGAAAACGGCGACGTAAATGTAATAGATGCCTGGCGGCTTCGTATCCACCGCCGTCCGGTAGAATGTCCCGCCGTCCAAGGTATCGTTCGCGATTATCCCGTAATAGCCCTCATCGCTATTGTACAGCGACGGCAAAAGCGTGGGCGCGCGCAGGATGACAACCAGCGCGATGATAACAACGGTGATCCAGCGAGACTCGCGACGGGTCATCGAGCGGACTTTGATTTCAGTATGGCTTCCCTTTGAGTGGTCGGTCGGCGTACGGTCAAAAATGCGTTGAAACGTCCGGCGAACGTAATCAACTTAAATTTAGTCTGGTTAGACCGCGACGTCGAACTGGATTCGCGAAATCATTTATTTGAGTGGAAACGCTTGTACTGAGCCCTTTTTGTCATTTGGAAACCAAGCAGCATCTGGTAAAGTCAGCTCATTCGACTGAATCATTTCAGCTTGAAAAAAGCTCAATCCGATTCTGATCTCCGGGTTGTGAACGAAAGACATCCTCTGATATAAATGCGCCTGACACGAATGGCCAATTACGCCGATCTCAAGAATCATTTGGCTGCCTCACCGAAAACTTGGCTTGTAACTGGCGTAGCAGGATTCATCGGATCCAATCTTCTGGAAACGTTGCTTACGCTCGATCAACGAGTTATTGGACTGGATGACTTCTCGACCGGAAAACGACGTAATCTGGAAGATGTCCGACAATTGTGTGGGCCTGCTCGATGGCTTAACTTTCGACTTATAGAGGGTACGATTGGCGATTTAGAAACCTGTCGGTTTGTCTGTCGAAATGTTGATTATGTTCTTCACCATGCGGCTGTTGCTTCGGTAGCACGTTCACTTAAGGATCCGATTAGTACAAACGAGAGTAACGTCAACGGGTTTGTAAATATGCTCGTGGCTGCGCGCGATGCGGGGGTACGACGATTTGTTTATGCAACTAGCAGTTCGGCTTACGGTGACGACCCCGCTCCTCTAAAAATAGAATGCACGGTTGGTCGGCCGCTCTCTCCGTACGCAGTAACGAAATATGCGGGCGAACTCTATGCGTACGTCTTTGCCCAGTGCTATGGATTCGAAACAATCGGTCTTCGTTACTTCAATGTTTTTGGTCCGCGCCAGGATCCAGAAGGGGATTACGCTGCTGTCATCCCAAAGTGGATCGCAGCACTGATAAACCGCGAATCGATTTTTTTGAATGGAAACGGCGATATCAGCCGCGACTTCATTTTTGTCCCGGACGCGGTCCAGGCGAATTTGCTCGCTGCCACGGCTGCTAAACCCGAAGCGGTCAATCAGGTTTATAATGTTGCCTTGAATAAAAGAACGACTTTGATTGAGCTATTTTCCGTCTTAAAGGAGCTGCTGCTCCAGAGTGGACATGATGTAGGAGCCTGTGAGCCCTTATACCGGGAGTTTCCAAGCGGGGACGTTTGGCGTTCTCAAGCAGACATCACAAAAATCTCGAAATTGCTCGGTTTTTCACCAGTATATGGTGTCCGCGAAGGGCTTGCTAAAACACTACCTTGGTACATAAAAACAGCCGGGCGAGCGTCACGGTCTTTGAGTACGATCGCGCACAGAATCGCCAGCCCGGGACGAGTCTAAGTTCTAATCCCCGGGCAACCTGCTCGCAAGGAAGCAAACAATATATCGGTGCCGAGCCATTTGAACGCATAGTCAAAAATAGCGTCTTAAACTAAGAGACGATTGATTCACACGAACCTGGATCACATATACGCGTGAACTGCGAAATTCGCTTACAGTTGACGACCGCAACCGTTGCATTTTTGATAATGCCGAGTCTGCTTCATGGGCAAATGCCCCAAACGCCAACGACGGCGCGCCGACGCGTGCTGGTTCCTCGAAACAATCTTGAGAATATAGCAACTTCCATAGGCTTCAAATGTGCAGATGTGTTTAGTAAAGCTTTTGAGCGCCATGTAGGCGTTCGACCGCGCACCTACCGTGCTCGACGGAGAGCTTCGGCCAAGAAAGTCTTCGCGAAAGTGTAGCCTTCAATTCGCCGCTGCAGCGTCGAAGTTACATATTCGTGTCTCACAAAGAATTTCCGGAAATCGGAAAGGCGTGATGATTCGCTCGGTCGATCCGGTAGACGTTTGCAACAATGGGATTTGCCCCGTGGATCACTTCTCCGGGACTGCCATGTCCATGGATAGTTTCCATGAGCCATCGTCCTGGCGTTTCCAAATTGTGACATAGCGACCTTCCTCCGCGGCCGGCTTATCCTTTTCCGTCTGCTCGTATTTATATTTTCCGGTCTCGTAAGCGGTGTCGCCATCCAACCATACGTTTACGGTAATCACGGAGACCTTGATCGGGCGCGTGACACTTTGCATGGCTTCTTTTTCGCGCTCAAGAATCTGTTGGTGACCTTTGATGAGTCGGCCACCACGGGACAGGATAACGCCGTCGTCGGCGAAAATAGCCGTGAGCATCTCGGGGTTGCCCTTTTCCCAGGCTTCAATCCACTGTGCATTGCCCCTGTCGATTGCACGTTTAGCTTCCACAAATCTTTCCGAAGCCGCCTCAGGAATCGCGGACGGACTCTTGGTCTGAGAAAACGCAGGAGATGTGGTCAGAAAGAGGATGATTGTACCGAAAGGAAATCGCTTCATTTTGTATCTCCATTCGTTAGACGCGCGCGGTACAGCCGTCAAGCGCAGCTAACAGGACACAGAACCGGCAATACGCGCCACGTATCGAGCATTTGCAGCGGAAAGATCAGTGCAGCGATCTAATCTTTTGCGCATCCACAAATCTGCAATACTCTTCAAGGTAAAACCGTACGAGAGGAGCGAACATTATGGCTAGGTACATCAGTCTTATTCAGTTTACCGAACAGGGTATCCGCAACGTCAAGGACACTGTGAAACGCGGCGATGCCGCGATAGCAGAAGCCGAGAAAATGGGCATGAAGATCATTGAGGAATTCTGGACGATGGGCGCGTACGACGTGGTAGTTATGTTCGATGCGCCTGACGACGAGACCGTGAGCGCCTTCTTGCTTAAGATCGGCTCTATGGGCAACGTCAGGGGCCAAACATTGCGCGCCTTCCGCAAGGAAGAGATGGAAGGCATTCTGGCGAAGATCAAATAGCTGTTGTTAAGGTCTAAGTTGCCACAGCTCCCCGGGGGACAACAACACCGGTGATTCCCGGAGAAAAACCGACATAAGTCGCCATGATTTTTCTCCTTTCGTGTAGTTGCACCTCAAAATTATCCCAGATCGCCTCTAAGTTGCCAGATCTCCCCGGGGGTCAACAACATTCCTGATGGGCGGAGAAAAACCAGATTCGAATCCCACATCGCAGAAAATATGTAGGTCCACCCCGGCTGGATGTTCACTGTTATCGAAGTCGGCTCTGCATAACCTATGTATGGCACTTTGTACACGGTTAAGACATGGGGCCCCGCTGGCACCCAACGGTCATAACGGCGACCCTGTACGATGGTCCCGACAGACCTGCCATCGATCTCGAGATGGAAAGCCAGATTCCATCCGAAGTTCGGCACTCTTTCCACAATCAGGCGACCGGGCGGCGGACTCTCTCGCGCAACAGTGGTGATGGAGATTGCGCACGCAAAAGCAAGAATTAGAAAAACCTTGCTGGCGAAGCTGTGTCTTGATTTCATGGCCTACATTACGCATGGGACTGGTTTTTCGCCAGTGCAACCCGCCGTAAATTCTGCTTGCAACACGCTGGAGCCAGCTGACCGCCGGACGAAGCAAGCCGGCACCCCAAGCAGCGCGGGCAATCACTCGGAAACTGGCGAGTGTTGAACTTGTGCTCCTTTGTTCGACAGCGATTCGAGTTCGGTCAGGGTGCGATCAAGCTCCTGCACGAGCGACTGAATGCGTTTGCCGTTAAAGGAATTCACGAGCGCTCGGTAATACCAAAGAGCGCCTTGTTTGCCACCGTTAAACCGGGACCAGAGTTTTTCTTCTTCCTGACGATAATCCATTAAGATCGCACGGATATTGTGAAGCTTGTCTGAAGCGGACACGAGCTTTGTTGGCATCGACGCGTGCCGAACGTGTTCCACGTACGCCTTCTTTCGCTCCAACCAAGGCGGCTTCGGTGTCCGGTCCGTGTCGGTGCAACCCTCTACGATTCTCGCAACCCTTTTTCCGAATTTGTGCTCGATATCGCGCAAGCGTTTCGCGCCTCCACAATCTTCTACCGCATCATGTAACAACGCCGCGATTGCTTCAGTCTCGTTCGCACCGTATTCCAATGCGATTGCGGTGACGCCGAGGATGTGAGCGATATAGGGAATCCTGGTCTTCTTCCGCAGTTTGCCGCCGTGAATCCGCGTGGCGTATATCAACGCTTTTTCGAACTGAGGTGAAAGTCGCACGTTTTTCTACGTTTCGTTTCGCCGAGAAAAAAAGATCGTATGGAATGGAGTCGCGGACTGCGAGACAAGGCTGGCGACTTAATATTTTGCTTCGCCGCCCACGATTGATCGCGTATATCGTAAGGGATGAAAATGCTCTTGGGCCGATGTTGGGTTGCGTTTTTTCTCCTGGGTGCCACAAGCTTTATCTTCGGCGGGGGATTCAAAAGCAAAATCATCACCAGTTCGCCTCTGGTAATCACCGTCCCCGACACTCACTTCCTTAAGGTCACGAATTTTACGCAGGAAGGGGGCGCCGATCGTGGCGTGCTTACGGTGACGCTAAATGATGAAACTGGTCAAACCGCCAATGCAACTGCCAATGTTCTCACAGCCAGTCGGATCGATTTGAGCACCGGGAACGGTTCGGAAAATCCACCGGAAATCATCAATCGAGTGATAATAGCAGGTCCGGCTCAAGCGACAGTTACACCGGTAATCGGTGCAACGCTCTTCATAACCTATAAGAAAGAACCCAACGAAGGCGCGAGCACCTCAACTATTGTCGTGGTTGTTAGCCCCACCCCCACTCCGACCGCTACGTCGACTGCCACTCCCACGCCAACCCCGTAGGGCGTGCCGCCTGTATTCTGGTAGAGGCGGGCTGCCTGCGGTATTTCGAAATCTCCGACTCTCTAAGATTTCACTAGAGCAACTCGGCGCTGGACAAGGTTGATCTGCGGAGAACAATTTGATCCGATTCCCACACCGCAGTAAATACATACGTGTGGCCGGGCTGTACGGTCAGCCATATGGACGTTGGCTGGTGAAAGTCGGCGTTAGGCACGGACAGCACGGTCAATACATGATGGCCAGCTGAGACGAAGCGGTCATAGTGGCGACCCTGTACAATGTTCGCCACGTCTCTGCCATCGATCCAGAGATGGACAGCCAGATTCCATCCGAAGTTCGCGGCTCTTTGCACGATGAGGCGACCGCCTCCGTAGCCATGGCGCGCAAACGTTGAACGCGGCTGACCGAGAGCGCTCCCCATCGAGACTGCGCAAACGAAAACAAGAATTAGAAAGAGGCGGCTCGCGAGGCCAGGTCTTGAGTTCATCATCCAAAATACCTTCAAGACCAATCTTTCGCCAGGGTCTTCGCTGTCTTTCATTGCAGATCCTCGGGGCGTGCGTCATGCATCAGCGCGCCAATGGCTTCATCTCCATTCGCGCCGTATCACTAGCTAAAATGATCGATCTCTTTTCGAGAGCAGCTCGCGCGAATAAGACGCCAACCTCAAGGCGGAAAACGAACAGAAAATCTGCGATTTACTTCCGTTTTCCAGCTCCTACTTTTTTATTTTTCTAGCCCCGGCCTGTTAACGCATCAATGGCTTTCCACTCTGCCGGAGATAAGTTGAGCTTTGCCGCAGCGACGTTTTCTTCAAGGTGCGCGACAGACGACGTGCCAGGAATCGGCAACATCACGGGCGATCGCTCCAGAAGCCAGGCAAGCGCGACCTGGATAGCGCTTACGTCGTGATTTCGGGCCGTCGTTTCCAGCGCATTCTCAGGTTTCAAACCTCTGCCTCCGCCGATCGGAAACCACGGCATAAAACCAAGGCTCTCCTTTTCGCAATAGACCAGAGTGTTTTCCGTTTTGCGGTCCTCAATATTGTACCGGTTCTGCACGCTCACGATCGGAAGAACCTTCCGTGCCCGCACGATTTGCTCCGTGCTCACGTTCGATAATCCCACGTGCCGAATCTTCCCGGCATCCTGCATTTCCTTGAGCACGCCGAGTGATGCCTCCATGGGCACCTTGGGGTCGATTGTGTGCAATTGATACAAATCGATTCGCTTCAGTCGTAGCCGCTTTAGGCTCCCCTCGACAGCTTGTTTGAGATGTTCAGGTCGCCCGTTTGGCACCCATTGACTGGCTCCTGGCCGGGTCAGACCGCCTTTCGTGGCGATAACGAGTCCCTTGGGGTAAGGATGGAGCGCTTCTGCTATGAGCAGTTCGCTCGTTTCCGGCCCGTATGCGTCGGCCGTGTCGATCAAGGTCACGCCGAGCTCGACTGCGCGCCTGAGAACTTTGAGCGCGTTCTGCCGGTCAGGCGGCCAACCCCAAATGCCTTCCCCGGTGATGCGCATCGCGCCAAAACCGAGCCGATTGACCGTAAGATCGCCGGCCAACTTCCAAGTAGGATTCGTAACCATAGTTGATGCGGTCGATGAAGCGGCCCCAAAGCTTACATCGGATCCTCCCGCAAAAAGCGCGGCGCCGCTCGCCAGACTCATCCCGAGAAATGTTCGGCGAGTAACACCATTGTCTATTCGTTTTTGCTTCGGTTCCAAAGAATCATCTGCCATAACCTGCAGTTACGTTCACGGAAACCGCTCTCAACGCAAGCGCGCCGTTTGAGTGGGCCGGAATCAAATATGTTATCGCTCCGCGGATCAGTGTCGGAAATTTCACCCACGTTATTATCGTCCGCACTGTGAGCAGTTTCGAAAGCCATAAGATTGATCGTCGGACTTTCCTTCTTACTGGTTTCGCAGCGGCTATGGGTGCCACTATGAGCGTCATCTCACAAAAAACTCGTCTGGAAACACTAACTCAGTGGTTGGATGCCTCTCGTAAAACGCGTGAGCTTGCGTTACAGCCATGCCTGGATCGCATTCGGGACATAGACTCCTCCATTCACGCCTGGGTCCAAGTGCTGCCGCAAAGACCAACCGGGAACGGGAAGCTTTCCGAGATCCCTTTTGGAGTGAAAGATATCATCGAGACGCGGGGCTTGGCGACTGAGTACGGGTCGCCAATTTACAAAGGACGAATTGGCACCGCCGACGCTGCGATTGTTCGCGACTTGCGCCGACGGGGAGGAATCTTGCTGGGAAAGACGCAGTGTACTGCCTTCGCATATTTCACGCCCCCGCCAACGCGCAACCCGCGGGAGTTAGAGCACACGCCAGGCGGAAGCTCTAGTGGGTCGGCAGCGGCCGTGGCGGCAGGGATGGTACCATTCGCTCTCGGAACTCAGACCAAGGGGTCGGTGCTGCGGCCAGCTTCCTTCTGTGGCGTTACCGGATTCAAGGCCAGTTATGGTCTTCTTCCCATGCAGGGCGTACTCCCACTCGCGAAGAGCCTGGACACGCTCGGGTTCTTCACGCATACGCCAGCCGATATGCTCCTGCTCTGGGAATCGATGGGGCATTCCGCGGGCCGGACAGAGGATTTTGCGCTGGGAGCGCCCGAGCCTATGCCTGAGGTTGAGCCCGCAATGGCCACGGCCTTTCAGAATGCACTGTCCCGGTTGCGAAGCGCCGGCGCGTCCATTCGGTCAATCGATATCGCTGGAATGCTTGCCAAACTCTCGGATGCAGCCGATACCGTAACGTTCTACGAGGGTGCTCGATTTCATCAGCAGCGCTTTAACGAGTACGGCGCTCGGCTGGGCGCGGAACTTGTGGACTTGGTTCAAAAGGGCCTGCGGGTCCCTGTGGAACAGTACGACGACGCCAGACGGTATATCGCGGAGTGCAAAGCCCAGGTAGCCGAGATGTATAAGGCAACACCTGTGATCCTATCGCCGGCTGCTACAGGGCCGGCACCATTAGGCCTAGCATCCACTGGCGATCCAAGAATGAACGCACCGTGGACCGCTTTGGGAACACCCGCAATCTCCATTCCCATGCCGGTTCCGAGTGGGTTGCCGCTGGGGCTGCAGGTCACCGCAGACCACGGCCAGGATGCGAGATTACTTCGCACTGCTGTGCGGCTTCAGAGAATGTTCGGCACCGCCTGAATCAGTAGTCACGCCACGATTCCGTAAGCGATCGCTACCTTGTAAACATTGCGCCGTTTCAGCTCGGTCAAGAAGTCCTCTACCTTCACTCTGCGCGCCTTGACCAAGCGCTCGTTACGGCAGCACTCTACTTGGAAACGCGCGACTTGAAAAGCGCCCGCAATGTCCAAAACATCCGGCGAATGCGCTGCTGGTCGGCGGCGAAGCAGGTCATTTCCATTTGTAGCCGACTACATCTCGATTCGTGGAAAAGGCATCCGAAAACAGAGACTACTGATTGGTTGCACAACAGTTTACCATTTTTCAGTCTGATTCCGAGCCTTGTGAAGCCTGAAGCGGATCGTGGATTCTCAGGCCAAGAATCAAGCTTGCTAATTCATTCGGGTTCACGGCGACGGCGTGATCGAGCTTCGCGTTGCAAAAACCTTTGCCACCAACGCCTGAAATCGCGGCTCTTTTTGCAATGGATCGAGCATTGGATCGACTTTGAGAAAGATAAGGTCCAGCCCGGCTCCTTCCTCGTAGCTGCGTTCGAGCCATTCGATCGCCTTATCCTTATCACCCAGTGCCATGTGCAGAAGAGCGTAGCTGTAAGCTGAAACGTAGCGGTGCGCTCCGATCTGCGGCAGTTGCGCCAGAATCTTTAATGCTTCATCGCGCTGCCCGAGTTTTGCGTAACCTTGACCGAGCAGAGCGAGAACGAAGGGATCGTCGTCCAATTCGACCGCTTTTTTATATTCCGCCAGGGCTTCGCGCGGGTTGCCTTTCAGTTCCAACGCCTGGGCGAGATTCCAATGCGCGTAATAAAATCGCG
>WNGK01008657.1_pt1 | contig 18341 bp, 16 predicted proteins | sample 5400601 | NCBI WGS metagenome assembly WNGK01 (sample SAMN13153376, study PRJNA577476) | soil metagenome | isolation source: 60 cm soil or saprolite under Garry oak tree replicate 1 | place: USA:California | collected 2016-06-15
TACTGCTGGAATCACCACGTTACTGCCCACAGGAAGTCCTTCGCGCCAGCCTCTTCTGTTCCTATTCAGGATTACTCGCCGGGCTTTTTTCGCCCGCAACAGATGCAAGAGCAGAGTGGCAAACTGCCATGGAGGAGCAGCACCTGTACCTCCAGTGCGCCCAGGAACTGGGAAATTGGAAAAAGGCATTAAAACCCCTCTACAATGCACTTTCCAAGCTTCGCTTCAAACTGCATCCGTTTGATTTAGAGATCGCTCTCATCCAATCGTGTTCAGCCTATGCGCTTATGCCTCTTCGCCTGCCTCAAGAGCATACGAGAAGTAACTCTAATAGTGTTTTACTAGTTCATGCCTGAAGAAGGAAGGGAAAGGCTGATGAAGTGGCCCCAAGGCTACCTGCTCTGTCAAAAAATGCTTATCGAGCACTTGTCATCCATTGCTCTCTGAGTGTCTCTATCGCTGGAGGGACCTCAGCGGCAAGGCTTTGCCAGATGCATTCGATGGAGATGCGGCGGTCATAGCCAGCCTGATGGAGTGCAGCGAAGAAGGGACGAAAATCTTCCCCATATCGGCCGGGAGCCGCACGGTCTCGCTTTTCAGCGACATGGACGTGTGAGAGGAGATTGTAGGCCATGTGATAGAAGTCAGCTAGCAACCTTGCCCCGGGACGGTTAATATTTGCAACAAATTCGCCTGCTTCAGTGACGGTATTCAGGGTATTGGTCTCCTCGTAACGCAGGGGCTCAAGGACGATCTCTACGCCGTGGTTCTGCGCCCATTCACTCCATTGAGAGAAATGTGCTCCGATTTGTTGCAGGGCGTCGGTGTGACTGTAGTCTGGAGGGCAGACCCTCGCCCAACCGCTTCCGAAGACGATGATACGGATGCCGACCTGTTCAGCGCGTTGTAGAGCTGTTTTCATGTATCGTTCCAGGCGCTTTGTGTCTACCGATTGAGTGGGGATTAAGAAACGCTGTACGTTTTCTTCAAGGTAATCAAAGGGGTACGTCTCCAACGCCGCCACCTCCCGATATGGAGCACAGATGCCAAATCTCATATAGTACCTCCTCGAGTATTGCTTCGTTGTCTATCATCTACGCATACTCCCAGCCCATCGCCTGGAGCATGTGCTGCAAAGCGTGAGAGGCAGCACGAAACAGATCAGGTCTACCGATTGCACCATCTTTCAATAAGAGTGCCGGGCAAAGACATAGTGAGCCAATTTGAATATATCATAGGAGAGCTATGAGCGCAAGCGCGAAAAAGCACTGAGCGCGCTTGCTGCTGATAGTAGTACATGCTTGCTCACCCTGGAAGATTCAGGGCAGTCGGAAAGCACGTGTGTATGAGGACCATCGAGGCGATGCAGCCGTTTCTTTCGCAAGGACAGTCCCCCCAAAAAGGTGGACTGTCCCTCTAAAATAGAGGACTGCTCACATGAAACAAGGAACTTTCTACCTCTATTTGCTTTTTTAGTGAGTTACACTTCTCTCAATGAAGAAGTTTGATGCTGCTTTTTGTAAGCTAGCTACTGCGAGGAGGACGAAAGATGTCATTAGACAGGGATAGTGGTGACCCATGAGCAGGACTCCACAGGTAGGTATCGATCACCTCACGTTGCTCCAGGTGTCACCTCCTGATCTGGTTACCATCGCGAGCGAAACGGGCTTCGACGCGGTTGGCTTTCGCGTGGGCACCGCCGGACCCGGTGAGGAGCCCTACCCTATGGCCGTCGGCTCACCGATGCTGGAGGAGACCTTCCGCCGAATGGAAGACACCGGCGTCCGGGTACTCGACGTGGAGGTCATCCGCCTCGGTCCTGACATCACACGGAAGGACTACGAGGCTCTGCTGGAGTCAGGACAACGGCTGGGGGCCCGCTTCATCAACGTCATGGGCGACGATGCGGACATCGAGCGGATTTCCGACAACTTCGCCCAGTTGACCGCCGATGCACGCCCCTACGGCTTACGCCCGCTCATCGAGCCCATGGCCTACCGACCGGTGCACAACCTCGAAATCGCCGTCCGGATCGCCGAACGCTCCGGGGGAGGCGGAGTGCTCGTCGACTGCCTCCACTTTCAACGTTGCGGCGACAATCTCAACTATCTGCGCTCGATCGACCCCGCGCTGCTCCCCATCCTCCAACTGTGCGATGCACCGTTGGCGCAGCCCACTGGACTCCCACGTCCCCGCTGGCTACCTCGTGGCCAGGGAACGGATATCCCCGACGCCCAACTCGAGAGTCGGGCCATGCGCCTGCTGCCAGGCGATGGCGAGCTGCCAGTGGTGGAACTACTCGCAGCCATGCCAGTTGGGATCCCGATCAGCGTAGAGGCTCCCGTGCTGTCACTATGGGAGACCCTGCCTCCGGTGGACATCGCCCGGCGCGCTCGTCAGGCGGTGTCCCGCGTGCTCGACAAGATGTCAAACCTACAGAGTGGACCGCGGGACGAGCGGTCAAATCCGAAGGAGGCTTCCCAATGACCGTCGAAGAATCCTGGGTGCCCCAACGGGCGGACGTCCTGGTCGTCGGTGGCGGCATGGGGGGGCTGGCTGCGGCAGTGGCAGCATCCGAGGCTGGTGCACAGGTCGTAGTCGTTGAGAAGGGCGTGCGTCCCGGCGGCGGGTGCCACTGGGCGACCCCGCCTTGGGCCAGGCGTTCGTGGAGGCGTACCCGTCGGCAGTCGAGCAGATACGAGGCATAGGCATTAGGGTCGGCAAGCAGGTCCAGGGAGTCATGACGATTGGAATCGGGTACTCGATTGATGTGCTTGCGCTCTTGAGTCACGAGGTAGCTGCCATCGAGAAGGCCGGCGGACGGGTCATCTGTGAGACGGCGGCGCGGCGCCTGCTTCTCGACGACAAGGGCGTGGTGGTTGGCGTGGAGATACGTGGCCCGGGCGGGCGGACCGCCAGCGTCTCGGCAAGGGCGACGATCCTGGCCACCGGGGGCTTCCAGGGGGATCCCGCTCTTCTCACCACCCATATGGGGCCAAACGCGGATCACCTGGTGCTGCGTTCCAATCGGGGCAGTGTGGGCGACGGCTGGCGACTGAGTGGGGCGGCTGGCGGGGCCACAAGCCGGGCGATGAGCACCTTCTACGGCCATCTCATGCCCAGCCCAGTAGCTCACTTTGCCGAGAACCAGTTCATGCCGCTGGCCCAGTACCACCCCAACCACTGCATCCTGGTGAATCTGCGTGGGCGTCGCTTCTGCGACGAGTCGCAGGGCGACGAAGTGTCCAACCAGGCCCTGCTCCCGCAGCCGGAAGCCCGTGGCGTGCTGCTATGTGACCAGCGTGTCCGCACGACATATGTCGTGGCCGAGCCATTCCCGAACGCTGGGGGCATCGACCGCTTCGCTGAAGCAGCCGCGGCGGGAGCTCACTTCACGAGCGCGAACACTCTAGAGGCACTGGCGAGCCAGGTTGCAGGATGGGGCGTGGACGCCATCCAACTCCTGGCCACCATACAGGCATACGCAGCTGCGGCTCGGGGCGAGTCCGTCAGCCTGGACGCGCCGCTGCCTGCGACGCCCGAGCCGCTGACCGAGCCGCCGTTCTATGCCCTTGAGGTGGTGCCGTCGATCACGTTCACCTACGGAGGGCTGCGCAGCGACCTTGAGGGACGCGTCTTGGACCACGACAGCGTACCTGTTTCCGGCCTGTGGGTGGGTGGCGTCGACGCTGGCGGGTTGTCGAACTGGACGTATGCCGACGGCTTGGCAGCAGCCTACTTCACCGGTCGGCGTGCAGGTGCGTCGGCGGCGAGGCAGAGCGTGTCGTCATAGGGCATCAACCTAAGAGGAAAGTGAAAGGAGCATGTGAGAGCTAGGTCTCGCGTAGGGGCGGGAGCGGGGTTGCGTGGGGTAGGGGCCCTTGTGGCCGCCCGCTGCTGGGGAGAATGTGCGAGGTCCCGCGTAGGGGCCCTTGTGGCCGCCCGCTGCTGGGGTGTCGCTGTGATGCCCAACTCAGGCAAGAGGTCACGACGGAAGGCGAACTGTCCCTCTAAAATAGAGGACTGCTCACATGAAATACAGGAACTTTTCGCCTCTATTCGCTCTTTTAGTGAGTTACACTTTTTTCATTGAAGAAGCTTGATGCTGCTTTTTGTGAGCTAGCTACTGATGAGTAGCTTGTGAGTAGTGATCTAGTGTGAGGAGAACGAAAGATGTCATTAGAAAAGAATAAGGCTCTTGCTCGTCGTTATCAGGAAGAGGTGTGGGGGAAAGGGAACCTCGCCCTGATTGACGAACTGCTTGCTCCTGATTTCATCGACAATAGTTTACCGGAGGGGATGAACCCAAGTTTTGCGGGTGCCAAGCGAGCTGTACAAGGAGCCCTTGATGCCTTCCCCGACGGACAATGGACGGTCGAGGACCTGATCGCCGAAGGGGATAAAGTGGTCATTCGCTGGAAGATGGATGCCACTCATGAGCACGAGTTCAGGGGTATCGCCCCGGTCGGAAAACCGGTGACGGTAAGGGGTATCACCATTCTGCGCATCGCAAATGGTAAGATCGTGGAACGCTGGGTCAACTGGGATTCAATGGCTCTGCGGCAGCCATCCGAAACGGTGAACGTTGGTGCGGTTTAGGGATATAGCATCTGTAGGGGCGCAATGAATTGGTGGGCACGGCGTGCGGCCCCTACAATCACCCCGAAGGATGGAGAGGTCGTAAAGAATGGTGGGAGGAGGCAAGTATGAAGCGCAACAAGATCATTACTGTCGACGAAGCGGTGCGTGTAATCCTGAATAATGACACCGTGGCGATCTCGGGGTTCGGGGGAACCGGCGTTCCGGAGGAACTGGCTATAGCTCTAGAGACGCGGTTTCTCACCACCGAGGCTCCCCGCGACCTGACCCTGATCTATGCGGCTGGCATTGGTGACGGCAAAACCAGGGGACTCAATCACTTTGCTCACGAGGGCATGGTCAAACGCGTCATTGGGGGCTATTGGGGGCAGGCCCCCTCCCTGGCGGCACTCGCTTTGGAAAACAAGATCGAAGCCTACTGCTTCCCACAGGGTGTTGTCAGCCACTTTTTCCGCGACATCGCCGCTGGTAAGCCGGGCACGATCACCTCAGTCGGGCTCGACACCTTTATCGATCCGCGCCTGGAGGGAGGCCGGTTGAATGATGTGACCAAAGAGGAACTCATCGAGCTGATCCACATACATGGAGTGGACTATCTGTTCTTTCCTGCCTTTCCCATCCATATCGCTCTCCTGCGCGGAACGACCGCTGACGAGGAAGGCAACATCACTATGGAGAAGGAAGCACTCACGCTGGATGTGCTCTCGATTGCCCAGGCGGTGAAAAACTCGGGCGGCATTGTGATGGTGCAGGTGGAACGGGTCACCACCGAGCGCATCTTGAGCCCGAAAGCTGTGCGCCTTCCGGGCATTCTCGTCGATTGCGTAGTAGTCGCTCGCCCCCAACACCACATGCAGACCTTTGCGGAGAGCTACAACCCGGCCTACACGGGCGAGATCAGAGTCCCCAAGAGTACCATCAAGCCGATGCCCTTTGATGTGCGCAAAGTCATTGCCAGGCGGGCCACCATGTACCTCAAGATTAATGCGATCGTCAACCTGGGAGTTGGCATGCCCGAGGGCGTGGCCTCAGTGGCCAACGAAGAGAACATCCTCGACATGATCACCCTGACCGTGGACACGGGAGGCATCGGCGGCATACCCGTCGGTGGCCAGAGCTTCGGTGCGGTCGCCAATGCCCAGGCGATCATCGACCAGCCCTACCAGTTTGACTTCTATGACGGTGGTGGACTCGATCAGGCTTTCCTTGGACTGGCTGAAGTGGATGAAGAGGGGAACGTGAACGTGAGTCGCTTCGGTTCCAGGTTTACTGGGGCAGGTGCTTTCATCAATATCAGCCAGAACGCCAAGGCGGTATACTTCATGGGTACTTTCACGGCTGGCAGCAAGATTGCCATAGAAGATGGGAAGCTGCACATTAGAGAGCAAGGGACAGGCAAAAAGTTTGTCCGCAAAGTGCAGCAGATCACCTTCAGCAGTCTCAAAGCTCTCCAGCGTCAGCAAACCGTCTATTACATCACTGAACGCTGCGTCTTCCGCTTGACCGATGAGGGTCTAGAACTGATAGAAATTGCGCCCGGCATCGATCTGGAGCGAGATATCCTGGCACACATGGAGTTTGTGCCGAGGATTGCAAGCCCTGTTAGCGAGATGGAGCCCACGATCTTCCGCGACGCGTTGATGGGACTCCAGCAGCGTTCGCCTCTGAGCTTGGAAGAACGCCTGCATTACAATGAAGCTGACAATGTGCTCTACATCAACCTTGAAGGACTCAACATTGAGACGGTGCAGGACGCCCAGAAACTGGCGGGCTTCCTGGATAGAAAACTCGCAAGCCTTGGTAAGAAAGTCAATGCCATCACCAACTACGATAATTTCAATCTGAGCCCGGTCGCCTCAGAGAGGTTCTTTGCCATGGTCAAGCATAATCATGAGAAGTATTTTCTGTCTTACACGCGCTATTCCACCAACGCCTTTTTCCGCCACCAACTCGGCAAGCAGTTCACGCAGTCCAGCCTCGAGAATCGCATTTATAAGGATTTCGAAGAGGCAAAGGAACATCTCTAGGGCATGGTTCAAATGCCCTTGACAGTTTGATGAAACTCAATTGCTCTCCGAGCCGTTCCCAACAGGGAGAAATTGTTTTTGGACTGTCAAGTTTGATTGAACATAAATTGAATCTTGCCTAGACGTAAGTCGCGTTTTGGGGGTGAAAAATGTCGTTACCCCAAGAAGGGAGGAGTGCAATGTTTGACCTGATTGTCCTCGGTGGAGGGCCTGCCGGGGTGATAGCGGCGCTGCGGGCGCGGGAGCTAGGAGCGACCGTCGCGCTGGTCGAGCGCGGGCAGATGGGGGGGACCTGCACCAACGATGGCTGCGTGCCCACGCGCGTACTCGCCAAGGCTGCCCGGCTCGTGCGTGATACGGAGCAGTTCGCTGAGTATGGACTCGTGGGGCAGATGCCGACAGTCGACTTCGCGGCATTACTGACACGGGCACGCCACATCGTCCAGCAGATCCACGAGAAAAAACGGTTACAAAGTCACCTGGAGCAGGCAGGGGTGACGGTCTTTGCCAATGTAGGTGACGCTCGCTTCGTGGACGAGCACAGCGTGGCGCTCGGCAACGGGACCACCTTGCAGGGGGAGAAATTCATCCTCAGTGTGGGTGGCCATGCGCGTCGGCTTCCTTTCCCAGGCAGCGAGTACACGCTGACGCACAGCGATATCTGGTCATTGCAGAAGCTGCCACGCCAGGTGGTGGTCGTGGGCGGCGCGGCAACCGGGTGCCAGTTGGCCTCCTGTCTTGCAGCCTTTGGCTCCCATGTGCGCGTGCTCGAAGTTGCGCCACGCATCCTGGCGGGCGAGGATGAAGCGGTGTCGCACGGCATCACCGAGGCATTCCGGCAGCGCGGCATGGCGGTGATCACGAACATCGGCGGCATTCAGCGCATCGAGCAACAAGAGGGGTCTTTACACGTGTACTACCTGTACGAAGGCGAGGTGCGCGTGCTCACCACCGAGGCAGTCGTGCTGGCCGTTGGCTGGCAAGGGAACACGGAGGGGCTGAACCTGGCTGCCGCGAACGTGCAGAGCGAGCGCGGCTACATAGTGGTTAACGACTTCCTGCAGACGACAGCCCCCCATATCTTCGCGGCCGGAGATATTACCGGGCGCATGATGTTAGTGCAAAGCGCAAACTGGGAGGGAGCGCTGGCGGCGGAAAACGCTTTCCTGGAGAGCAAGCACACCTCTCAGCACGGGATCGTCCCGCATGGTGGCTTTACCGACCCGGAGTATGGCAGCGTTGGCCTTACCGAAGAACGGGCACGCGCCGCCCAGGACTGCATCGTGGCGATGGTGCCGTACACCGCGCTGGACCGTGCCCTCATTGATGACCATCGGGAGGGCTTCTGCAAACTCATCGTATCCAGGGAGACGCACCACATTCTGGGCGCACACATCATGGGGGAGCAGGCGTTAGAGATCCTCCAGCTCGTCGCCACCTGCATCGCGGCAGACATGCCGATCGAGCAATTGGCTCTGATGGAGCTGGCCTACCCCACCTTCACGGCCATCGTGGGACTTGCCGCTCGGCGGATCATGCGTGAACTCGGCGTCATCCAGCTGGCGCCACAGTGGCGGAACCTGAGCCGCGCGAGCATCGCGGAGTGGGAGCGGGGCGAAGCGTAAAGAAGAACTGCTCTTGGAATGGGCTTGTCGGTAGTTGCCGCCTCAAAAACAGCGTCGAGATAACGTTACAAAACTACTGACAGGTCTGTTGACGTTGGTTCAAATTCGCCCAGGGCATGATTAGCTAGTTCTCGCTTCCTTTCTTTGGTTGGGAGGTTCATCCCGAGACTAGACATCATACTTCCTTGACAGCGTGATTATATTAGCATACGCTAAGAGGAAGGTTGTCAGGTAAAGTACGTTACTACGAACGGGGTAACAGCTTCTACGTTAGACCGCATTTTCGTATCAAGCAGTGAGTTTGCAGGGGGTTACCATGGATGTTGTGACATTTGGGGAAACAATGATTCTGATGACCCCTACGAAACAAGGACCATTGGACACCGTCCGGGAGTTTCACAAAGACCTGGCGGGTGCCGAGTCCAACGTGGCAATTGCATTGGCCCGTTTAGGGCATGCTGTTGCCTGGGTCAGCAAGCTAGGCGCCGATAGTTTCGGCAGGTTCATTTATAAAACTCTCCGTGGAGAAGGGGTCGATGTTTCGCACGTAGAGTTTGATGAGAAACGTCCGACAGGGGTATTTTTCAAAGAGTTTATAGGTGGAAGAACGCACGCCTACTATTACCGCAATAACTCTGCTGCAAGTCAGTTGTATCCTGACGACGTTCCACTTGCCGACTTTGCAGGGGCAAGGTACCTTGTAGTAACAGGGATCACGCCGGCTCTCAGCCCTCTGAATCAGCAGACAACCTTCCACAGTATCGAACAAGCGCATCAATGTGGCATGCAAGTGGTATTTGATCCGAACATGCGACGCAAGCTTTGGTCAATAGAAGAAGCTCGACCCGTTTTAAACAAAATTGCATCTCAAGCTGATATCGTCTTGCCAGGAATTGAAGAAGGCACCATGTTAACCGGGTACGTACAGGCACCTGAGATCGCGCAGGCGCTTATCACCAACGGGGCTCAACTGGTTGTCGTGAAGCTTGGACCCGAGGGTGCTTATTATCAATCATCGACGGGCAAGGGGTATGTAAGTGGATTTCAGGTTCACCTGGTCGATGAGGTTGGGGCAGGAGATGCATTTACTGCCGGTTTATTGTCAGGCCTGCTAGACAACTTGGATGTGCCTTCTGCTCTCAAGCGGGCATGCGCTTTAGGAGCACTTGCTGTAACAGGGACTGGTGACTATGAAAGTTTACCTGATCGGCATACGTTGGATGTGTTTCTGACAGGTCTGGAAGAGCCGGGTCGCTAAAAAGGAGAAGAGAGATCATGAAAATTGCACGCGTCGAACTTTTTCAGGTTCCCCCTCGATGGCTTTTTCTGAAGCTGACCACGGACGATGGGTTAAGCGGTTGGGGAGAACCAGTTGTGGAAGGTAAGGCCGCCACGGTGGCAGCTGCCGTGCGAGAGATGGAAGACTACCTGATTGGTCAAGACCCGCGGCGTATCGAGGATATCTGGCAAGTACTGTATCGTGGCGGCTTCTATCGTGGCGGGCCTATCTTGATGAGCGCGATCGCCGGGACTGATCAAGCACTCTGGGACCTAAAAGGGCGGTTTTATCAACTTCCGGTCTACGAGTTTCTTGGGGGCGCGGTAAGGGAGAAAGTGCGCGTGTATTCCTGGATTGGCGGAGATCGGCCTGCTGATGTTGGCAAAGCTGCGAAGGAACGACTTGCCAGCGGATTTACAGCTATTAAAATGAATGCGTCCGAGGAAATGCATTACATCGATTCCTTTAGTAAAGTAGAAGCCATTGTAGCAAGGGTGGCCACTGTCCGAGAAGCCGTAGGCACGGATTTTGGCATAGCCGTTGACTTTCATGGACGCATGCATAAAGCTATGGCCAAGGTTGTGGCCAAAGAATTAGAACCGCTCCACTTAATGTTCATCGAGGAACCGGTCTTGTCCGAGAACAACGAAGCACTCCGGGAAATTGCGCATCACACGTCAACCCCTATTGCTACTGGCGAGCGTATGTACTCGCGCTGGGATTATAAAAAGCTGTTCCAGGACGGCTATGTGGATATTATTCAACCCGATCTTTCCCATGCTGGCGGAATCTCCGAAGGAAAGAAGATTGCAGCCATGGCCGAGGCATATGACGTTACTGTGGCTCCTCATTGTCCTTTGGGACCCATTGCATTGGCCGCATGCTTACAGTTGGATGCCTGTACGCCGAACGTCTTTATTCAAGAGCAAAGTCTGGGTATTCACTATAACCTGACAAACGACTTGCTCGATTACTTGGAGGATCGAACCGTCTTCAAGTATCAGGACGGCTACGTCGCTATTCCAGCAAGTGCTGGTCTCGGCATCAGTATTGATGAAAATGTCGTCCGCGAAGCGGCACAAAAGGGGCACCATTGGAAAAATCCTGTGTGGCGCAATGATGATGGGACGGTTGCTGAATGGTAGGTAGGTATCTTTTTAACGCCTGTAGCTTGGATCAAGACGAAGGAGGTTGTGTTGATGCAACAGCCTACCGATGAACCGGGAATCGATTGGTTATGGAAAACAGGAATCGTGGCAATTGTCCGAGGTATTCCTGCCGATGCGGCATTGGATGTGGCAGGAGCGTTATACGAAGGAGGTATTCGTGTCATTGAAGTGGCTCTGAATACTGACGGGGCACCGGATATGCTCCGGCGAATTCTCGACATCTATAAGGAGAAGCTGTGGGTAGGAGCCGGGACTGTGCTAGATGTGCCCCTCGCAGAGATAGCGCTGAACTCTGGTGCTCAATTTTTTGTCACACCCAATTTTAATGAGCGTGTCATTGACTACGCCGTTCATCATCGCATTCCAGTGTTCAGCGGCGCATTAACTGCTACAGAAGTGGTGAACACATTTCAGGCCGGGGCAACCATCGTGAAAATTTTCCCCAGTCGCAGTGTGGGTCCAGGATATATTAAAGAGTTGCGTGGGCCTTTGCCCCATATTCCCTTGATGGCGGTTGGGGGGATTTCTGCCACGAATGCCGCAGAATTTATACAAGCCGGAGTGCAAACGGTAGGTGTGGGAGGGAGCCTCGTCGATAAGCGAGCGATCCAGGAGAAGGATTTCGCGCAGATCCGCCAGAATGCGGTGGAACTGGTGCGTGTTGTCCATGGTGCTCTTACCCACATGAATAAGAGCACAACTGGCAATGCTTCAAGCGATGGTTGAGGCCGAGCAAACGCCTAGGAGGAGACAGAGACATGGCACAACGCAGAATCCCCCTGGTGCGGGACGAACTCCTGCTCTGGCAGGAGGATGAGTCCTCCGGGTCGATCTGCATCGGAACGCTGGCCTGGTATGCCTGGCTGAACGAGGCGAGTGCCTTCTCGTTTGAGAGCAGCGAAGGCACGTTCACAGCTCGCAAGGAGCGGGTGCAGCGCGGGGGCCAGTATTGGAAGGCCTATCGGCACTCCCGCGGCAAACTGCTGCACAGTTACCTGGGCAAGAGCGAAGATTTGACCCTCATCCGACTCACTGCGGTCGCAGGCCGCCTAGCACGGCGCATCGATCGCCTGGCAGGTACTCCGACGCGCACTGACACGGCAACGTCGGCTCCACAGTGCCGCGTTGATTGGGGCGAAGCCAGTGATGGCGATCCCTTCTACGGGCGGGCAAAGGAACTGGCGGTGCTTGAGGAATGGATGGTGGCCCACGGCTGTCGACTGCTCGCCGTGCTGGGCATGGGAGGTATTGGCAAGACGGCCCTGGCTATCCAACTCGCCCGCCAGCTGCAGCCCTCCTTTGAATGCATTTTCTGGCGTTCCTTGCTCAATGCCCCCCCCATTGAAGATCTGCTGGCCGAGGCGATTGCTTTTTTGTCCGGCCCTCAGGCGGCTGACGAAGCGAGCAGTCTGAGTCGGAAGATAGAGTTCTTCCTCAAGGCCTTGCGCACCTCGCGGTGCTTAATTATACTCGATAACGTCGAAGCCATTTTACAGGGTGGTAACCAGGGGCGGGTGGGGCATTATCGTGCGGGCTATGAGGCCTACGGCACGCTGCTGCACCTGATCGGAGAAGCGGCACATCGCAGTTGCCTACTCCTCACGTCACGCGAGAAACCCAAAGAGGTGGGGCTGCTGGAAGGCAAACGTTCCCCAGTCCGGTCCTTGCTGCTGCCGCCTCTGGAAGAGGAAGCGTGCCAGCAGGTGCTCCAAGAGCGAGCGTTGGTGGGGTCAGCAGCAGCCTGGAAGACGCTGATCAGCCGCTATGCGGGCAATCCGCTCGCCTTGAAGCTGGTGGCAGGCACGATTGAAGAGGTGTTTGAGGGCAGCATCCTGACCTTTCTGCAGCAGGGAAGCACCCTGCTAGGCGACATTCGAGAGCTGCTGGACCAGCAGTTTGAGCGCTTGTCCGAGCTGGAGCGCGACATTCTGTACTGGCTGGCCATTGAGCGCGAGGCGGTGGCGCCCGAACGCCTGCTGGCCAATGTGGTCAGCCCGGTCTCCCACGACCGGCTGCTGGAGGCGCTGGATTATCTGGTCCAGCGGCGCGGCTGGATCGAGAAAGGAGAAGGGCGAACCGCTTTTACATTACAGTCGGTGATCATGCAGTATGTCACTGATCGGCTGATCGAGCAGGTCTATGGGGAGATGGCCAGCGAGTCCCTGCGCGTGTTTCTCAGTCACGCCCTCGTCAAAGCGCAAGCCACAGACGAGGTGAGGAATAGCCAGATTCGGCTCATTCTTGAGCCCCTGGCGGACCGCTTGCTCTTCACCTGGGGGAAACAGGGCGTGGAGGACAAGGTGAGGATGATGCTGGCGGCCGTGCGAGAACGCGGCCCGCAGCTGGCAGGCTATGCAGGGGGGAATCGATGTCAATTTTAGCCAGTCCGATGTGGCCACCTCGGTGTTTACCGAAGCCTTCAGCAATGTCATTGCGGTGGCCTTCAGCCCCGATAGCACGCTGCTAGCTGCGGGGATGACCAATGGGGGAACGCGCGTGTGGCACATCCCTGACGGCAAACCCCTGCTGGCCTGTGAGGGGCATGCGAATTGGGTTATGTCGGTGGCCTTCAGCCCCGATGGGGCACGGCTGGCCAGTGGTGGGAGCGATCAGACCATCAAGCTGTGGGACGTGCGCACGGGGCAGTGCCTGAGCACATTGCGCGGTCACACCAACTGGGTCACGTCTGTAGCCTTCAGCCCCGAGGGGGCACGGCTGGTTAGCGGCAGTAGTGATCAGACCGTCAAGCTCTGGAACCTCAGCACGGGGCAGTGTCTGAGCACATTGCGTGGCCACAGCGGCTGGGTCAGAGCCGTGGCCTTTCACCCCGATGGCACCCTGCTGGCCAGCGGCAGCGACGACCAGACGATCCAGCTCTGGAACCTGAGCATAGGGCGGATCTTCGAGACGCTCCATGATCCCAGCGGGTATGTCATGTCCGTGACCTTCAGCCCCGATGGCACCCTGCTCGCCAGTGGCGGGAGCGATCACACTATCAAACTGTGGGACGTGCGCACAAGGCAGTGCCTGTGCATATTGTGTGGCCACGGTGGCTGGGTCAGATCTGTAGCCTTTCACTCCGATGGCAAGCTGCTGGCCAGCGGCAGCGATGACCAGAGCGTCAAGCTGTGGAGCGTGGAGGTGGGGGAGGACAGGGCACGCTATCTGAAAACCCTGCAGGGCCACGCTAGCTCCGTCTGGTCTGTGGCCTTCAGCCCCGATGGGAGGCTGCTGGCCAGTGGCAGCTATGCCCCGGTGATCAAGCTGTGGGAAGTGGAGGAAGGGGAGAGCAACGGGGAGAGTGGACGCTGTCTGAACACCTTGCAGGGCTATAGAGATGATATCTGGTCTGTGGCCTTCCACCCCGATGGCAAGCTGCTGGCCAGTGGCAGTGATGACCAGAGCGTCAAGCTCTGGGATGTGCGTACAGGACAGTGCCTCACCACACTGCGCGGACATACCAACCTGGTCCGTTCGGTCACCTTTGGTCCCGATGGCAAGCTGCTGGCCAGTGGCAGTGATGACCAGAGCATCAAGCTCTGGGATGTGCGCACGGGACAGTGCCTTACCACGCTACGCGGACATACTAACTGGGTCAGATATGTCACCTTCAGCCCCGATGGCAAGCTGCTGGCCAGTGGCAGTGATGACCAGAGCATCAAGCTCTGGGATGTGCGCACGGGACAGTGCTTCAAGACACTCCAGGGCCACACCAACTATGTGCTGTCCATCGCCTTCAGCGCGGATGGCAAGACACTAGCCAGTGGCAGCTATGACCAGAGCGTCAAGCTGTGGAACGTGCCCATGGGACAGTGCCTCACCACGCTACAGGGCCACAGGGGGCACGTCTGGTGTGTCACCTTTAGTCCTGAAGGGACGAGGCTGGCCAGTGGCAGTGATGACCAGAGCGTCAAGCTCTGGGATGTGCACACGGGACAGTGCCTCACCACGCTACAGGGCCACACCAGCTATGTGTTGTCCGTCGCCTTCAGCCCCGATGGCAAGACGCTGGCCAGTGGCAGCTATGACCAGAGCATCAAGCTGTGGGATGTGCACACGGGACTGTGCCGCAAGACGCTGCGAGGGCATACCAATGCTGTGCGGTCCTTGGCCTTCAGTCCGACGAGCGCCCTGCTGGCGAGCGGGAGTCAGGATGAGACGATCAGGCTGTGGGAGACGCGGACAGGCAAGTGCCTGAGCACGCTCAGAGGCGAGCGGCCCTACGAGCGCTTGAACATCAGCGGGGTGACCGGCCTCACCGAGGTGGAGAAAGCCTCTTTGAGAGCTTTGGGAGCCAGAGAGCATGGAGCATTGCCCCTCCTCCAGGAGAGGAGGCAGGACCGGGACCAGTTGCCCCACGAACCGCTGAGTGAACGTGAGCGGGAGGTGCTGCGGCTGGTGGCAGAGGGAGCCCCTACTCGGGAGATCGCCCAGCAGCTCGGTGTCGCAGTCAGTACTGTCAAGACGTACCTCAAGGGCATTTATAGGAAGCTGGACGTCCATAGCCGTACCCAAGCAGTGGCACGAGCTGCCCAGTTGACTATGCTGTAAGCGGCTCATTGTGTAGCGAAAACAGGTATGGTACACTGAAAGCTCGTGAAAGAACTGGATCAGTATGGGAAACGAACTTCTCATTACGGAAATGGACCGTGGCCTGCATTCTCTGGTGTCCCATTGGGAGCCAACGAGCAGGAGATGGAGAGCGTCACTGATGCTCTTGCATCCATCGCAGGCCGGGCAAACTTGAACTTCGTGGTCCTCAAGAGGGAGGGCCTATTGACTGCACTGGTCAAGGAGTGATACTGATGCTTGTCTTAAAAGTGACGATGGCGCGAGGTCGCACGCCTGAGCAAAAGGAAAAACTCATTGCACAGCTTTCGCAAGCGGCGGCTTCTCGTCTGGGCTTGCCATTGGAAGAGGTGCGCGTGGCGATCTATGAAGTTGGAGACTACGAGTGGGGAATCGGCGGTCGTTCAGTTGCCGCTCGACGGAACGACGTACAGAACCATTGAAGCCGGCGAAATCGTTCATGAGGAAGGAAAATAACACATGCCAATGCTTGAAGTACTCTACGTGAGAGAGGAACCTTTTCAGCACGAGCAAAAACGAGCTTTTACTCGTGATGTCTTTGCAATCATGCAAGAGGTGCTCAAGGTCAGGCCTGAGCAAATTCGCCTAGTCTTTGAGCATGTGGCACCTGAGAACGGCCACGTGACACTGCTGAAGGAAGAACGTGAGGCACCCGAATAGGGGGTCGGAGTAACTATTCAGGTACCCGACTCATGCCGCCTGCCGACTCTGCTGGCAAATGACACTAATAATGCAATCGCGTATGGCACTCCTTGCGGGTGCCACTAACTTGCTGTTACAGCAGCAGGAAACACCATATTTTAAGGAGGTTGAATCATGACAGTAGTACGTACGTCGAATGTTGACCTGAAGGTCAACGGAGATAATGCCTACGCCTTCGTGGCAGAGCCTGACGACAATGCCAGGCATCCGGGTATAGTACTGATCCAGGAGTGGTGGGGTATCGAACCACACATTCGCCAACTGGCTCAGAGGTTAGCAGCAGCCGGGTTTGTGGTAGCCGTGCCCGATCTTTATCACGGCAAGATTGCGACCGAGCCTGATGAAGCCCAGAAGATGATCATGATGATTCGGGGAAATGTTGAGAGAGCAGCCAAAGAGATTATTGGTGCCCTTGAGACGGTCAAAGTCATGCCAAACGTTGAACCCAAGAAGCTTGGCCTGATGGGCTTCTGCGTTGGCGGCTTTATGACCTATTATGTGGCATCTCGTTCTCCTGATTTAGGAGCCGTTGTTCCTTTCTATGGTGCAGGCTACGATCCTACCCCTGAAGAAGTGGCAAAGGTCAATGCGCCTGTACTGGCCTTCTATGGCAGCAGGGATCAAAGTGTTCCCTTGGAGCAGATAAGGAAGATCGAGCGCATGTATAAAGACGCCGGGAAGGATATCACGGTCAAAGTATACGATGCCGGGCATGCTTTTATCAATCCCGATCACGGTATGGGCAATGAGAAGGCCGCGGCAGAGGCCTGGCCGCTAGCCGTCAATTTCTTGAAGCAACATTTGAAATAGGTTTTTAAGTTACTCTTACCAGGGCAGGGGTCAAACACATGGTCTCCTTCAGTTACCGCTTCGTTCCTGCAATCCGCCAAGCCTATGAGCTGATCAAGAACGGGGCTCTGGGTGAGATCTACTATTTCCGTGCGGTCTACCTGCAGGAATGGATTGCTGAACCAGAGTTTCCCATGGTCTGGCGTCTCGACAAGCACCTGGCTGGGAGCGGAGCACTTGGTGACCTTGGTGCACATATCATCGATCTCGCGCGCTTTCTGGTAGGTGAACCCGCAGCGGTAATGGCGCAGACCAAAACATTCATCAAGGAGCGGCCCCTGGCCGTCGGATATGGAACAGGCAAGGTCGATGTAGACGACGCCTTTGCCGCCCTCGTCGAGTTTGAACATGGTGCAGTGGGCACACTGGAAGCCTCCCGCTTCTCTCCAGGACGCAAAAATTATGAGATGTTCGAGATCAATGGCTCTCAGGGCTCCATACGTTTCAACTTAGAGCAGCTCAATGAATTAGAGATCTACTGGAAAGACGCCATACCCAAAGAAACACAGGGAGTGACGCATGTACAGATAACCGAATCCCATCTACCTTCCTGGTCAAACTTGTGGCCGTACGGCACTATCGTTAGCTGGGAGCACGCGCTTGTGCATGAGATCACTCATCTGCTCGATGCCATTGTCAATGATAAGGAGATAGCGCCTTACGGAGCAACATTCGAGGATGGCTATCGCAACGCGGTGATCTGTGATGCCATCCTGCAATCCGCTCAGGAAGGCCGACGCATTCAAATTGAGTACTAGCATGAGTGGGTCAGCTAACAGATAAGTAACAGTTGGCAAGATTGCAGTTCGAGCTTACCAACCGCCACCATCGCTTATTCAGCCTCCCCCTTGACAAAGCATATGCCTTCCTGTTACCATCTGTATAGATGGTAAGGAGATGGTACCATGTCTGAACTTGAGAAAACTGAAAAAATTACCATTAACCTGGGACTCGTGGATTTAGGGCAGATCGATTTGTTGGTGCAGGAGGGCTTTTATTCCAACCGCACCGACTTCATTCGCACGGCCATCCGCACTCAGCTCGTCAGCCATGCGGAGGTGGTCAAGCGCACGGTGGCACGCAAGACGCTCGTGCTCGGCGTGCAGCACTACACCCGCCGTGATTTGGAGGCGCTACGCGCGGCTGAGGAAACGGTACAGATTCACGTGCTCGGTCTGGCCAGTATCGCTGAGGATGTCTCCCCAGAATTGGCCCTGGCGACCATTGACGCGATCGAGGTGCTTGGGGCTTTCCGGGCAAGTGCCGCCGTGAAAGCGGCCTTGGCGACACGTATCCGGTGAGTTCTGGGCTCTGCTCACGGCGCTCGGGCTGAGCACGTGTCGTCACCGCAAGCGATGCAGACACACGGTGGACCAGGGCGATGCTCTCATTGTGGCGCTGAGCGTCACACAAGAGGAAGGAAGGCTTTTCGATGAATAATGACCGAAGGCAGGCCGGGATGGCCGAAGCCACGCGTCTCGTACGCGCTGGCCGACTTGCG
>WNGK01002996.1_pt1 | contig 18337 bp, 15 predicted proteins | sample 5400601 | NCBI WGS metagenome assembly WNGK01 (sample SAMN13153376, study PRJNA577476) | soil metagenome | isolation source: 60 cm soil or saprolite under Garry oak tree replicate 1 | place: USA:California | collected 2016-06-15
ATGCCCTGTAGGGGCAACTAAGCTTGTGGATACTTGTGGATATCGTGAGATCGCCTCCCAGCGATTAGGCGGTGAGCCAATGGCATTTGGCGCTTGTCGCTTAACTCATTTCGTTGAAGCAAGACTTTACAGCCCAAATGGGAAGTGCCAATCGGTGAATGCCCAGCTATGGGATCGTCCTCACGGCTGATAGCTGATTGCTGATGCTATAATTCTTCATCCCCACAGACTTGGAAATGGGACGGAGGTTTGTATCGATAAGCGTTTTATCCGCACTAATGATCGTATTCGGGCGCGCGAAATCCGCGTGATTGGCGATGAAGGTGAGCAGATCGGCATCATGCCTCCCTTTGAAGCGCTCAAGATGGCCCGCGAGAAAAACTTGGATCTGGTAGAGATTTCCCCCACCGCGCAACCTCCGGTTTGTCGCATCATGGATTATGGGAAGTTTCTCTATCAGCAGGAAAAGAAAGAGCGCGAAGCCAAGAAGCACCAGAAGACGATTACCGTCAAGGAAGTGAAATTCCGCATCAACGTGGACGATCACGACTACGAGACCAAGAAAAACCACGTGCTGCGTTTCCTGGACGACGGTGACAAGGTCAAAGCCACCATTTTTTTCCGCGGGCGCGAGATGACGCGCACCGGGCTGGGACGGCAAATCCTAGAGCGCCTGATCAAAGATATTGGAGAGCGCGGGATTGTTGAATTCCGGCCGCGACAGGAAGGCAATACACTGCACGCCATCCTTGCCCCAAGCGCGAAGAAGCCCGAGGGAAAACCGGTGCCGGCAGCCCGTCAGGCATAGCCGACGGTTAGCGATTTTGATTTGCTGCGAGCTGACGGCTGAGAGCTGACAGCTTGTTAGGAGATTTCATGCCGAAGCTCAAAACACATAAAGGCGCCGCCAAGCGCTTCAAGAAGACCGCCAGCGGGAAAGTGAAGCGGTCGCATGCGTTCTTGCGGCACATCCTTACGTCGAAAGACAAGAAGCGGAAGCGCGGTCTGCGCAGCTCGGTTCTGGTCAGCGACGCGGATACGCCAAAAGTTAAGAGAATGATTCCCTACTAGGTCATGAGTAGGATTCTCAATCGCCGGAATCTTCTCCTGATCCTATCCGCCATTGTGATTTTGCCAGTGACTTGGTGGATATCAGCAGGCCTTCGCGGACAACTCATGGCACGCTATGACGTAGCGCATGGCCGTTTTAAGCTTCTGGTCTACGGTCTCCCAGCATTTGGATTTCCCGAGTACCGACGATTGCTGCGTGAGCGATATGGGGTTGAAGTCGTTTCTTTAGGCTGCGTAGCCACAGATGGGTCATATACAAACGCGTATGATCGCGTCGTAACGGCCGTCGTGAATCGCAGGTTTGGACGAGATGTGTTTAAGGAATCTTCGGACGAAGCCACCAAAAGATCGCAAGAAAACATAAGGCTGAATTGCAAAATGTCAGCCGCAGCGAGTGAAGAGGCATATCCTGCCTCCAGCCGCTACATAGAAGGTAAATAAAAAGGAGCAACACCATGCCTCGTGTAAAACGCGGAACTAAACGCCGCGCCAAACGCAAAAGGATCCTTGACCGCGCCAGCGGTTATTTCCTGACCAAATCCAAACTTTACCGCTCGGCGAAAGAAGCCGTCGAGCGCGGCTTGAAATTCGCATATTCCGGGCGGAAGCAGAAAAAACGCCAGTACCGCTCACTGTGGATTGTCCGGATCGGCGCCGCCGCCAAGCTGAATGGCATGAGCTACAGCCAGTTCGTTCACGGATTGAAGACGGCGGGCGTGGAACTCGACCGCAAGATCCTTGCCGATTTGGCGGTGAATGACGCAGCCGCCTTTAAGCGCCTCGCCGAGCAGGCGAAAGGCGCGCTCAGCGGGGCAGCATAGGAACGGCCGTGAGCTTTCAGCCATCAGCAAAAGCGTGGCCGAAGAGGTTCGAGTCAAGGAACCGCCTCCGCCATGCCAGGACGCGATTCCCTTATACTTCTGTCATTCTTACTGACTGTCATCCTTAAATCACTGTCATTCTTTTTAATGGCTCTGTCATTCTGACTTTTAATAGCTCTGTCATTTCGAGCGGAGCAAGATCATTCGCAGAGCGAATGAATCTTGCGGAGTCGAGGAACCTGCTGTTGGCCGGGAGGCGAAGCAACTCCTCAACGATGAAAATGCAGTCCGGGCCGCCACCCAAGCCGCGAAGCGGCGCAAGAATACAGCCCAGAGCGCAAGCCCTGAGTAGGTGAGTAAAACGACCAAGCCCGGAAAGGGCGAAAGAAAACGCGTGCCCTACACTGTCCCCAAACTGAAAGACTTCTCCCCTGCGGCTCTCGACAAAGCCACGGTTGAACTGCTATCAGCTCTCGAAAGCGAATCTGCCGCTGTTGATACCGAGTCGGATTGGAAAGCTTTCCGTGATCGTTGGATTGCGCGCAAGAACGGCCTATTAACTCAGGTCAATGAGCAGTGGTTGAAAACGGCACCAAAGGATGCGAAGCGCGAAGTCGGTCAAAGGGTTAACGAACTCAAGAAGAAGGTTGAGCGGCAGGTTGAGGACACGCAATCAAGGGTGACTCTGGGGGACAGACTTGTTGAACTTGTTGGCACAGACGAGTCCAAGTTTCGCCAAGAAGTCAAGCAAGCTCGACTTGAACGTCGACATGGTGCCGGACCTCTCGACATCTCCCTCCCCGGCATCCGCCGCCCCATCGGCGCCGAGCACGCAATTATCCGCACCATGAATGAAATCATCGCGGTCTTCCGCAATCTCGGATATTCGGTTGCCGAAGGGCCAGTGATCGAGACCGACTACTACAATTTTGAGGCGCTGAATTTTCCGCCGAACCATCCCGCGCGCGACACTCAGGACACTCTATTCCTCGCCACCCAGGAATCGAAGCCGCCGCGGGAGCGCCTGCTGCTGCGCACCCACACTTCTCCGGTGCAAATTCGCACCATGGAGAAACTGAAACCTCCGCTGCGAATTCTGGTGCCGGGCAAAGTCCATCGCAACGATCCTCCCGATGCCAGCCATTCCCCGATGTTCCACCAGGTCGAAGGCCTGGCAGTGGACACGAACATCACTTTCGGCGATTTGAAAGGCACGCTGGACCACGCGATGAAAGCGCTCTTCGGATCAAGCGTGAAGACGAGCTTCCGGCCATCATTCTTTCCCTTCACCGAACCGAGTGCGGAGATGTTTGTCTCCTGTTTCATCTGCGGCGGGAGTGGCAAACGCGGCGCAGGCACAAAAGGGGAGCCATGCCGCCCCTGCAAGCAGACCGGATGGATCGAGATCCTCGGCTGCGGCATGGTGGATCCGAACGTGTTCGAGTTCGTGAAACACAACGGTTACGACCCAGAGAAGATTTCCGGCTTCGCCTTCGGCATGGGCGTGGACAGGATTGCGATGCTGAAATATGGGCTGGATGATTTGCAGTTGTTCTTTCAGGGAGACGTGAGGTTCTTGGAGCAGTTTGGGTAAAACCGTCGTTGGTCGTTGGACGTTGGCTCTAAATCATGAAACTCTCTCCACATTGGCTGCGCGAATTCGTTGATCTGACGGTGGACGACCGCCGTCTCGCGGAAGACTTGACTGCGATTGGGATCGCGGTCGAAGGCATTTCGGGTGAAGGTACGAGCACCGTCTTTGAAATGGAGATTGGGACGAATCGGCCCGACGCGATGAACCATTACGGCGTCGCGCGGGAGGCGGCCGCGCTTTACGGCCTCCCCTTGAAGCCGGTCGAACCCGCGGCGGCTAAAGCCGCCAACTCTTCTACTGCGCTTAGCGGCACGGCTAAAGCCGTGCCCTTTCAAATCCAGATCGAAGACGCCGAAGGCTGCGCACGGTACACAGCGCAGATCATTCGCGGCGTAAAGGTCAAAGCCTCGCCGGAGAAGATCGCCCGCCGCCTGGCTCTGGTGGACCAGCGTCCCATCAACGGCGCCGCTGACGCCTCGAACTACACGCTCTGGGAAATGGGACATCCCACCCACGCGTTCGATCTCGACCTGCTCGAAGGCGGGGAAATCGTCATCCGCCGGGCACGTATGGGCGAAACGCTGAAGACCCTCGACGAGGTTGACCGCAAACTCTCACCCGAAGATCTGATCATCGCCGACGCCGAGAAGCCGGTGGCGCTTGCCGGAGTGATGGGCGGCTTCGACACCATGATCACGGAAAAGACGAAGAACATCCTCGTCGAGTCAGCATGGTTTGATCCCGTCGCCGTCCGCAAGACTGCCAAGCGGCACACCATGCACACCGATGCATCGCATCGCTTCGAGCGCGGCGCGGATTATGGAGCGACTCCGTTGGCCTGCGCGCTGGTGGCGCAGCGAATCATTGAATCGGGGGGCGAATCCGCCGGCGGCGAATTGGATGGCGACACGATGGACGCTATTGCCCGCGAGATTGATCAGGCGCCGGTCGTGCTTCGCGTTGCGCACGCACAGCGCATTCTCGGGAGCAAGCTGCAGACCCATGAGATCGTGGCCATCCTCAAGCGGCTCGGCTTCGAACTGGTTCCCGAACCCGGCGCTCAACCTGAATTCTCGGTCCGCATTCCAACCTGGCGGCTGGACGTTGAACGCGAGATTGACCTGATCGAAGAAATCGCCCGGCTGCATGGCTATAACAATTTCCCCAACACGCTGCCGGCGTTCGCAGGCGCGGTCGTTGAAAGTCCGCGCGCCGCTAAAGAAGCAAAGGTCCGCTCTTCCCTGCTCGCTCTCGGCTACAACGAAGCCGTTTCTCTGAGCTTCATCGCGCACTCGGACGCGGAGACGTTTTCATCCACTCCTGTCATCGAACTGGAGAATCCCCTGAGCGAAGAAGCTTCCCTCATGCGCAGCTCGCTAGTGCCCGGAATGCTGAACATGCTGACGTACAACCTGAATCGCGGAACCGAAGACGTTCGCCTCTTCGAGATGGGCGACGTGTACGAAGCTTCGGGTGCAGGCACGTTGGAACGCAGCTGCATGTGCCTGGGCGCAACCGCATTCGCAGTAGAGCGCGGCATTCCGCAAGGCAGGGTTCTCGATACCGCTAAAGGACCGAACGAACTGGATGTCTTCCGCTCGTTCAAAGGCGACGTTGAAACCTTGTTGCTCGCTTTTCAACACAATTCCCTCGAATTCGACACTCAGACTGCAGACTACTACCATCCCGGCCGGTCAGCGCGAGCACTGATGCACGGCGAAGCGGTTGCGCAATTCGGACAATTGGACCCTGAGAAAGCCGTCCGCCGCAAATTGCGCCAGGACGTTTTCATTGCAGAACTCTTTGCCGACCGCCTCTACCGGCACAGTCTCCGCGAGGTTCTCTATAGGCCGCTTCCCCGTTTCCCTGGCGTGAAGCGTGATTTCTCATTCCTCTTCGACGACGGCGTGACCTTCGACAACATTCAGGCTGCCGTGCGGCGTCTCGTCCTCACCGAGCTGCGGAGTTTCGACCCTGTCGAGATCTTCCGCGGCGGCTCGGTCCGCGGCGGAAAGTATTCGATTCTATTGCGCGCGACCTTCCAGTCGATCGAGCGCACTCTCCGTGAAGATGAAGTCGCCGAATGGTCGGCGAAAATTGTGGCGGCTCTAAGGCAACTCGGCGGCACGCAACGAACCTAGCTCCTCTCTGTGGTCTTCTATGGTCCTCTATGTCCTCTATGTCCTCTATGGCTAAAGGTTCTAAGATCTCAACCACAGAGACCACAGAGAACCAAAGAGAGGGAATTCTGCAATTCTCGCCTTCCAGATTTAAGATAGCCGTAACGATGTCCGACTCCGTCAAAATCATCGAATGCCCCCGCGATGCCTGGCAAGGCTTGCAGGGCCAGCTTCCTGCCGACCTGAAGGTTGACTACCTGAAAGCGCTGATCAGCGCCGGATTCAAGCACATTGACGCGGCTTCGTTCGTCTCGCCCAAGGCAGTGCCGCAAATGTCGGACTCCGAAGTTGTACTCAAAGAACTCGACCCGCCGGACGACGTTGAGATCATCGGTATCGTGGTCAATGAAAAAGGTGCACAGCGCGCGATCAACACGAAACGGGTAAGTATCCTGGGTTTTCCATACTCCATTTCTCCCACGTTCCTCCGCAACAATCAGCGCCAGACGCCAGAAGAGTCGCTCGATGAGCTGGAGAAAATCCAAAACAAGGCCGACGACGCCGGCCTCGACCTGGTGGTGTACATTTCGATGGCCTTCGGCAATCCTTACGGCGACCCCTGGGACGCCGATGAAGTGCTCGCCGCTGTGGACATTCTGGAAGTGAGCGGAATAAAGATGATCTCGCTCGCCGACACAGTCGGAATCGCTTCAAACGAGCAGATTCGCGCGCTGCTTTCGACCCTGATCGATAAGTTTGGCTATCTCGACATCGGAGCGCATCTGCACAGCCGCCCGGAAGCCGCCGCAGAAAAGATCCTGGCCGCCTACGCCGCCGGATGCCGCCGCTTCGATTCCGCGATCGGCGGGCTGGGCGGATGTCCCTTTGCGCAGGATGCGTTGGTAGGAAACATCCCCACGGAAAAGCTGCTTGAAGCGCTCCAGCAGACAGGAGCTCAGCTACCGCCACTCAAGCCGCTGGACACTCTGCTGCGAGCCTCCGCAGAAATCGGCGCCCGCTACGGCGTGTCGCACGCCGCCGACTAAGGCGATTTCACCGCGCAGACGCAAAAGCGTGGTTCGCGAGACGGTATCGATACTGTGAATTCCGGAAACAACTGTTTGGATTTTGGCATTAGAATCGTTTCAGGGTGGGTAAATTTGCTAATGCGTTTTTCCTGGTTCACCGGATTGTGCACCGTTCTGTTCTTCTGTGTCACGGCTTTTTCCCAAAGTGCTTACCCTCATTTTCACGATGTCGCGCGCCAGTCAGGTCTGACGGTTCCCCACATCTCGGGAGAGAAACGTTACATTCTCGAATCCAGGAGCGGCGGTGTCGGCCTATTCGATTGCGACAATGATGGCAAGCTGGACATTGTTTGTGGTGAATGGTTCCACCGTGGATCGCTTCCGAAAGGGCGGGGCCCGCTGGTTACGCTTTATCATCAGGATGCGGATTTTCACTTCACCGACATTACCGAGCAGGCGGGCTTGACCCGTAAAGGCTGGGGAATGGGCGTGGCCGTTGCGGACTATGACAACGACGGACTCCTGGACCTTTTTGTAACCGGATATGGAGGCACTGCGCTTTATCACAATTTGGGCAACTGTAAATTCGAAGATGTGACCGAGCGCGCTGGGCTGAGGGTGACAGCCCGCTCCAAAGGCCTCTTAATTAGTGCTGCATACCGGCTTCGGACAACCGACAACCCCTCCGCCCAGGGTCGCATCACAAATCAGCGTCGGAAATGAGTTTGCATTACCGGTTTGAGACGGCCGGCGAGATAATTTTCTGGAAATGGATCTCTTTTTTCGTGCGTGTATCGGGAGCGTTTTTCTTCTTATTCGCGGCCGCGGCTGGGGCCCAGGTTGCGGTGCTAAAGCCCCAGTCTGCTTACGAGGGACAAAACGTTGCCGCAATCGATCTCATCGCAAATCCTCATCGTGACGTGGAACCGCTACGGGCTCTGGTCGAACAGAAAGCAGGCCAGCCCTACTCCCAGGACAAAATACAAGCCAGTATCATGGCCCTTGAGCACACCGGACAATTTCCAAAAGTTCAGGTCACCGTCGTGCCCGATCTTTCCGGTCTGCGTTTGAACTTCTTACTGGAGCCAGCCTACTATCTTGGCGCCATTGACTTCCCAGGAGTCGGGAATTTCTTCCCCTACTCGCGACTTCTGCAGGTTGTCAACCTTCCAGAAGAAGACCCTTATGACAAGGCCCGGGTTGCGGTCGCGGAAGAAGCATTGCACCAGTTCCTTCAACGTAATGGATATTTCAATTCCACGATTCAGACCGACTCTCAAATCGACGATGCAAACCAACTGGTCAGCGTAACTTTCTCAGTCAAAATGGGAAAGCGCGCCCGTGTGGGCAGCGTCGCCTTTCAAGGTCCGGATGCCAGCGAGAATGCCAGCCTACAACACTCTATCCGCTCGCTTCGTGCACGCTTTACCGGGGGCCTTCTCAAGCCGGGAAAGCCTTATACTCGCGCCCGCATCAAAGCTGCCACGGCATTGATTCAGCGCACCCTGTCCCAGCAGCGCCGCCTGACCGGCCATGTTCAGGAGATTCCGCCACAATATCACCCGGATACCAATCGAGTAGATGTGTCCTTCACCGTTGAAGCCGGCCCGGTAGTTACCGTGCGCACGACCGGTGCACGTCTCTCTGTCTTGCCATTCATGTCCGGGAGGCAATTGAAAAAACTGGTCCCAATCTATTCCGAAGGAACCCTCGACCCCGATCTGGTGCAGGAAGGACAACAAAACCTGGTGGACTACTTCCAGAAGAAGGGCTATTTCGACGTTCAGGTCGAGACCACATTGCAACGTCAGCCCGAACAAATTTTACTGGTTTACGAAATCCAAAGAGGCAAGAAGCACAAAGTTGGCCGCATCATTTTCCGAGGAAATCATGAGGTTGCTGATAAGGACCTGCTTCCTCAGGTATTAGTAAAGAGATCCCGCCTCTGGTCGCACGGCAGCATGAGCCAGAAACTCCTGAAACAGAGTGTGAACAACCTGCAAGCGTTGTATCAGGACCGCGGATACGAAAAGGTGAAAGTGGAATCACAGACCGTTGATCACGAACCCATGGTCGATGTCGCTTTCGATATAGAAGAGGGCCCCCAGACCGTAGTACGCAACGCTGAAGTGATTGGAAACGATAATGTTGCGTATGAGCAACTTGCTGCTCCGGTAGGCCTTCAGTTACATTCCGGCGCTCCCTTCTCGCCGCGCCGGTTGGCCGAAGATCGCAATCGAATTTCCGCTACCTATCTCAATCGCGGATACCTCAACGTTGAGGTAAAAATCAAAGTGAATCGCGACCCTGGCGATCCGCACCGCGTGGATGTCGTATACACGATAGCCGAGCACCAGATGGTGCGGGTGAGTAGCGTGCTCTATCTGGGACAAAAACGAACCCGACAATCGCTTATCCAGAAGACTGCGCAAATTCCCAACGAGGCACCCATGAAGAGAGGAGATCTGTTGGCCGCCGAAAGCCGCCTCTATGACTTGAAGATTTTCGATTGGTCGAGCATCGGTCCCCGAAGGCCGATCATCGATCAAACCGAGGAGGCCGCGCTGGTCAAAGTGCACGAGTCAAAGCGAAATGAGATCACATACGGAGTCGGCTTCGAAGTCTCACATCGTGGCGGAAATGTTCCTTCAGGAACCGTGGCCGTGCCCGGCGGGCCCCCGGTCCAGCTCGGCGGCAATAAAATCGCGCCGAGCCAATCTACTTTTGCCAGCCCCCGTGGATCCATTGCCTTCAACCGGCGTAATATGCGAGCATTGGGGGAGACTGCCAGCGCCTCGCTGCTGCTCTCCCGCCTCGATCAGCGCGCACTTACGACCTATACTCAGCCCCATTTCGTCGGTTCGCAATGGAGTTCGCTTACCAGCTTGTCGATTGAGCGCACTACCGAAAATCCGCTCTTTGCCGCTGGCCTGGGAGACCTTTCCTTCCAGGTCGAGCGCCTTGTCAGCCGGAAAAATAATACTCGCCTGCAGATCCGGTATGACTTCAACAAGACTTACTTATCGCATTTGCTGGTGCCCGCGCTGGTCTTGTCGCGAGACCGGAATATTCATCTCTCAACTTTTTCCGGCACCTTTCTCCGCGACACACGAGACAAGCCTCTCGACGCGCATGGTGGCGCATTGAGCACTCTCACCCTGGGCATAACGCCAAGCAGCATCGGTTCCAGTGCAAACTTCGCCAAGCTCACCGGTCAGTATGCTTACTACAAACCATTTCGTTCCCTGGTTTTCGCCAACAGCATCAGGATGGGGCTAGCGAAGTCGTTCGCCGGAAGTTTCGTCCCAACCAGTCAGCTTTATTTTTCCGGCGGCGGTAACTCTCTTCGTGGATTCCCCATTGACCAGGCTGGTCCGCAGCGTGTCGTCCCTTTCTGCAATGTCCTGAAAGCGCAGACGGGCTGTGTGAACGTTACTGTCCCCGTAGGTGGCCGACAGCTGTTCATTTGGAACTCAGAGGCGCGGTTCCCGCTTGGAATCATGAAGCCTCTCGGCGGCGTCGTGTTTTATGACGGCGGAAACGTCTATGACGCGATCAACCTGCACAACTTTGTTAACAATTACACCAATACGGTCGGCTTGGGCCTGCGTTATGCAACGCCGATTGGACCCGTCCGATTCGATATCGGTCGCAACCTGAATCCAGTCCCCGGAATCAAGCCCACTCAATACTTCATCACATTGGGCCAGGCTTTTTAGGAGCAGTCATGACATGGAAGATCAAAACCGGCTGGACGCTCGCGGTTCTCGCCGTCGTGATCTCGATTGCGGCGATCGCCGGATACTTCTATCTCCGAAGCAGCGCATTTCGCCACTTAGCGGTGCGGAAAATTATTGCGCAAGCTGATCAGGCCACCGGTGGTCGCACTCAGATTGGGGCCTTCGACTTTGACCTAGGCACTCTGACCGCTCATCTCTACGATGTTGTCTTACGCGGCGACGAGCCCTCGGACGCGCCGCCGCTGCTTGAAATCCACAAACTAACGGTCGGATTGAAGGTCCAATCCATACTCCACCGTAAGCTCAGACTCGACGAATTGTTGATCGAGCGTCCGGTGGTGTATCTCCAGGTGAATGGCCCAGGAGGCAGCAACATCCCCGCCGCGGCGCCGAATCAATCGAGCAGCAAGATGAGCGTCTTCGACCTCGCGGTCAGGCACCTAGGCCTAACCCAAGGCGAACTCAACTACAAGGATAGGAAGACTCTGCTTGACGCCGATCTGCACGATCTCAAGACCGATATCATTTTCGAGTCATTGGCGCGCCGCTATGCCGGCACAGTCTCCTACAAAAGCGGACACCTGCGCTATGGCCAGTACACGCCTCTACCCCACAGCTTCAATGTGAAATTCAACGCTACACCGGCGGTTTTCTCGCTCGAGTCGGCCGTGCTGAAGGTGGCTTCGTCAACCGTTGCATTACGTGGGGAGTTAACCAACTACGCTGACCCGGAGGTTTCGGCAGACTATGCCATGCAACTCCACATACAGGATGTTGCTGAGATGTCACCCTCAATTAGGACCGCCGGGGACGTATCGCTGACCGGGAAACTTAACTACCATAGCAAGAACAACCAACCCTTCTTACGAAGTGTCACCGTAGACGGACAGGTCGCAAGTGAAGCTCTCGCAGCAGTTTCTGCCGGCCGTCGTCTCGAAGTCCGCAAACTTCGGGGTAAGTATCAGCTGGCCCACGGCTTTTTGCGGGCTAACGGAGTTGAAGCGGAGTTGCTCGGCGGTCGAGTCAGGGCGGACGCTGAAGTGCAGAACGTTGATTCGACGCCAAAATCAAATATCCGCGCCGCCTTGCACAATATCTCGCTTCGGACAATCCAGCAGGCGATGCACCAGCCGGAGCTCGACCGCATTGCCATTTCCGGAACACTCGATGGCACCGCCGATGCGTCCTGGGTGGGCGGCGCGCGCAATCTTCGCGCCCACTCCGACCTCACCGCGCGCGCTGCCAAGAACGCTCTCTCCCGCGCCACTAAGGACGTTCCGGTCGAGGGCGTTATTCATGCCGCCTATGACCAGCCAGCAAATGTATTTACCATCCACCAGACGACTTTGCGGATTGCCTCGGCCAGCCTGAGCGCTGAGGGACAAATCAGCAAACGGTCCAACCTTCGGCTCCAGGCTAGAGCGACCGATCTGCATCAACTCGTCGCGTTGGTTTCAACATTGCGTCCCACGTCGGCAGCTACTCCCGTTGTCTCAGGTTCTGCAACGCTAAACGCCTCGGTACAGGGGGCCACGCAGAAACTTGAATTATCTGGGCAGTTGAGCGCGCAAAACCTCGGCGTTCAGGGAAGCGAGTGGAAGAGCGCAGATCTCTCGTTCCAGGCCGACCCATCGCGGATCGTAGTGTCTAAGGGCAGTCTGCAGAGTGCGAAACGCGGCCAAGCTTCCTTTGGCGGAACTATCCAACTGCGCGACTGGTCTTATTTTCCTTCCAACACCATTCAGGCAAATCTCTCGCTGTCACAGATGCCAGTAGTCGATCTGGAGCGTCTGGCCAACGTTCAATATCCGGTTAGCGGAGATTTGTCGGTGAATGTTTCGGTAAGCGGATCGCAACTTGAACCAAAAGGGTCAGGTTCGGTCAAGATCACCAACGCTCGGGCCTACGATGAGCCGCTTCAGAATGTTGCCTTGACCTTCCACGCTGGCAGTGGATCTGTAGTCTCTACTCTGAACGTCGCTGCCAGCGCGGGTTCTGCTAGTGCTGATCTCACCTACACCCCTAAGACGAAGGCTTACCAGCTTCGTCTGGCTGCTCCGGCAATCGTTCTACAGAAACTGCATGTAGTCCAGGCGAAGAATCTGGCTATGACGGGGATACTGACTGTGTCCGCACGCGGCCAGGGAACTCTCGATGATCCGCAACTGACCGCCAGTCTTCAATTGCCAAAACTGGTCATACAGCAGAAGCAAATCTCCAGCCTCAAGGCCGAAGTTCATGTGGCTAATAAGCAAGCGGATTTAACTCTAGATTCTGAAGTTGCTCAGGCAGCGGTTTGGGCCCGCGGTCACATCAAGCTGACCGGCGACTATGAAACCAATGCATCGATCGACACGGCTGCCCTCCCGCTCGACGTGTTGCTGGCGACATATGCTCCGACAGTCCCCGAGGGATTCAAGGGTCAGACTGAGTTCCACGCCACACTGAAGGGCCCGCTAAGAGATAAGACAAAACTCGAGGCCCACCTCACCATTCCCACGCTCAACGCCAGTTACCAATCGCTCCAGATTGGATCCGCAGGCCCGATTCGTGCGGACTACGCCCACTCCGTAGTCACACTTCAACCTTCCGAGATTCGCGGTACTGGGACCTCGGTACGAATACAAGGCAGCATCCCACTTGCCGGCAACACACTTCCAAATCTCACAGCACAGGGCTCGATCGACGCGCAAATCCTGCGTCTCGCTGTTCCCGACTTGCAAAGTTCCGGAATCGTCGCGCTGGACATTCGCGCCGTAGGTTCCGGCGCCAGTCCCCAGGTGCAGGGACAAGTTCGTCTACAAAATATCGCGCTGGCAACAACGGCTGCGCCACTGGGCATTCACAATCTGAACGGGACTCTCGACGTGAGCAGCGATCGGGTGCAGATTTCCAGCCTGACGGCAGAAGTCGGAGGTGGACAGGTCTCCGCTGGAGGTTCCGTCGCGTATCGCCCCAGCCTGCAATTCAATATTGCTCTCCAGGGAAAATCGGTTCGTTTGCGATATCCCGATGGTCTACGAACCGTGCTTGACAGTAACCTGGCTTGGACCGGGAACACACAGGCTTCAACCTTGACCGGACGAGTTCTGATTGACGCGCTTTCGTTTACTCAGGATTTCGATCTTGCCACTTTCGGAGATCAGTTCAGTAGTAACGCTGCTACGCCTGCCCAGCCCGGCTTTGCCGATACCGTTAACTTACAAGTTTCGATTCAGTCGAAGGGGAGTCTCAGCGCCACCGCTTCACAAGTCAGTCTGGAAGGAGACGCCGATCTCCGCGTGCTGGGCACGGCCGCTAATCCGGTCATTACGGGCAGAACCGATCTCAACGCTGGAGAATTGTTCTACCGCAATGTGCGCTATCAGGTGCAGCGCGGCGTTGTTACATTCGCAGACCCGAACGAGACCAAGCCGGTGCTCAACGTTTCTGCATCTACCACGGTCGAGCAGTACAACCTAACGGTGAACTTGCGGGGACCATTTGACATGCTGACAGTCTCCTATTCTTCCGATCCTCCGCTGCCGAGCGCCGACATCATTAACCTGATTGCACGCGGCAAGACCAGTTCAGAACTGGCCGCATCCAGTCCGAGTACGGATTCGATGGTTGCCTCGCAGGCTGCCAGCCAAGTCAGCGGCGGCCTGCAAAAGCTGGCCGGAATTTCCAGTCTGCAAATTGATCCTCTCCTCGGGGGTAACAATCAGAATCCTTCAGCCCGGGTTGCGCTGCAGCAGCGCGTCACTAAGAATTTCCTTTTCACTTTCTCCACCGACGTTTCCCAGCCGGGGAGCGAAATGGTCCAGGGAGAATATCAGATCAATAAACGCTGGTCGGTCAGCGTGGCGCGCGACCAACTGGGAGGAGTCTCCGTGGACGGTCGTTTCCACACCCAATTCTGACAATCTGACGCAGCCTGTCCTTCAGACAGCGTCGTCCCGGATGTTTTCGGCGAGCGGTTGTTCCTTCGGTCGCAACTGTCCTTTCGCGCTCTGTTTAGCCAACTCCGCATTCACTTCTGCTCCAACCAGCAATGCGAATGAAGTCCAATAACACCAGATCATGAATGCTATGAACCCGGCCAACGTTCCATACGTACGGTTGAGGCCGGCGACGTGCCGAAAATAGAATCCCAGCAGATACGAAAGGGCGATCCAGCAGCCAACTGCCAGAAAAGCGCCCGGCAACGTTGCCAGAAAACGCTGCTTCACATTAGGAGCCAGAAAATAAAGTAACTCCACCGCGATGAGGGTAAAAACAACGGCGACTGCCCAATGGATCGCAGGCCAGAGCAATACAAACTCGCGCGAAACATATATCCTGCTTGCCAGCCACACGCCGAAGTGAGTTCCAGCAATCATCACCACCGTGGCGAACAACAGCAGAGCTCCGCTGATTGTCGCTAACCCGATCGCGAGAAGCCGCGTCTTCCAAAAAGGACGGCTCTCTTCCACATCGTAGGCAATGTCCAGCGCCTCAATCAGCGCGTCGAATATAGCCGACACCACCCAAATTGTCCCCAGCACGCCGAACGATAGCCATGCCTTGTGATTAGTCGGGAGCACGTCCAATACCACGGATTGCACCAGGCGCATGGAGTCGGGTGGAAGCAAGGCCCACATCAGACGCAAGACACTTCCGAATAAACCGGGCAATGGAATCGCCCCCATCAGTGCGGAGAGAAACATCAGGCCGGGAAACATAGACAAAACGAGGTAGTACGAGAGTGCCGCGGCCACTTGCAGCGTATGATGCTTCACCACGTCGCGATAGGCGACTGCTAGAGCTCGCTTCGTCCCTGCCCATGTCACGTCCTTTAGATGCCGTCGGGATTCCTGCGGACGAAGAAGACGAAGATGAGAAAGATGACCATGAGGATCCAGCGTCCGCGCTGAAGGACCGGTGCTCGCGATGGGCATCATCGGATCAAGAATGCCGGCTCCAGCGATTGCAGAAAATCCTGGACGAATTGGTGGCGTTGACCGACTGGATCAAGAGCAGGTTCCCATTGCCACTCGACAGAATCGGCTAGGACGGTCCGATGCACGCACGAGAATGCGCGACATGCATGCAATGTCAGAAGATGGCCGTCGTTTCGCGGCGCGTCGCGGGCAGCCAGTTGACAGTGACCCAAATGGACCTTGGTTGTTTAGAGAGCTAAGTGATTGGAATGACTAGGAGAGATTGGTTGCGGGGGGTGGATTTGAACCACCGACCTTTGGGTTATGAGGCCAACCCAAAAAACGACAGCAGTATATTTCAACGACTTGACGGCGCCGGGAACGACAGAAAGTCATTGAAAAGACCCCAAAGCACAGTTATCGGACCACAGTCGGACCACGATTTTCCCTTGTTGATTGCCGTTCTTCAGCGGGTCGTATTCTGCAAGTCTCGGCTGCTCCGTGCGGTTTCCCTGTGCCTTAAGTGCTCGACGTTTACGCGACCTCCGTACGAATCGGACGGCCAAGAGCAGCGCGAATCATCTCCTTCGCACAGCCCGCCCAACATTTATAAAAGCGAGGGTCCCGAATCAAGATCGCCAAATTGTCCCGACTCCGGTCATGTCCGAATTCAGCGCACGATGGACAACGCGTGACATAGTTGCGGCCAACCTTCCGCACCGGTCCAACGTACTCCAGTATCCGGAACTCTAAGCGCGCAGTTCTGGCTCGACGCCCGGATGCGATGCTCCTCTTCTGCGGAGAATTGTCTGGCTTCGGCCTTTCCATCCCGGCAATGAGCACTTCGAGCTCCTGCTCAGTGAGCTTCCGAAAACCATTCAGGTATGCGATCTGCGCCTCGACGGTGTCGTCCGCGCCATGAAACCAGAACCGACGATTGGCGCCGCGGTGAATGCCGAGCGGCCCGCGAAGGGCACTCCCAACCGCAACGCAATGTCGTGAATGTAGACACGGCAATCTTTCGCCAACAGCGGCCTCGCAAGAAAAATCCAGAGATGCCCACCTCGCCTGCTCATTTCGAGCGCCGGTTCAACTCCGTCCTGGATTAACCGGTACTGTAGCTTCAGCAGATCCTCCATCGCATTCTTGTAATCGGCATCAATGGCTAGCCATTTGCAGCGCTGGTTGTCGGGATTGATCGCATACAGGCCAATCGTGATTTCTCCGTCTAGGTGACGGCGGATTACGGATTCCGTCAGTTCCACGGGTGCCCCTGTCCTCATCTTCTTAGGCCTGAAATAGTAATGGCGTCCGGTCTCAGGGTGAGGGCGAGCGGATTGCAATGTGTACGCTTGGCGGTTAACGAACAACCGCCAATAGTCTTGAACGAGATGCGGTGATATCACTAGTTTTTTCTCCTTCTCGCGAGCGTATCGCGCGCCTTTACTTTGGTTTGCCTTTAAGGATCTGAACTCCTTCCACCGTAGTGGTGACACGCTTGGTGTTTCTCTATTTTGGGCAGACTCTCTAGCCTCTTCTTTGCATCCAGCACAGCCGCGAGCGTAATTGCGTTTTTCACTGGTCTATCCTCCTTTCGCTATTCATTGCTGTCAGCCAGCTCTGCGGATTGCCAGTGTTCCAGCAGCCCGTACCGCCTTGTTTTGACGAACACAAACGTGGCCACGTTGGGCGAATTGTTCAATAGCATCGCCATGGATCAGCACGAGCCTGCCAACGCGGGGGGACTCGATTTCGCGATTCGTGATGAAGTAGTCGAGGCTGCGCATGGAAAACGACAAGAGTTGGGCGGCTTCGCGCTTCGTGTACAGGAGTTTGGGCTGCTGGTATTCATCGTTGGACTTCTCGGACGTTCCATGTTTGTGTATGTAATGTCCATAAGCAGTAAATCTATCTCCGAAATATTATTGATGTCAACATAAAATGGAATATACTGTCCAGAAACGGATGGCTAACATCTACCGATGACTTCCATTCTGATCGAACGCGTCGGCCAGAGGATCAAGGAGTTCAGGACCGCCTACGGAGAGCGCGGAATCCCTCAAGAGGCGCTAGCCACCAAGATGGGCGTTGCAACCAATACCATTTCTCGTTGGGAGACCGCGACGGTGAAACCGACCATCGAAGACTTGGAGAAGCTTGCGCGTTTCTTTGGGAAGTCGATTGAGGAATTCTTTCCCCGAGGCGAAGTCGACACCCGACAGGGCCAGAGGATGGAAGGGTTGCTCAGAGCGGCGGAAAACCTCGACGACAAGGAACTAGACGAGGTCCGGAAATTTGCCGAATATCGTCGCGCGCGGATGATTTACGAGGCAAAGTCCCCAGGTCGCAAGAGATCGTGAAAAATGAATCGCAGGGCTTACTACCGGAACATGCAGGCGCTTGCTCTTGAAGTGCGCAAACGGCATGGCCTCACCCGCGCCGACATAAGCATCAAGCAAATGTGGAAGGTGTACCGGGCCGGGAATCGAGCGTATCGACTTCTGGCCAAATCTCAAACACATTCGGGCAGCATATTTCAATGATGAATGCGGCGTCTCGGTGATGCTTGCCAGGGGGCTGCCAGACGAACCGACCATCTTCAGCATGGCCCACGAGCTCAAGCACCATCTCGTTGATAAGGATCTGATGCTTACGCTCTGCGGACCGGCCGACAACGCACCCATCGCCGACGATCGAAAGGCAATAGAGATTGGGGCTGAGGTCTTCGCTGCCGAGTTCATTTATCCAGAAGCGGACTTCGTGCGGGACTTCGAGAAGATCGGTGGCCCGTGCAATCCAAGAGCGCTCGTCAGACTGAAAGAGGCCACTTCGACCACTCTCAGTTATTACTACTGTGTTATAAAGTAGATACTGCCTGCTGAAAAACGGAGGTCTTGCATAACCTCTGGTGTTAAGTTGCTGCTCATGAGCGCCCACAGTGTGGCGCCAGGCGCCCAAGCAAAACGCTTCGCGGCCTATCTCAATCGCCTGGCGCAGGCCGCAGAGCATGCCGATCGTGCGACTCCCCTGAAGTCTTATTGCACCGGTCTGTTGTTACCGGG
>WNGK01002999.1_pt1 | contig 18324 bp, 20 predicted proteins | sample 5400601 | NCBI WGS metagenome assembly WNGK01 (sample SAMN13153376, study PRJNA577476) | soil metagenome | isolation source: 60 cm soil or saprolite under Garry oak tree replicate 1 | place: USA:California | collected 2016-06-15
GTGACCCGGTCAAATCCTAGGCCAGTGAAGTAGACGTTGCCGCTGGTGTCGAAGATGAGGTTGGAGTCTCCTCCCGCGTCATATTGACCACCGACTAGATGTTCTACGCCCGGGATGAGTGTTCCAATGTGTTGTGGATCGGTTGCGACGCAACACCATGTCTTGCCGCCATCGTTGGAGTAGTAGGTTCCGGAGTAGCCGTCACCGAGAGCGCTGCAAGGCGTACTGCCGACGGTGCAGGTCCAGGTTCTGGTTACGTAATCATTTGATGCAGCGACGAGCCGGTTGGCGTTGTTGGGGTCAACGGCGATGACCGGTTCGTTCTGGGATGCGGCCGCGGTGTCCTGGTTGACGGTCATGTCTGGGGCTTGGACGGCTGAGCCATCGAGGTTACTGGAGAGGACGAATGATGGCATGATGGGAGTGTTTGGTGTCGGGTTAGTGGCCAGATCACTGGTATCTGCTTCTTGAAGCAGGAAGTTTGTGAGACCGATCTGGAGGCCTTGGCTCTGAGCGGCTTGAACTGATGCCGCTTTTCCTGCTAGCGTGTTAGTGTCATAGGTTGTCTGGGATGCGGCTGTCGATCTAGGGCCGATTGATACCATGGCTAGTGAGAGAGTTAGGAGAATAGCTACAGAGATATGCTTCAACAAGTGTTTTCCTCGGGAAATACCAGTATTGCCTTATTATGCTTCTAGAGAAGACCGAAAGAAATCGCAGTTCTGACCACCTCAAAGGAGCTGTTTTCCCCTAAGTCGATGCCCATCGCACTGCTTCGCGCGACCTCTCGGCCGATTACGTCTCGAGAAAGTAGAACCACCGATCGCTCTCTCCAACCAACTTCTCAGGACTTGCTTTCAACGGAAGAAGTCTCAGCTTTTTTCTCGGGTACCGGTATGAGAAGAATTAGGAGGAGGCTGCCCCCAACGATTCCGGTGAAGTAGATGTAGATGCATGGTTCAGCTAATACTTGCCAGTCGATACTGGATCCCTGTGCAACCCCATTGGGGCCACAACCGTAAGGAGTCTGATAGGTAACAGCACCATAGGTCACGGCGGTGAGAACTGCTGTGGCGAGAAGAGCCAAAACAATGGTTTCCCGACTGCTGAACATCGCTCCGAGGCGCATTTGCAGCTAGACCCTCAGCAATCCTTTTATCGGTTTACTCCTAGACCGATACTATCTTGAAGATTCTACAGGTTTCCGCAGGCAGCGTTTCCGCCCTCCTTCTGGTTGTCTTGATGGTAAGCGCTGCGAGTGCAGTGCCGCTTCTGACCGTGGGTAGTAATGCAGATTACCGATTAAATGCGTCGGTCCAGTCAACTCAGAGTTGCAGCGCCACACCTGCCATCTCTCCTTCCACTCAGGTTAACTATACCCAGCTAGCATGCGGCCCCTATCAGCCCGTAGTTAGCATATACGACAACGGAACCTGCGTTGCGACCTACAACTGTTACTACAGTCCTTCTTACTACCCCTACTACTATTTCTCAGTGCAACTCGGGACAACCGTCATGTGGTTCAATTATGGTAGCATCGCTCACACAGTGACATCTAGCTCGACTAATAACCCAGCCCTCCAGACCTTCGATTCCGGACCCATCCCCCATCATGGTTCGTTCTCGGTAACTTTCAACACGGCAGGGAATTACACCTACTATGATACGCTTCATCCATTGCTACAGGGCTACCTTAGGGTATCTAGTACTCCCGCTGCTGCTTCGTACTCTTTCATGCCAACGATCAGTCTTGCCGGTTCCCTGAACTGGACAGCGATCGGACTGGACAATAGCGTAGCAGTCCTCAACGTTACCCATCAGGTAAATATCATCGCGTCGGCTGGCCCGTTCAGCTTCACACCTGCGACCGAGACAGGCAGTTTCTCTCAGTCAATTGACCTCTCGACTCGCGTCGAATCCGCGGGGACAGCCACATCAGTGATTCTTGGCATAGTCGAGAAGATGCTCGCCTATCCGGGGTATTACGGCTATTACGGCTACCCATCTGCACTAGGTCAACTACTTTCATCTCAGAAGGAGAGATACACTTTCTGGTGGGTAAACGGTCCGCTAACAAACGGTCAGCCTGTCGAGATCCTAACCGGATATTCTAGCGTCGTAGGAAGCGAGATCGTCAACTTGGGACCCGGCAACAATCATAACGCATGGATTGTCGAGTCAGAGCTTTCACAGTCGCTTTCTACGACAAGCCCGCCAATAATCACTGCAGGTGGATCGAGCGACTCTAACTTCAAGCTGGACCTGAGATTCGACTACGACCAAGCAAGCGATCTTCTTCTCAAATCGAGCACCGTAGTCTCCGTCACGTCCGCCCAGAGCCAAGGCTACAACCCGGGCGACTATCTCTGCGGTCCCTCAGGCTGCTTCCCTATCTCTGACCATGTGACTGTGAGTCATTACATGAGCGCGACCGTCCCGATTACACTGCAACTGACATCCACAACAAATCTCGACCTGACCAGGAGGATGCCCGCAGGATCGATAGGAAACGGCCAGACCTCGTCGGGTGGGCCTTCAGGGACACCAACTCTGCCACCAGCAATGTCTCTCTGGATCTACGCTGGCATTGGAATTGCCCTAGTTGGCGTCGCTGGGACTCTTGCCTGGTTACTTAGACGACGCGCCGGGATGAGAACGCCGGTAGCTCAACCGGGACCCCTGCCTGCAGCGAGCCCCGCCATTCCAAGCCCGTAGCAAGCTCGTCCCTCTATTTTTCAGACACCAATTTCAGTCTACGCGCGGGCTGCTGTCTCGTCATGCAATTCATGGTATGAATCTACTGCTTCTCGTGCAACGAACGTTAGGATGACTCCTGTCGCTAGATAATCCGCCCACCAAAGCCCTAGGAAATATTCCGCGAGAAGTCCACCAAGGAGGGCTATGGCCATGAGGAGACACGTGACAGATTCTATGGCATCCATCGAGAGGGCTAGCGAACGGGTCTCGCGGCCTATCCTCTTTTTCTGAACATAGAGATAGGGCATCACGATTACTGCTCCAATCGCGATGACGATTCCAAGAGGCGATCCCTCGGGCTTCAACCCAGTGAGATAGGAATAGACTGCGCCGAGTCCGATGATAGGAATGAGAGCGAAGAGTAGCAGGCTCGTGAATTGTTCCGTTCTCTTGCTATCAATTACACCGCCAATTCTCGAAGAGTCCCGGCGTAGACCACGCAAGACTGCGAGGCCGGAGATTAGTTCTATCAGACTATCACCACCAAAAGCGAGCAGCGCGAAGCTTCCTGCGAAAAATCCCACTCCTAAAGATCCCAGGACCTCAATTGTCATCCAGGCTGAGCTGAGGTATTCGATTCTGATCCCGTTCCCTATTCTCCCGTGTCTCCATGATTGATGGGTGGTGCTGCAGCAACATGAAGCACAGTTGGAGCAATCCGCGACTGTCTGGCAACTCTCGCAGGATGTTTCGGAGCAACCACAGGTCTGGCATGCTGAAGAGGGGTATGCTCCAAAGGTCATAGGAAAGACTGTAATCTAGCCGCTGGTCTCGGCTTATTTCCCTAACGCTAGAAACCAGGGTCCAAGAATGATAACCATGGGCCAGGCTAGACAGGCATGGTCAGTAAAGACGAAACCAAAGATTCGCAGCATTGAATTCCTGTGGGACCTAGAAGAACCATTTCCCAAGATCAGATCAAAGCACAAGGTCAGGATCAAAGCCGCAGTACCAAAAGACAGGGAGCGTCTGAGAAAAATTGTTGTTGAAGCCTATTTGCCTGAGTGGTCGTGGTGGGTTAGGCAAATTGGTGGCAAGGAAAGAGCCCGCGCTGATCTGATGTCCTATGTAAGCGAGTTCATGCGAGACCGCGAGAAGCGTATCTTTGTCGCGGAGGATGGCGAAAAGATAGTTGGATTCTGCGGTGCGGCCAAATACAATAGAGGTACTGGGACAATAGGTTACGGGGTCGCAGTCTTGCCTCGGTTTCGAAGAAAGGGAATCGGTTCAATGTTGCTGCGGACAGCTCTTGACTGGCTGAAGAAATCTGGAGTGAGACTCGTAACGTTGGAGGAGGCGACTTTTGGTTTCGAGAACAAAGACAGTCCTGCCGTCCTTCTATACAAGAACCTCGGAGGAGTGATAATCAAAGATCAACCTCTAGGAAGAGGATGAACGGACACTTCTAAGAATTCTTGCCCTGAGGAATATGAAATGGTTATTTCGAAGAGGTGAAGATTCTCGAGTTGGACAAGGTGGAGTCTATGGATGTCAAAGACCCTGCCGTCAAGTGGCTTCTGGAATCAGAAGACCCCTCGATCCGCTATCTCACCCTAACCGATGTACTCGGTCAGCCCCTAGACTCGAAGGAAGTTCTGGCGGCGGGAAAGCGGATTCCCACCGGGCCTATTGTGAAGACGCTTCTCTCAGGGCAGCGGGCGGATGGTGGCTTCGTGGTCCATCCCTACCAGAAATGGACAGGCGCACACTGGCGTCTCGTCTCTCTCGTCGAGCTCGGAATACCCCCAGGATTTCGGCCGGCGGTCAAGGCGACGGATCTTGTCTTGAAATGGTTGCTTGGTGAGGCTCATCTCAATAATATTCCGAGAGTCAATGGACGATATCGGAGATGTGCGTCTCAAGAGGGTAACGCGCTGGCAGTGTGTAGCCGGCTGGGTCTCGCGGAGGACCCGCGGGTTGTGAAGCTTGCCGAGTCCCTGGTCGAATGGCAGTGGCCTGATGGAGGATGGAACTGCGACAGGAGACCAGAGGCAGACCATTCCTCAGTCAACGAATCTCTTTCGACTCTCTGGAGGCTCGTCGAGTATCAGAAGGCGACGAGAGATCGAGGATGCTTGAAGCCGATAGAGAGAGCGGCGGAGTTCTTTCTTCAACACCATCTCTTCCGGTCGGACCATACGGGAAAGATCATCCATCCGAGTATGGTCAAGCTTCACTATCCACTGTATTGGCACTGCGACATTTTACAAGAACTCACGATACTCTTACGAGCGAGAAAACTAGACGATTTACGAACCGGAGAGGCGCTGGATATTGTGGAGAAGAAGAGAGGGCCCAACGGACTGTGGAAGGCAGACGATTATTACTGGAGTATGAGACGGACACCGTTGACTAATGCGATAGCGTTGGTGTCAAACGTTGAGGTCGTAGACTGGGGACGAAAAGTCCCCAACAAAATGATAACACTAAGCGCGGTGCGAGTCCTCAAAGCTGCAGGCCGAACCGACACCGGTCTGCTTGATAGGCGAATCGCACCCCATGTTGGTACCGGAAAATAGTCCAAGCCGCTTATCGAGATCGGCGACCGAGTGTAGTCTGAATGGCGCGCCTGTCGCATTTCAGTTTCAACGCCCTCTAGGTTTCAAATGCACAAGTTCCGAAAGTCTTTTAGGAACACCTCAATGCCGAACCAAACATGCAAATTAACGAAGGCCCGAGGGCCTTGAGAAGACCATCCGAGAAGAAGATTACTCAAGAAGTCAGTGAGGAACCACGAAAAGAATGGGCTCGTTTGTATGTGGACGATGGAGAAGAGAGCGTGGAAGCGGTGGACTTGCTTCGAGCCCACGGATATTCAGTTGAACCTCTCCCAGTTCGCGGGATCTTTGGTCCTAAATTACTCTTAGGACGTCGAACGTATGAGGGACTTTCGCAGATTAAGGCTTTCATAGAAAAAGAACGTTAACTCCCACAAATTTCTCGGGAGCAGCGACCTCTTGTGGTTGATGCGAATGATTGCATCCTAGTAGTCGCGATTCCTGGAGTCGGCCTCGACGAAGCCGTTGTAGCGCTTGGCAAGAGACTTGATGCGGCCGTTGCAGACATAGAAAAAGAAATGAGGAAAGACCCTGTAACGAAGAGTCTCCTCAAAGGAGTTGACGCAGATTTTGTCCCACCGTTCGATATGCAAACGATTGTCGATCACATCCCTCGATCCGAGATTGCCAAGCTTTGGAAGAAAGCGTTCGATCTCTGTCTCCAAACCCTGGAGGAATCAGGAAAAACAATCAAGATTCTTTCGGGCCATTTGACATACCATAGCAGCAAGCGTAGCGAGTTCTACTCGGTTGCGAACTTCCCTTCCTTGATTCCGGGGAGTGAGGCTCGAAACAGGCTTAAGATTCAGAAAATCATTCTTCTGATAGACGACACGTTCGACATGTACGCGAGGCTTACGAAGCTCTACTCGCCATCGCAAGTGGAGCCTTTCATGAGGCGAATGAGTGTCGATCCGAAGACAGCATCTAAGGAGATGCTAACTCGAGCGACAATGGCTTGGAAAACGCGGAATATTCTTCATCTTCTTGCCTGGCGTAGCATGGAGCCCATCGCGGCGGAGAATCTCGCCCGATTATTGGGGGCCGATTTTCTAGTCTGGCCCGTCAAACAGATGAGTTCTGCGCTGGAGGCTTGGATAACATCAGAAACTGAGGGAGTGTACCTCTCTCATCCCATTACGGACTCTCGAACGAAGAGAAATGCGACGGGCACGTGGCCACCCTTTGTCGAACAAGTAAATGAACTTCAGGCGAGCCTTGCGAAGCATGGAATTACCCTCATAGAACCGACCGGAATCGATGAACTCAGATTTTCTGAGGCGGAGAGCGCATCACCGGAGCTTCGTCATTACACTGGACAGCTCGACCCTCGATGGCCGTTGATCGTTGACAAGTCCGACACACTGTATGCCTATCCAAAAGGAATGGAAAGCGTGGAACATACCGATTTCTTCGTCCCATCGTATTGGGACTATTTGCAATGTCGAATCGTTCCCCTCGACGCAACAGCACTGGGCACGCTTCTCAAGAACGAGATTCATGCCTATTGCCAGGTTCTAGTAGGAGAGATCGAAGCCCATGTAGCGTCACGAGATTTTCTCTTCGTGTACCACTCTCGGGGACTCTTAGTATTTCGGCCTTATTGGTTGAGCCCGCCTCGTCCTACATTTTCCTCGGGAGTCGACGCCGAGGTGAGGCTGTGGGAGGACATAGTGCAGCTTGGGGCGATCCGGCGAATTGCCTTTGTTCATCTCAAGGAAGATGTCGCCTCGATGCTTCAAGCAATGAAGAACACTACAAAGAAGGAATACAACCTAACTCAAGGATTTGTAGATCAGATGACTCGTACATTGAATGAAGTTTTCTCCATCAAGAGGGAAATCGTAGAGGGCATGGTGAGTAATCACGGCAAGGTCAAGCAGTCGGAGGATGTGTTGAACAAGTACGATATGTCGTACGGTGACGTAGAGAGATTAGAGAAGGCCTATCCAAGGTACTTGAGCCTGGCAAAGATCGCTTTTCTCAGAAGATCTCTGAGTGGAAGGATAAATCGAGTTAAAGACGATCTCATTGGAATTTGGGTGTTCGAAAATTACGTCTCACTGCAGAACCACTTGAGAGAGATCGCAGAATTTCTGCGAAACGGATGGCCCTCAGGAAAGGGATACGCTCCGGGAAATAACTGGGAAAAGGAAATCGACAGCTTGTTCGAGGACACTCTATTGTCGTGAGCCTTTCATCAATCCAGAACGGAGACGACCACGCTGTACTGTCCACAGACGATGATTGACATCATTCGAGAGACCTTACGAAGTCTGCCGCCTTTGTGACAAAATCTGGCCTGACCCAGCGCGGGGGACTCCTTTGTATGCTCGTCCGCCCATCGAAATGCCCGAACCTCCTCCGCATTTCTTTAGATAGAACCTTGAGTTTCTTGCCATTCTTATCCTGGCCTATTGAACTAATGAGAACAGGTCGCTCCAATAGACGACTATCATTGCCACCTTTTACTAGAACTAATCGTGACCTTTGGCTTGAATACAGAGCTCTATGGCGAACATGAAAATTGTTCTCAAAATACGTCTCGACTGCATCATCCCCTAGCTGGGTTGGTGTGCCCGCTGCAATTACTTCGAAGTAGCCCATCAAGTATAGAGAAGGAGGCGATTCGAAATCCCAACCTTCGAGCCCACAGTAGAAGATCAGTATATCCCCCTCCTCAAGGTTTCTCAGACTCGACTTTGGCCTTGTTGGATCACCATAGGTGAAGGTCGAGAACTCAGGATCGTGGTGAATAGATTGCCTTGCCATTTTAGACCGACGAGAAAACGGAAAGTATTCGACCAAAAGCCTGCCGTGTCTTCCAAGAGTGTTTCCATACGTCATGAGGTCAATGTTTCGCGAGTCAGGAATAGGAATGTATTCGAAGCAATTTCCCTTCAGTAATGGTCCTTGAATGCCTCCCGAACCAGAATCTATCGCAACTCGCAATATGACGATTTTCAGTTAACGCCTGCTCCTGTGTCCCTCTCACGCGAACTCTTTTTAGTGTCGGCCATGGAGCGCCAACTCCAACGGTTCAACCCGATTGACTGGCGCCCCTTCCGCGATTCTTGCAATAGTCGTCGGGCTTGTGTTAGCACTCTACTCTCACCGCTTACTCTTCCGCAAATTCACTGCATCCGCCCTGGGTGAGAAAGATGCAAAGCTTGGACTCTACGCACTAAGGGCAACTCTGTACTTATTGGTCGTTGGTCTCATCGTACTAATCATGGGATTTGTAGGCCTGCTTGGGTGGATACCTTGAACTCACAAAAAGGGTTCAAGGCTTGACAAAGAAAACTACTAGTGCGCCCACGATCGAAACCATGAGTGCAACAAGAAGCTTCACTAGGGTCTCAAGAGTAGTGACCCGATTGTGAAGATCCCTTAGGGAAAGTGGAACTCCCTTGACGGCATCTATCTTGTCGAGCGGAATATGTGCGTACCCTGGGCCGTATGGCTTCTGTACTGGTTGAGTTAGGTGTGCAAAAAAGACCATAAAAACGTGGTCTTTGAATCTCATTGTGACGTCGTTAGGACCAGCATTGTACACTGAAAAGACGATTTTTCCCTGATAACCTGGGTCAACATGAAACCCGGATATGTTGATGAGCCCCCTGCTGGCCCACGTAAATCGCAGAGACAGAAAGCCGACTAGGTCGTTTGGCATCATTAGTACCTCCTCAGTCGTTAGAAGCGCAAATTCTCCAGGCTTGATTATGAGGTATGGGTTCTCCTCAGTGAGTTCGAGGGGCACATCTTTTGTTGATAGATAGACTTCGGACCCCAGCCGAAGGTCGTACATGATGCGCCCCTGGGCGCCTCTACTTGAGAGATGGTCGGAATCATAGGTGCCTTCCGCAAACGGTTTTCGAGCCGCAATCTCATCACCCGTTAGAAACCCACGCTGCAAACTGGCCATTCAATCACCCTCAACATAACGACCCTTTTTCCTGAACTCATCAAGTCGCTGCGAGCCCAAATCTTCAAGTTCGCCTAGGGGAAATCCATACAGTTGAGCCACTATCATAACCTGGATTATCAAGTCGGCAAGAGCCGTCTTGAGATAAGAAACATACGAATCACGGTCGTCAGGATAGATCTCCATGTATCTCATGCATTTACCAACATCGGCGAGCTGGTAACTCAGGATAGTGAACCGCTTGTATGGGTCTCGTTGCGGTTTCTCACTCAGAAGCTCCGCAATCCTTTTCGCAGTTTCAGCAGCTGGTTCCACAATCTCACCAGTAGCACAAAAGTTGCACGCTCTTGCATAAGTTTATTGCAAACTTTCGACCTCTAACAATCCGATGTGATATCGGGATGAAATTTCTAGACTGGAGTCCTGAATAGGTGTCAGCCGTGGAAGCTAATAGCATCTAACCCTGATGGGTGCGAAAAGAGAATCGTTGTTCCCATCCAACGCGTTGCAACTCAGCGACAAGTCGAAACCATCTGACCCGAACGGCGGGGCGATTCCCCAGAAAATGGGGTTCTTGGGATTCCCGCGAGATTCGCGGCATGGCAGATCTTATGATACGAATCCTAGAATCACGCTGGAGCTCTTTGAGGTCGAAAGACTTGATCGATTTTGGCAATTTATATACGAACGCCAAAGGCTGTGGCAGAAACGGTTCTTTGAACGATCTGAGTTTCCGTGGACCGCCGATCCTATCCTCAAATCGGTTCATTTCACCAATGTCTATCGAGAATTAGATCCCGGCACTCAATATGCTCTAGCGAGCATTCTGGAAAGATCTGCCCCGAAACCAGACAAGGTGTTTAACGTAATGCTTTATCGCCTCATTGGTCGCGAAGAGACCCATTCCAAGATTGGGTTCCAATTCTTGTCGAAGTTTAGCCCGAGAGAATTGGAACGGAGTCTGAAGAACATTCGTCATGAGAGTACTATCCCCATTTTCACTGGAGCATACACCGTTAGCGCGTTTTCGGGAATGGGATCCGACGACAAGGTGGAGAATGTCGTTCGGTTACTAGACCTACTCCATCGTCGATTCAACACCTTCTACAATCAACTTGCGAAATCTAGTTCGGCTGAGCGGGCATTTCGCAATTTGTGCAATGCCTATGGATTCGGTGTGTTCTTAGCGTACCAAGTCTTGGTCGACTTGCTCTATCCGCTCGATTCGAATAACGGTAAGCCTCTGCTGCCCTTCTCTCATGATGATTGGGCCGCAGCAGGACCTGGAGCTCGAAAGGGAATACTTGCACTAGTAAAAACGGGAGTAAAAACTCACGACTTGGACGTAATGCGCTGGTTGAGAGCTAACCAAGATAGCGAATTTGCCAGGCTTGGCTTGAGATTTCCCTTTCTTCGAGACTTGTCCGGTAACCCCATAGACCTGACATTGGCGAATATACAAAACTGCCTTTGTGAGTATTACAAGTATCTCAAGATTCGATCTGGAACCGGACGAAGGCGGAGGTTTGTTCCCCCAGTTCGCGATGACCAAGACTCGTTATTCCCGAAATCCTTGGAGTAACTGAGCGATGATCCTAGTCGAGGCAAATGACGCTGATACTGTCTGGAGGCAGCTAGTTTCTGAATTTCAAGCCTCTAGTCGGTTTCAAGATAGTCGGAATGGTCCCACCAAAGAACTTCTTCACGTTGTGATTAGAATCGACGATCCAAGACAACGTGTCGTCTTTGCCCGTCCCATTAACCCTTCATTCGCCATAGCCGAAATCATTTGGATTTTGGCTGGGTCGGACGATGTCTCGTTCCTCAAGTTTTGGAATCACCGCATGAAACAATACTCAGATGATGGGACTCGATTGTGTGGCGCATATGGGTACAGACTTGGAAGCCAGCCGGGACTCACTGCGGACCTTATACAGAGGCTTCGTCATTGGTCGAACTCCGAAAAACTCCCAGACCAACTGAGAATGGCCTATGAAGCTCTCACAAATACACCACACAGCAGACAAGCTGTCCTGCAAATTTGGAACAGTCAAATGGATATGCCGAACCCAAATCCGAAATCCAAGGATATCCCGTGTAATCTAGTGAGCCATTTGCTGGTTAGAGATGGCAAGCTAGAGTGGTTGCAGGTTATGCGTTCGAACGACTTCTTCTGGGGTCTTCCCTATAACATCATCCAGTTCACAACGCTGCAAGAGGTCATTGCTGGTTGGCTGGGTCTCGACATCGGGTCATACGTTCACATCAGTGACTCGCTTCACGCATATGAACGCCATTGGAAGGATTTTCCCGCATTGCCGTCTGACCAACCCAGGCCTCCCCATAACGAGGCGGATCTTCGAATACGCACGTACGGCGAATGGGAAAGAGTCTTTCGGAATGTAGTGGAAAGCGCCGTGCACTTGACCGATCCCATCTCCGCAGAGGATCTCATTGAGACTGCCTCAAAATCCGCAGGAATTACTCCTGCTTACGTGCAGATGATCTATTTACTCGCGGCGGAAGCTCTCCGAAGGCGAGGACACTTAGAGGAAGCCGAGAGAATAGTCGACAAGGCAGGTCCATATTGGAGCACAAGTTGGCGGCAGTGGGCTCAGAAAGCGGGAGGACAAAAATCCTCCGCAGGCGGGGCCATTTCCGACTCGTCAAGATGAATGAATGTTGCATTCAACTGAACCTGATTCCGCATTAGATTTTCTTTTCTTCTGAAACTGACGACATTGGCGAGCGAAATTTAATGTACTCCTTCTGTTTGTACTGCGCCTATACTATGTACAACTCCAGATTGGTTAGAGCAGTCTTTTATCGAAGGTGAGCGATCCCGGCTCCGAAGCTCAGATGGCGGTGGTCTCCCAGATCAACCCGGTCGTAAGCGACGGAGTCGTAAATTGGTGGTACCACTATTACTCGTACGGGGATGGGAAGAGGATTATTGATCGGAAACCAGTCTACTTCACGGTGTCCCCGCACCATCAGACTCCCGACTTTTCCAATCGCCGATATAACTACAAAATCTGTCACCCACAAATTGGCTCCAACGTGTCCGTAGGGAAGTCGATTGTATTAGTAAAAACTGCGATTGGGAGAAGAAGGGTGGACCCCCCGTACATGCCTGCCGCAGAATTCATTGTGGGCTATTTCCGGGTAAGTGGCAAAGATGACACCTGGCTCCATATGGACCCGAATGATTCTCTGCTCCTCCTTCAGGATCCAATCCTCGTAAACCTAGATTGGGCGAGACGACTTTTGCCGACCAAATCCTCAAACTACTGGAAGGTAGAACAGCTTTCCGCGAAGTTCGGACGATCCACTCGAAACTGCCACGCCAATCCTCAAGGCGTGAATCTTGCCGTTTCAGAGCTGGCGAGACGTCATAAGACGGGTAGCAGAAACTATCTGGGTAAGCCATACCACGATTTGATGATCGGTAGAAAGGGGAACCCTCTCGACGATTGGTTGTGACTCGACTACATGAGCTGGCGAGTCAAGAAGGCCCAATCGGTGCTTCAAATACTGAAAGGACACGCCGGATGGATGTCTACGAGAGAGATTTCCTCCAGAATGGGAGGCCAGGGTTGTTCGCCCTCATATGTCCTAAAGACCCTTGAGCTAAGGGGACTTGTACGCAGCGTTAAGAAAGGTAATACGAGATATTGGCACGCTGTCTAGCTCGTTTCTTGAGGGATCTAGTTGAGCGAGAATCTTCAGGCTCTACTCCGACTCTTCGGGCTAAGAAAGTATGAGGCCGCCGTGTACACTGCCCTGTTGCATACAGTGAACGCTTCTGCCAGTGAAGTCGCCGAAACAGCAGATGTACCTTTGCCAAGGGTTTACACTGTCATCAGATCGCTTGAAAACAAAGGATACGTACACAGGTTTCCAGGATCACCATCACGCTATCGTGCTTCTCATCCCGGACTCATTCTTCGAGCAGAGCTCTCAAGCTTGAGAACCAAGATGGAGAGCACTTTGCTCGAGGTGGAGCAAGAGTACGAGACACTTGAGGAACAAAGTGCAATCGCACAATTTACTCTCAGTACGACCTTTGGAGATAGGGGATTCGTTTCGGCCGCAATCGGGATACTCATGTCTAGTAAGAAGGAAATTGTCGGGGCCATTCATGACTTAAGCTGGTGTCTTGAAGAAACGGTGTTGAAAATCCTAAAGGAAAAGAAACGCGATAAAGTGAAAATCATGATAATTGGAAAGGACTCGCCGGATGCGGTTGAAAACCTTGACATCGTTCGCGTTTCGGCTGGGGCAGCAGTGAGGACAACCCCTGCTGCTGAGTTGAAGACATCGTTCATGATAGGAGATAGCAACGAGATGATCCTGGCTCTCGCCCCTCCCAATCTTAACAACCCCGATAAGATTTCAACCGTTTCTATCGCTCACAAAAATACGGCGAGTATTTTTCGAACGGTTTTTGATGAACAGTGGAAAAAAGCGTCAGAACTCGGAGAAACGCGCCGATGACACCCGTCGACAATAAATCGTTGCCGAAGGACATTGATAGGATCAAAATGCTTCTCCTACTTCTCTACGCCCCTGGAGCCGGCAACAAAGCTCACGAACCCGTCCGTGGACGCACACGGCTTCAAAAACAAGCTTTCCTCGTCCAGCAGGAATTGAAAAAACTTGGAGCCCGCACCCTCTATTCATTTAGGCCCTACCGACTTGGCCCAATGAGCTACGAAATATACAATGATCTTGACTGGCTCAAATTCGAAGGAACTATCACAGAAATCCCTCAACTACTCTCGAATGGCGAACAATACAGCAGCTTTGCTTTGACTGAACAAGGCGTCAAGGAAGTAAAGAAGTTCTTGCAAGGTGAAAGATGGGCAGAGCTTTTGGAGCGCGTCACTAGCATCAAACAAGGAACTAATTCGGTGAACCTCTCGTATCTCGTGGAAAGCGTCCACGAGGCATACCCAGAGTATATGCTGAAGGCTTCTCTGGTTAGGCTTCTTGACTCCTTTTCCGCGTCAACCGGGATAGCTCCCACTAAAGTGACAGCGGCCTCTTCTCCTCGCAGGCTTAGTGCTAAGACGTCTGTTTCGGAGGAAATTAGAGCGATTCGATCTCGCGACCAGGACAATTGAAAATCTATCTCGATACGAGTGCATTGGGTAAACGGTATTTCTCGGAAGACGGCTCTGAGAAGATCGATGAGTACTACAGCCATGCCTGGAATGGTAAGTCAACTCTGGTTGTTTCCCTCTGGAATATTGGGGAATTTGTTGACGTTCTCTTACGCAAGACCCGCAGGGCTGAGATTTCGGAGATAGAATCGAGAGAGTTACTTCAAGACCTACAGGGGGAAATGTTAGGTCTAAGGAAACAGGATAGTTTCGTTGTTGTACCTCTAACTGATGACCTAGTCGAGAGTTCATGGGAGATGGCGATGCGAGAGAAGATCCGCGTTGCGGATGCTTTGCAGGTTGTCACTTCCAAGCAAAGACATTGTGACCTGTTCCTCACTGGGGACAAAGACCTCTCAGGCATAGCTTCGAAATACATGAATGCATTGCTTTTGGGAAGCGCGAACCGGAACATAGGTCCGTACCCCTCGCGCAGAAGAGCCACGGCGACGGAAAGTTAGCGAAAGAGTTCTAAGCAAGATCTCCTAGTTGGCAAGTTGACACGTAACGAATGAACTCGAACTGAAACCGCCGCAACGAGGCAGGAAATCAGTGTAAGTTTTGTTTAAAGCATTTTTGCTACGCTTTGGAAGTATCGTATTCCTCTTTTGCCGTTGAGGGCGTGGTCTAGTGCTTGGTCTACGGCGTCTTTGGGTGTTGGGGCAGCCATGACTTTCACTGTTTTTCGATCGTCTAGGTAGCTGTCGGCGATCTTGTCCGCTGTTCCTCCTGTTCCTTTCAGTGCCACTATCGGTTTTCCTTTCTGGTAGGCGACCAGTGCTTCCACGTAGGTTCCCGCTCCCCCGCCCACCACAATCGCAGAATCAGCGGAGTACGCTGTCACGTAGTTTCGTGAGAATCCCATTCCAGTCGGGATGATAATATCACAGTAGGGGTTCGCGTAGCTCATGTCTTCATGTGGAAGAATTCCGACGACCATTCCACCCTTCTCCTTCGCGCCTCTGCAAGCGGCCTCCATGACTCCACCAAGACCCCCTGTGACTAGAACAGCTCCCCTAGACGCTATCTCGGCCCCAACCTCCTTTGCAGCAGCGTAAGTACTCTCAGGACAATGATCCCCGTCAGACCCTATCACAAGAATCTGTATGAGGCGTTTGAGGCTGGACAGTGGGGTTCTCGATGCTACTCCTCTAAACAACTCATCATCACTCTTTGAAACGGAAAGATGCGACAACACACGTTCAACCCTGCCGTTGGCTATGAGGTTGGCGTAACCATTGCTGTAACGAGGAAGGTTTTAATGACAACCGGCCAGAAACTCGACCTTCCACACTTACAGGTCCTGTTCATGCCTGACTTCAAGCCTGGAAAGGTCGCACGGGTCGCAGGCCCCGTCATCGTCGCCGAAGGCATGCTCGGCGCCCAAATGTATGAAGTTGTCCGCGTCGGCGACCAAGGCCTCATTGGCGAGATCATCAAGATAGATGGCGAAAACGCCACCGTCCAAGTTTACGAAGAAACTGCTGGGCTACGACCCGGAGAAAAAGTAGAACGTACGGGTAAGCCACTATCGGTAGAGCTCGGCCCTGGAATCCTGGGCCAGATCTACGACGGCATCCAACGCCCACTAACAGTTCTCTTCGAAAAGACAGGGCCCTTCATCAAAAGAGGACTGGCTCCCGCCGCCATCGACCGATCCAAGAAGTGGCGCTTCGTTCCCGTGGCAGATAGGGGAATAGAGGTTTCGGGAGGCGATGTGCTCGGCACCGTCAAAGAGACAACCTTGATCACCCAGTGGATAATGGTCCCGCCCAACCAGTCCGGAAAAATCATCTCAATCGTCCCAGAAGGCGACTATACGATCACCGAGCCCATCGGCGAGATGGAAACCAAGACCGGACCCGTCTCATTGTTCATGATGCACACCTGGCCCGTACGAATCGCCAGGCCCTTCAAACGCAAACTCCCATCCGAAATCCCACTCATAACCGGTCAGCGAATCATCGATTTCTTCTTCCCCGTCGCCAAAGGAGGAACAGCAGCCGTCCCCGGTCCTTTCGGAAGTGGAAAAACGGTCCTCCAACAGGCGCTTGCAAAATTCGCTGACGCTCAAGTCATCGTTTACGTCGGCTGCGGAGAAAGAGGAAACGAGATGGCTGAAGTTCTCGAAACATTTCCAACACTTCTCGACCCCCGCAGCGGACAACCCCTGATGAACCGGACAACTCTGGTCGCGAACACTTCCAACATGCCAATCGCCGCACGGGAAGCAAGCGTCTACACTGGCATCACAATCGCAGAATACTTCCGAGACATGGGTTACGATACCGCACTGATGGCAGATTCCACCAGCAGGTGGGCAGAGGCGCTCCGGGAAATCTCCGGGCGTTTGGAAGAGATGCCTGGAGAGGAAGGCTACCCAGCTTATCTCGCGTCCCGTCTCGCTGACTTCTACGAACGATCTGGCCGACTGGAAGTCTTAGGCTCGGAATCCAAGCAAGGCTCCATCAGCGTAATCGGCGCCGTCTCACCACCAGGTGGAGACTTTTCCGAACCGATTACTCAGAACACCCTTCGTATCGTCAAGGTTTTCTGGGCTCTCGACTCCGAACTTGCCAAGCGACGCCACTTCCCTGCCATCAACTGGTTGACAAGCTACTCCCTTTACCTCGATACCCTCGAAACGTGGTATCCGAAAGAAGTTGGACCCGAATGGGTTGATCTCAGGAAAGTAGCAATGTATCTTCTCCAGCGCGACGAAGAACTACGCGAGATAGTCATGCTCGTCGGACCCGACGCACTATCTGAGGGACAACGGGTAATCTTGGAAGCTTCGAAGATGATCAAGGAAGACTTCCTAATGCAGCAATCATACAACCCCGCCGACAGCTACTGCGACAAGACGAAAACCTACAACATGATCCGGACAATTCTCCACTACTACAACCTCATGCAGAAAGCAGTCGACGAAAACATCCCACTCCAGAAAGTTCTCGAACTGCCCGTCAAGAACGATATCAGCCGAATGAGACTCACTCCCGCCGACAAATTCACAGACTACTCCCAGAATTTGAACGAGCGTCTCGATCAAGAATTCAAAATGCTAACAGCACCCGCAGTCAAGGCGAAATAGATTGGTCTCGCTCGCCGGTCTTGAATACAGAACAGTCCGAGAAATATCCGGACCACTCATCTTCGTCGAACAAGTAAGAGGAGTAGGATACGGCGAGCTAGCGAGGATAAGGACTCCTAGCGGCGAAGAGCGAAGAGGTCAGGTTCTGGAAGTCGGCGGTGGAGTCGCAGTCGTCCAGATCTTCGAAGGAACATCCGGACTAGACGTTTCGGCAACAAGCGTCCGTTTCACAGGAGAAACGGTCAAACTTCCTGTCTCTCAGGACATGCTCGGTAGGATATTCGACGGCAGCGGCAGACCCACCGATGGCGGCCCTAGAATCATCCCTGATGATTATCTCGACGTAAACGGCAGCCCCATCAATCCATTCGCCAGGGAATATCCGCGAGAGTTCATCCAAACGGGCGTCTCCGCCATCGACGGCATGAATACGCTCGTCCGAGGACAAAAACTTCCACTATTCTCCGCGTCCGGGCTCCCTCACAACCAGATCGCGGCCCAGATCGCCCGCCAAGCCAAGGTCCGAGGCACAGACGAGCCTTTCACAACTGTCTTCGCAGCCATGGGCATCACCGCCGATGAAGCTCGATTCTTCAGGGACGACTTCGAGAAACAAGGCGCTTTCGACCACGTAACCATGTTCGTCAACCTCGCAGACGACCCAGCTATCGAACGAATCCTGACCCCGAGACTCGCCCTTACTGCCGCCGAGTATTTCGCGGTCAAACTCGGAACTCATGTCCTCGTCATTCTTACCGACATGACGAACTATGCCGAAGCTCTCCGAGAAATTTCCGCTGCCAGAGAGGAAGTCCCTGGACGTCG
>WNGK01007342.1_pt1 | contig 18322 bp, 12 predicted proteins | sample 5400601 | NCBI WGS metagenome assembly WNGK01 (sample SAMN13153376, study PRJNA577476) | soil metagenome | isolation source: 60 cm soil or saprolite under Garry oak tree replicate 1 | place: USA:California | collected 2016-06-15
TGAAGTTTTTTCCTTCGATAGCATAAACAATCAGATACGGCGGGAGTTGATCTAGCGTACGCGCCAACCCAACGGCCTCCGCTACGCCAAGGGAATGTGTTGACTGAAAGGAAAAACGCAGCGGTATGTGCTCCGCGAGGGCATCGAAGCGATAAATAGTGCCCGCTCTGGCGCCAGAAGAAACCGCGTCAATGAGAATCACCCTGTTGGCAGTGTTCAACATCTCCATCAAAGCAGCGCCATCGGAGGCGCACTCAATGACCTGCGCTCCGGCAAGCTCTCTTTTCTTGAGTTCCCTGCAAATTGCCAATCCGGTGCCATCATCGCCGCGGTAATCATTGCCAATACCGATCAAAAGGAACAGAGATGACACTGTTGACATCCGCTTAACACCTCACTCGCGTTCGATGTGCAGCTTGAGAAAGTGCGTCGCACAGGAGATGCATGGATCATAGTTACGGATAGCCTGTTCGCATTCCCACGTAAGCCGCTCCTCCGGTAAATCTATGGCCTGCTCGACGTAGCGCCGGAGGTCATTTTCAATGGTTTTCTGGTTCTGTGATGTTGGCGGAACAATCCTGGCATCGAGAATTAGGCCCTCATCGTTGATGCGGTAGCGATGGTAAAGTATGCCACGCGGCGCCTCGGTGCAGGCGCTGCCAGTCCCGGCGCGTGATGGAGCTTCTACCGCGGGCCGGTCCGGCATCTCGTAGCCCTCGATGATGCGCAGCGCTTCGTCGAACGCGTACAATATTTCCACGCTCCGCACAATAATACTCTGGAAAGGATTCCGGCAGACTGGCCCCAGTCCGGCTGCGCGTGCCGCCTCCTGTGCCAGTGCGGAGAGCTGATCAAAGTTCAGGTTATAGCGCGCCAATGGTCCGACAAAGTAGGCTCCCCGCCCCTTTAATACCGAATGCAGCGCATTGGAGTGGGACACATGCTCTTCAGAAAAGTGCTCCTCGTACCCCTGCACTGCTATGTCCAATCCCTTGTTAGAAATGAGCCGCCCCTCGTTAAATGGGTATTCCTCTGAATGTCGCAGCGCCACAAACTCGTAGTCTTGCTCGAAATCCGGGAAGGGAAACTGCGCAACCCAACGTACGGTTTCCAGCGCGGCCTCCCTCCCCCACTGCAGTTTCTCCACGAGCTGCCCACATTCCTGTTTTGTTGGCACTTTATAAAAACCACCCACCCGCACATTGATAGGATGAACCTCTCTTCCCCCCAGGAAGGTCACAATAGCATTGCCCGCCTTCTTCATTTGGAGCCCGCGCTTCACAACATCCGCGTGGTCCTGCGCCATACGCATCGCGTCGGGGTAGCCAAGAAAGTCGGGCGCGTGCAGCATGTAGACGTGCAGCGTGTGGCTCTCGATCCACTCGCCACAGTAGAGGAGCCGCCGCAGCGCGCGCAGCTGTTCACCGACTGTGATCCCTAGAATATGCTCCATTGCGTGCACAGCGCTCATCTGGTACGCTACCGGACAAATGCCGCAGATACGCGCGGTAATATCCGGAGCCTCGCTGTACTTACGACCGCGCAGCAATGCTTCAAAGAAGCGCGGCGGCTCAATAATCTTCAGTTTCACATCCGTCACCTTGTCGCCCTTGATTTTCACGTACAAGGCCCCTTCTCCTTCAACGCGGGCAAGGTTCTCAACCTTTATCGTCTTAGTTTTCATGAGATTCACTCTCCTTGCGAAATGCTTCGGCATACGCGTTGAAGCTGCGGAACGTGCGCATGATCTCGTGCTCATTCGCGCCAAGCTGGCTCCAGCGCGCGCTCAATGCGCTCGTATTGGGCGTTTCTTTCGGGCCAAAACACCCGTAGCAGCCGCGCGCATACGCCGGGCAGATGGCGCCGCACCCCGCGTGGGTCACGGGACCAAGGCACGGCGTTCCTCGCGCAACCATAACGCATACTGTCCCTCGCTGCTTCACGTGATCGGCAATAGGCGTTGATTTGTCGAGTGTCTCAATATATTTCGGCGTAGCGTAGACGATGGAAATGAACTCATTGACATCCTTGAAGTTGCGTAATGCCTGAATACCTCCCGCTGTGGCACAGGCGCCAATCGTCACCAGGAATTTTGACGCGCGCCGCACCCGCTGAATCCTCTCGGCATCATGGGGTGTTGTGATTGATCCCTCGACCAGCGATAGATCATATGGCCCTTTCACCATCGCCCGCGATGCCTCGAGAAAGTTAGCAATCTCGACCTCGCCGGCCACTGCTAGCAGTTCATCTTCGCAATCAAGCAGACTCAATTGACAACCATCGCACGAGGCGAATTTCCATACAGCCAGTTTCAGTTTCTGTTTTCTGACCATGTCACACCTCCTGCTTTGTTAACAAGTCCTGAATCTGGCTGTATTGGAACACAGGACCGTCCTTGCATATGAAATGAGGCCCGTACTGGCAGTGCCCGCAGAAACCAACGGCGCATTTCATATTGCGCTCCATCGAAACAAAGATATTCTCTGTTGCTACCCCGCGCTTCTCAAGCTCCGCCGCGGTGAAACGCATCATGATTTCAGGACCACAAACCATGGCAACCGTGTTCCTCGGATCAAATGGCGCTCTGGGAATAAGCTGCGTGACAACTCCCACGCTTCCGCGCCAGGAGCCGGTAGCGCTGTCAACGGTGACGTATACATCAAGATCAAAGTGCGTACGCCAGTGTTGGAGTTCACGGCGATAAAGGATATCCGCCGGCGTTCGCGCACCGTAGAGAAGAACAGCCTTGTTGTATTTTTCTCGCTGAGAGATGACATGGTACATGACAGAGCGCAGCGGGGCCAGTCCGATTCCGCCCGCAGCTATTACGATATCTTTTCTCTCCGCACGCTCGATGGGCCAGTGACTTCCAAACGGCCCGCGCACGCCGATCACATCGTCGGGTTTCAATGCTCGCATAGCCCTGGACACCGTTCCAACAGCCCGCGTCGTATGCACGAGCGGCTTACGCCTGGCAGGGTCGCCGCTAATCGAGATTGGTATCTCACCCACGCCGAATACGTAGAGCATGTTGAATTGCCCGGTGGCAAACGGAGGAACATCCCCCCCTGCTGCAGGCTCCAGCTCCAGCGTGAATGTATCGGGTATCTCATGCCGTACATGCTGCACCCGGTAGGGCTGTGGCAACATCGGGTCTATCATAATCTACCTCCAGGGCCATCGCCATACAAAAATGCCGGCCCACTCGCATGTAGCCCTGGCTGTCATAATCTACCCCCTGGACGATCGCTATAAATATCGAGCAGTCGTATGCGCGTAGCTTGCAGTCGCTCCATCATGATCTGGGCAACACGCTTCATTAGCTCGTAGCCCAGATCGTGATCCTCTTCTCCCTTGGCTCGCAAGCACCTTCCATCGAGGGCAATAGCGCGCGTCGGCTCGATGACCCGCCCGCTGAAATGCCAGCGGTAAGGCGGGAATAGCCATGACCAGCCCAAAACCTCACCCGCTTCTATCGTCTCGATTGTAACTGGCCCATGCTGCGCAGCATATATCTCCAGCGCCACTTTACCCTGGCGCACAAGGTAAAAGCGCGTGGCCTCCTCGCCTTCGCGAAAGATGTAGTTTCCTCCTTTGCCGGCATCAAAGCGTACGTTTGAGGCACAGCCGGTGATCAACTGCAAATACTCAGGTCTGAGCTTCTCGAAGAAAGGGTGTTCCGCCAGGATCGTTTCAAGTGTCTGCATCGCTATTGCTCATTTGCTGTTTTGGCGGCTGTAACCTCGCTCTCGCGAATGGCGCGCACTTCTTCGGTAATATCAATTCCAACAGGGCACCATGTGATACATCGCCCACAGCCAACGCATCCCGAGCTACCGAATTGGTCAATCCAGCTTGCCAGTTTATGCGTCATCCACTGGCGATAGCGCGACTTCGTCGAGGAACGGATACTCCCTCCATAAATATATGAGAAATCCATCGTGAAACATGAGTCCCATTTGCGCCAGCGTTCGGCCCGCTCGCCTGTCAGGTCGGTGATATCCTCCACAGTCGTGCAAAAACACGTGGGACAGACCATCGTGCAATTGCTGCATGTCAGGCAGCGGGTTGCAACATCCTCCCAACGTGGATGCTCCAAATTGCGGTAGAGCAGGTCTTTGATCCCGGTGGTATCCATGCTCCGACCCATATGTTCTGCCGTGTTCGCTACAATGTTTTCAGCCAATTGTATGTCTTCTTTGCTTGCTTCCCTATGTGGAATATCGCGCAAAAGCTCCTGCCCTAACGCTGTGCCAACCTCGACAACGAAGTAATGACGGTCTGCGTCCAGCGCCTCGGTAAGCGCCAGGTCAAAACCCGTCTCCACTTTTGGCCCCGTCTGCATTGAAGTGCAAAAACAGGTCCCGCCCGCCTGCCCACAATTGACAGCCACTATACACACGTTTTCCCGCCGCGCTTGATATGTCGGGTCTGTAAATCCAGTCCGCGTGAAGACCTTATCTTGAATCGCCATAGCGTGCAACTCACACGAACGCACGCCAATAAACGCGAGCAGAGGGGCTTCCTGCTTCTCAGGAATCAGTTCAAATCCATTTCCCTCGCGCCTGGCCTCCCAAAGACGAAGGACAGGGGGATGGAGATACTTTTTCCATGAATGTGGACCGACGGCATAACCGAACAAGGCCTCATTGTCTTGCTTTTTAAGGCGGTAGGTACCGCCGTCCTGCTCGTCAGTATAGCCTATGGGAAGATCAGCAACAGCGGCGAGTGTATCATACACAATGGCATTCTCTCGAATGGTTGGCCCCACAACCTGGTACCCTTTGCCGGTGAGAGCCCCAAATAAGTGCTGGAAATGCTCATACTCTACCACCACCGTGTCTTTCACCTGTGAGGAAGGTGTTGTCATGCTGCACATATCTTTCTGTCTGCTACGACTAGTTTTTTCGCCGCGCCCCTTATCGTCACTTTTTCAGTATAAGCATCTCACATCACAACACAGTCATAAGAATCAATGTGGAAATCACAAATTAATCACAGCAACATATCTCCGTTTCTCCTGCAACCTATTTCCTACAAATCACTACATCACCACGATTACCGCTTATGTCAATCCCAAAAAGAACAACAGCAGTAGGCACTTTGGGGAGTCAATAAGTGCCAGGGGATACACAAAAAGCACAATACATGTTACAGTAGACCAGAGAATGAGCAATACCAGTCCAATGTAGAGGCGCCTGGAGTGAATGAGCAAGAGAGTCATGATATGTATGAGGCCAACTCACAAATCAGCAATACCATAGAAAACTTTGAAGAGGATGTTATACCTCGTTCATCGAGCAATCTAAATACGGGCATAACCCCCGCATCTGAGCCTTTCTCGACCCTTTCTATTTTTAACGTCACCGACCGCTTACCCATCTTTAGCTATCTGGTCAGCTCTAACCGCATCCGCTGGTATCGCGTCATTATGCGCTTTTTCTTGCAGTGCCACCGTGAGTTGTATCGATACCAGCTTACTGCCCAGGAAGTGCGCGACACGGTACGCGCTACATTTGACACCGAATATACCCTCGATCAATGTCAGAACGACCTGGCTGCCCTCAAAGATTGGGGCAATGTGACTACGATCTACGATTCCAGCAGGGCTACCTCCATTACCAGCTTCCTCTCCCCGGCGCTGCTGTATCAAGCAACGCCCGAGGCTATCGCCATTGAGACCTTTCTCGATGAGCAGAACCGCGCCAGTACGGGCAAAGGCTCGTTACGTCAGGGAGACCTGCCTCACCTGTGGAAGTCGCTACAGGCGCTGGACGAAGACTTAGCTTCCCTTTCGCTTGAACCTTCACCCACACACAGCCGTGAAATGGCCGAGGAATGGCAACGCGCGTTCGAGATATGGAATACTATGGCGCGTGAAGCCGCTCAATATCTCGCCAACATGCTTCAAGCCGCGCAGCAAAGCCGGCCTGATTTCGAGGCGTACCAGTCCTATAAAGCCGCCGTTGTGGCATATGTACATGGTTTCGCTCAAGCATTGACACAGTACAGCCGCCGCATTCGCACACTGCTTACCGCGTGGAGCGAGACAGGCAAAAAAGACCGCCTTATTGAGATTATCGCCCAACATCTTGAACCCCCCGCCCCGACTCTAGAGAACAGGTCAAGCCAGGACGAGTTACTGCAAGAAGCGTCTAACCAGGTAGAAGCACTGATGAACTGGTTCGCCCTTGGGAAAAATGCTGATTCCTTCCGCCGCAACGCTCTCGCCGAGGTGGATAAAGTCGTGCGTCGCGCTTCTACGCTGGCCGCATCTACACGGCCAAATGCGAACTACGCCGCCAATTTGCATGTGTTGGCTCAGCAATTGTTAAAGGCAAAAGATGGCGAGACAGCGCAGCAGCTTTTCAGTCTTGCCTTCGCCAATATGCTCCCCGTCCATCTGCCCGAAAGCCTTGCCGGCGCTGCTAGCGCAACATACGATGCAAGAGAAGGCAGCGCGTGGCAGGTTCCGCCAACCGTATCTCTGCGCTTGCGACCGATCAGCCGCGCCTATCGCGGGGAACATCCATTAGAAGACCCGGTAATTGATAACCGCACCATCATTCGTAACCTGGTTCATCAATACGAGGAAAAGCGCCAGCAGGAACTCCAACGTTTCGCCCAGTTATTCTCTACAGCCTACCTCGATTTTGGCGTGCTCAGGCATATCACGATAGAAGATCGTGACGTTCTGCTGACTATAATTGACGGCTGCCTGGGCGATTCACACCGCCAATATCGCGCGCCTGACGGCTCAGTAATCGTCCTGCTCAACCCGGATGAGCAAACATATACAGCTCTCCGCGCATCCGATGGCATGTTACTGCTGCCGCGCTATCGTTTACAGCGCGAGGAATTGCAAGGAGGGGCGGCGTGATGGAAGAACGTGAAATACTGGCAATATCTCCAGATACAGAACATTCACAGGAACCAGTCACTGGTATAGACCAGAACACGGGCTGGCGTATACAGCGCGGCGCTACCATCATTCGCCTGGTACGACAACTTAGCGCAATCACACCCGGTTATGTATACGATCGTCTGAGGGAACCACGAGATTATGCCTGTCTCACCTGGATTCTCAGCTTTGCTGAAAACCGCCAGCTTAGCGGGCGTGGCAATGAGCAACAATTCTTACTCTCACAACTGGCCGAACAGATTCAGGAGCAATCCCGTGCAGAGGATGATGGAGAAGCAGCCTTCGATTTCCGCAGGCAATCCGATCGCTACAACATTCAACGCGCCCTGCATTACCTGGAAGACATGGGAGGCGTGCAACTGGTGGACGGGCAGACGAAGGAGTGGGTCGAACAGCCAGCCAATGCCGATGTGCTCTACGAATTCACCGATGTGATACGTTCCCTCGTTTCGGCTTTCAACCCGCAATTGTTGGCGATGGTCGCTACGCGCCTCAACAATGGGGGAAAGACGCTTCGACCAACACTGCTACAAAACATGGGGGAAGGGCAGGTCAGCGATCTTTTTCCCGGAATGGCCATCAAGCCTTTGATGAGAGCCTGGCGTACGTTGCTGCTCGGCCCTATATTGCTCAGATATGATGATCCAGAGGCGTTTGCCGAACTATTGGCGCATGCTGATGAGGTAGCCGGTGAACTGCTTGAAACATTTGGCTGGCTCCTCGACGTGAAACGTGATTACGCCTGTATCGTGCGTAGCAGCGGCATGTCTTCTGGTCCAGTCACCGGCCTTACTCCCTTTGGCGCCAGCGATCAAATGACTGTGCTCATGTGTTCAGCCATACGCGAGCAAGTGACTGGCGGCGCGTGGCCCATGCCCGACAGTTACGGCTGCGTGCGCGTGACGACGGAAGATATGAACGCGTTGTTCTATACCTTGCGCGAGCGTTATGGTGAGAATTGGGGCAATGAGGCACGCGCCAAAGGTTCGCGCAGCTTGTTGAACGATGTCTACAAAAAGATGCGCCAGGTCGGTCTGCTGCGCGGACCTGATGGCGCCGGCAATATACTGATATTGCCGGCCGCAGCCCGTTTCAGCGCGACCTATGAGAAAACGGGACAGGAGCAAAAACCGGCAGGTAAAAGTAAAGCAAAATCAATGACTTTAACATTGCCCGGCCTGGATGAGTCAGTATGAAGATAGCCACAAAGGGAAAGTCGTAAGAGGGACAACCATATGCAATATACACTTGATAACTTCACGGAATGGTCTACATCGTCAAATGGGGCATCGGAGGCGACGGCTCTAGATCGTCAACTCGAAATGTTTGTGGAGGTACTACAAGCACAGGCAGGAGGACCACAAGGCTATCGCCTCCGCCGCATCCTGCTGACAAATTTCTGGCTCTATGGACTGCAAGAATTTGAGATCCCCCATGGCCGGCTCTTCCTGGCAGGAGAAAACGCTTCTGGAAAATCAACCGTCCTGACCGCCGCATTACCGCTCGCGCTGGATGGTGACCTGCGCCCTAATCGCCTCGATACTTTTGGCGGTCGCGAACGGCATATGGAATACTATGTTCTTGGCGGCAGCGAATCGGCTACGCCCTATAACCACGAGCGGCGCACTTCCTACATCGCCCTGGAATTCGAGTGGCGCGATCCTGACAATCCTCCCTTCGCGCCGGAATTTCGCCATCGTTGGGAGAATGGAGAGCAAGAGAAGACACGCTTCCTGACCATCGGCATCAGCCTTTCCGGCAATGTCAATGCCAGCGATCGCATACGTCCTCTGCGTTTTTTGATTACCGATGGTTCCCGCCTGGGATACGATCTCCATACCGTCTACGAAACTGGCAGCAAGCAGGATAAACGCGCCCTCGACCATGCCCGATTTAAACAACAACTAGAGGGTCACGGCATCATTTGTGATTCCCAAAACGAGTATGAACGCCAGGTGGCGCGCTACCTCTTTGGTTTTGACGATGTCAAAGATTTTCAAAAACTCATTAACCTGCTGCTGGTATTACGCCGCCCAAACCTGAGCAGCGAGCTGAGTTTTTCGAAGGTCCATGATTATCTCAAGCAATCTCTGCGTAAAATTTCTGGTGAAACAACTTCCCACGTGATAGGCACAATTGAACGTATCGATGCCATCCAGGCTGAAAAAGAACGCGTTCAAGAGGCGTACAGTGCCGCCGAGCGCCTGCACCGCGCGCAGCAGCATCTTGCTCTGAGCAGGGCGCAACTGGCAGCCTGCGAATATACCGCCACACAACTGGCAGAGGATAGCGTACAAAGCCGTGTAAACAGGCTGCGTAAAGACCTGCATACGGCGGACAATGAACGCGGCAGAGCAGAAGAACGCGCCCAAACGCTCCAGGCAGAGTACTATCAGGTAAACAGCCAGATCAAGGTTCTGGAATCGAGTGAGGGTCTTCAGGTCGCTAAACAACTGACCACGGCGTCAGAGCGTACACGCGAGGCAAAGGAACAGGCACAGCTTCAAGAAATGCGCCTGGAGGCCGCGCGTCAGTCAAGACAAACAAGCGCTGAGCGCCTGCAACGTCAACTGGCACGTTTTGAAACGATGAAAAGCGGGAGCATTGCGCGCCTGCGTGAACTCTATTCCCTTGCCGCGGAGGAAAGCCTTTGGGAAGTCGCGGCTTTTCAGTTAGAAGAAGCGCTACGCCAGGTTAACAGCATCTCTACTGAGACCACATCTCCGCCAGAGGCGCCGCTGGTTATCACATCCTTGCCAGGTGAGATGTCGGAAGAGCGTATTGCCTGGCTGCGTCATCTCGAAGAATTACATCGACAGCGAGAGAAGCTGGAAACACATGTACAACATGCCCGTGATCTTGAAATCACGCGCTTTCAGGAATTAGACCAATCACGCAATCGTTTTCAGTCTGCGCAGGACCGCTTCAACGAGAGCCTGCTCATCTTCAATACTACCCTGGAGCAGTTCATCTCGCCAGAGTCCTTGCAGCTCTTCCAGGAAACAATGCCATTGCAAGGCGATATTAGCGAAGATGATGCCTTACCCGCTCGCGTGCTTGATCAATTCGCCCTGCTACTCAACCACTACCGCCAGGCGCTTGACGCCCTAGAAATCGAGTTAATGCAGGAAGCAAACCAGCATCAGGTGAAGCTGAATGAGTTACAGGTGCTGCAAGGCGGAAAATTACGTGAGATCAAAGAAGTTACGACCCTCTACGAGCAAAAACTGGCTGAACCAGAGTTCACACCGCTACGCTCGACGCGACACACCATCGCCCGCACGAAGCTCGCTGAACAGGGTATCAACGCCCTCCCACTCTACATGCTGCTTGACTTCACCTCCGACATCGATTGCGAGAGTGAGGAAGCGGGACGTCTCGAATACATGTTAGAGGATGCTGGCCTCCTGGATGCGCTCGTTGTGGCTCCAGCGCAAGTAACTGCCGCCGCTGCGCTGCTTGCCACCGAAGGTCTGAGCGATTGCCGCCTGGATATTGAGGGCATCAAGGCGCTCATCAACAATCATCGATCGACCTCCTCTCACAGAGAGGAACATTTTACAAACGACCACCATCCGTCCAGTTTCCACGGGTTACGCTTCGATACCTCCGTCAATACCTTTTCAGTCGCAAATAATATGGACGGTGAGGGGAGCGAATATCGAGCGGAACGCAGTGGAGCCGACATAGCGATGGGAGAAGAGTGGGAACCAATCGTCACAACTATTCTGACGGCTCTTGAACAGCAGGCTTTACCTGGCAGGGAAACAAGGCTGACGTTCAATAACGATGGAACCTGGACACACGGCCTGCTCACCGGTCGAGCTGGAGGTGGAAGCGCCAGTTGTATCGGCAAAACCACGCGACTACGAGCGCGCCAGCGCGAACTCGATAAAATCTCCGGGAAACTCACACAACTCAAAGAAGAGCTGCGGACGCTTTCACAAAGCATTACACAGTACGAAGCGCAGTTAGCTGAGCTACAAGAACAGCAGGCACAGGTACGTAAAGCACTTCCAAACAGTGGCCTGGAGAAGACTTTTGCCGAACTTGAGCAGGCGAAACTGGCCCTGGATAGCAACAGAAGTGCCCATCAGAAAGCGCATGCGCAGACACAGGAGGCGCGTCAGGGTTTCAACAACCTGGTTGCTCGCTTAGAGCGAGATAGCAATGGCATCGCTGTCTTTGCTGCCAATCCTCAGCGCGTTCAGGATGCGCTGCTGGGTGTAATCAAGCTCAAAAATCAAGCACAATCGTTGCAAACGCAGTTGGCAGAGATCATCAATACCTGGGAAGAGTCCCGGAGAGCGCGCGCAGCACAGGCACAAGCTGTGACCGACGAAACGAATGCCGCCCAAATGTATGAGCGCAATCGTTATCAAGCGCTAAGGGCACAGGCAGAGGAAGAAGAACTGCGCCGTATCGCTGAATTTTCCAACGCCGGGGAGTTGAGCGATCGATTACAAACTTTACGTCTACACAATGAAGCGCTCACAACAAATCTCAACGAGGCGAAAGCCCATTACATCCGCGCCGACGAGCGCGCCAACAACGCTGCAAACCAGTTGACAGAAGTAGAGGAACGCCTGCAACTGGCACAATTTGAATGCGCCGAAAAGCAGGCACACTTTGTTGATCTTCTGGCAGCCTACCCGGTGGAAGAACTGGTTGCCGCCCAACAGCTTGCGACGGAAGACAAACATGTCAGTGCGGCTCAAAAATTACTTGCCGGCGCTTTACGCGAAGCGGACATCCCCACTCGTAAGGAGCAGCTGGAAAGCGCTTACCGGGATGCATATAACGCGCTCTCCCGCACATTCAATCGCGAGCAACCGATCCTGCTTGAATATGGACCAGACCTGGACGACCAGGGCTTAGTGCTCTTCCTCAATGAAAACAAATGCAAAGCAATCAAGCTGCTTGAACTGTTGAGCGAGCGCATTGAAATGCAGAAAATGCTGCTCAACCAGGAAGAAACCAGGCTATTCGAAGATTTTCTCCTGCACGAAATCGCGGAGGCCATTCGTACCTCTATCTTCGAAGCTGAGGAGTGGGTCCAACAAATCAATAAAGTGCTGAGCGGTCTCCCCATGATTGGTGAGCACTACGCCCTCCAATGGAAGCCGCCAGCCGAGTACGATCTGGCGAAATTAGGCAGTCACCTCGCGCAACATTACAAATTGCTGCGCAAACCAACGCAAGCGCTGACCCTGGAAGAGACGGAAACAATAATGCACGCCTTCCGCCAGGAAATCGATTCGGTACGCCTGCGACAGCAAGAAAATGCCGATATGAACTTTATGGACGCCTTGGAGCAGGTCTTCGACTACCGTGAATGGTTCCACTTTGACGTCCTGGTCACGCCCATCGGCGGGCAACGCCAGCGTTTGACTGATCGTCTGGCCGGTACCCGCAGCGGCGCAGAGCAGCTTTTTGCGCTCTATGTACCGCTCTTTGCAGCTCTCAGCGCTCTTTACCGCAATGCTGCCCCAGGAGCGCCAAAGTTACTCGCCTTAGACGAAGCCTTCGATAAAGTGAGTATCGCCAATACACAGCGTATCATTGAGTTCCTTGTCTCACAGGATTTCCAGTGGATCATGACCGGCCCACAGATCAGCGGAACCGGCGCGAAGATACCCGCCTGCGCGAGATACCTGATGATCCATGAAAAAGGCTCGTCCTTCGCCACAGCTTCAGCCTCTTTCTGGAGCGATAGCCAGGCTTTGTAGCCAGGCACAACGATGGAGCCAGAGGTGAGCAATCAGCCATATCAACCGGACCGGCAGACCATACAAAACGCACAAAAAGCCGCCGAATTCTTCGCCCAGGCGGGCTTATCCCGCCTGGTAACAAAACTGTATGAGAAGTATGTCGATAGAGGGCAGGTGGGTGGGCAAGTAATGCTGGAGCATTGCACACTAAATGAGCGGCGCGATATCTCCAGCTTTCTCGGCAAGCCTCTTTATCCTGAAACAACGATCAAAGTCAGGCTTGCAGACGTCGAAAAGGCGCTCTATCACAGTTTTAACTGCGCATTACCCGACCTGCTGCGTGCCTACTTTCCCGACCAGCCGCTCGTCACTCGTGCTGAGCGGCGAGCCAGACACGCCACACACCAGGCACATTTTCGCTCCGCCCTGACCTCCATCACGGTAGAACTACCTGAAACATCACGCGGACGATACTGGCTAGAACAAGGCATGCATGGGCAAGAGTGGCTCTTCTCTCGCTACAAAAATGCCCCGGCTGAGGAGCAGGAGCGTCAACTGCAATTAGCGCGGTACATCGCCAACCTGCTCAACCAGATGCCGCGGCCCGACGCTCCTCAACGCCTGGCGCTCTTTGCCCAACGCACCAGCGGCGACCCACACACACTCGATCCCGCTATGCCCGCTGGTCGTCTCTTGCTGCTTGCCCTTCATGATCTGAACCACAATGCAACGGATATCATCTTGACTCAAAGAGATCGCGCGCAAGAACTGCGTCTCTACAGCGAAGCAGGACTACTGGTGGATACCATCTCCTCCAGCGTCGCTGTCTTCAACCTTGCCAGGGCCGTCTATCACAATGGTGTTCCCGACCAACTTCCACTGGCAGCAGGCCAACGAGTACTCCTCCTCCCACTAAGCCAGTTGCTCGAGTGGCAGCTTAGTTCACCTTCACGCCCACACGTCTATGTTATCGAGAATCCCCAGGTCTTTGAAGAGGTTGTAGCGGCATTAAAATCAGATCAACCTCTACCCACCTGTGTCTGCACATCAGGCTGGCCCAGCAGAGCATCGCTGGTACTACTAGACCAGTTCCTGGCAGCATCCCCCGCAAACACCCTCTATTATAGTGGCGATTTTGACCTGAAAGGGCTGCAGATCGCCGCGTACCTCGTAGCCCGCTATCCGGCCCGCTGCCACCCCTGGCGCTTCGACCCGGATTCCTACATCTTCGCCCTCCAATCCAGGCTAGAGACCGGACTCACCGCCACGCATCCTCGCCCTAACGAGTTAGACACGCTCAGCACACTCCCAGCTATCTTTGCTCCGCTGGTAGCAAAGATGCAAGAGAAAAAAACATGGGCCTATCAAGAGGGGATTGCGCGTTTGCTCGTAGAGGATATTTTGGGATGTGGCGCTTGATCCCCTGACAATCGCCAAAGATGCCTCCGTACTTCAAGAGCGAGCGAATCAATCTAATGAGCGTTTCAGACCTTGCGTCACAGTACCGCCAGCTTGCCGGTCTGGATGGTCACGCTCGTTGAAGCGACGAAGACCTTCCATCATCTCTGGCGAATCAATCAGTCGATTGAAGCATTCGGCCTCGATACGCAGGCCCTCCTCGATAGGACGCCCAAAGCCGCGTACCACAGCCTCTTTATCCGTGCGAATAGCTTGTTGAGGAAGCGCAACGATGGTGTTGGCGATCTCAAGGGCACGTTGAACGCAGGCCCCACTGGGAACCACTTCATTGACGAGTCCGATCCTGAATGCCTCGCTCGCATCAATGACCCGGCCTGTGATAATAAGTTCCATGGCGCGACGATAGCCGACAATGCGCGGGAGACGCTGCGTCCCGCCATCAGCCAGGCCTATGTTCCAACGCCGGCATGTTACCCCGAAAGTAGCGTGTTCATCAGCAATGCAGATGTCGGCCCAACATACCCATTCGAGTCCTCCCGCGTACGCCACACCATTGACCGCAGCAATAACCGGCTTATAGATATCGCTCCAACGAGTGGGACCTATGATGCCCGGTCGCTCTCCACGGTTATGAGCAGCGATCTCTGCTGGCGATAGATCAAGCAGTCCCTCACCGTTGTTGTACGCGTTCGTTAAGTCACCCCCTGCACAGAAAGCGCGATCACCCGCTCCGGTCAGAATTGCAACAAATGCGTTGTCATCCTCACGAAAGCGGTTCCAGGCATCAATCAACTCCCGGTGTGTTTGCAGTCCAATACAGTTCATTTTGGCTGGCCGATTGAAGGTAATCATAGTCACTGGACCACGTTGTTCATAGAGAATATGCTCGTACATCTCGCTCGCTCCTTTCCATTGGGTTACTTCCCAGGTATTCTGAGCCAAATAATAGCACCTCCTCATCGCAGCGTCGAATCGAGAATAGCAAGTGATCTCATCATGTCGTCTCCCTCTGTAGTGTAAGTTCCTTCAATACCAATTCAAGAACATCGATGGCATGCATATAATCAGCGACATGTATGCGCTCGTGGGGTGTATGATCAAGACGCGAGTCGCCCGGTCCATAGGCGACGATATTCTGCCCCCAGGCTGGCCCCACAACGTTCATATCCGATGTCCCCGTTTTGTGCTTGAATGCTGGCTGCCTTCCAGTAGCACGGATTGCAGTGACGAAGGTTCTTGCAAGAGGCGTTGTGTGCTGCGTCTGGAAAGCCGCCTCTTCGCCTGAGAAGTTGATTTGCGCCTCGTCTTCGCAAGCCCACTGCTCCAGTTGGGTACGCAAAGCTGCGCTATCGTAGCCAGGTGGTAAACGGTAGCCGACGCGGAGTTGTGCCTGTTCCTCCAACCCGTCTTGATCGCTGCAAATATTGCGCAGCGAGGGCATGAGCGCAGCAAAGGTGGAGTTTGTCGCGTACTGCTCATTCCATGCAGCAGCATGTTGACATACCCGATTCCAGAAGGTCACAGCCACTTCGTTGCCGTTTTGCTGCGAACCCGCGCTGTGATGTAGCGGGCGCGACACGCGGTATTCAACCAACAACCTGCCCTTGTAGCCAATCGTCACCGCCTGGCTTCCGCTGGGTTCTCCAATAATGCTGGCAAAAGGCCGGTAGCGTTCCACGACAGCGCGCGCGCCTCGCGCGCTTGCAGATTCCTCCTCAACAGCGCCAATCACCCCTATTGGACGCTGCAAGGAGTCTGCGCGCGCGAAGCGTGCCAGGCGGCCAGCAGCACATAGGAACACAGCTAACGGCCCCTTCGCATCTACCGCGCCGCGACCGTGCAGCACCCCATCCTGTAACCTCACCGCGATGTCAAGGGTTTTTCCATTTTTCCCTACAAAATACCCACCGACCATGCTCTCCAGACCCTGGCTGACTTTGTCCACCAGCGTCCGGAGAGCAAGCAGCACATCACTGCGCCCCGGCTTTGACCACATCCAGGACGAAGTAAATCACCGCTACGGAGAAACCTCATCCAATCGCTTCTGCCGCGTTGCTGGGCCAAACTGCGCGATAATAGCTGCCACGACCAGGAAGGCGTCAATAATCAAAAAGATGACAATTGACCCTGTCGTAGCGCCCATAGAACTGAGCAGGGTAGGAATAAGCGGCGCGATGAGCAGGATACCAACTCCGCCGCCGAGATGTCCGATACCATCGACCAGCGCAAAACCGGTTGCGCGCGCCCGCGTGGGATAGATCTCGGTAGACCAGGTATAGGTCATCGGCACCCATAAGTTGAAGCCGAAGAAGGTGATAATGGAACCGATAGCGGCAAGCGCAAAGTTGTTGGATGCAAACACCGCGATCAGAATGCTACCGATGATCGTGAGTACGGCAGCGATAGGCAGCCAGAGTTTGCGCTCCAGGCGTTCACCGTAGAAATAGGCGAAGACAGCGGTGGCGATGAAGCCAAAGGTTCCAAAGGCCGCGATCATGCCAGCTTCTCCCGCTACTGCCGCCGCCGCTACAGGAGGCGGAAGGTTTGCCGGAGGGGGCAATATGCCCGCCAGCAGGGTGGTGAGGCCTTGGGCGATGGAGTAGATCGTGACGTACCCCAGGAACCAGACCACAACCAGCAGCACAGTACGCATCAGGTAGAGGCGGTTGCCGAAGATTTCCGCGTAGGGAACCCTGGTAGCGCCCGTCTGAACGGGAAGTTCGGCGTCAGGCGCGGGGAGATCGGGTACCTGCCTGCGCGCTCGCTCTTCCATATCGGTGACGATTGCGCCAGCTTCGTCTACCCGCCCGCGCGAAATGAGCCAGCGCGGTGACTCCGGCAACTGGTAGCGCAGCAGGATACCTACCAGCGCCAGCAGCGCGCCGATGATGTACATGATGCGCCAGCCATTGCCCAGAAACTCCGGTCCGCTGGCGGTGATCGTCACTGTAGCTAGAGCGAAAGGTAGCCCGCTTGGGAAATTGGCGGGAGGCGTGGTCAGCCAGAGTCCCAACCAGATGCCAAAAAAAGCGCCGAGCGCTGACATGATGAAGATCAGAGAGGTGTACCTGGCGCGGCCTGAAACAGGCGCCATTTCATTGATATAGGTATTGACGAGAGCCAGGTCGGCGCCAATGCCGATACCGGTGATGGTACGAGCGATGATGAAACTGGTGTAATCACCGACGAAAGCGGTATACAGCGAACCGACGCCCGTCAGGAGCAGGGTAAACAGCAGCATGTTTCTTCTGCCGAATCTGTCTGCGAGCGGAGAGAGGATCAGCGCGCCGATAACATAACCGGCCAGGTTCAACTCGACCGGAAGGCCAAGGTAGGTGGCCGAGTTTTCTGGATTACAGCCGGGGACAATCTGCGTACAGGTCTGGATGAACGAGACGGTAATGTCGAAGATGTCGAAAAACGTGAACAGGAAACCAACGCCAATGATGCCAATGAAAAGGTATGAGAGGGACCAGATAGGAATACGATCCTGGCGAGCAATCACGCCCGCGGCTGAAGAGGTAGATAAGCTTTCTGCTTCGGACGCCATGAGATAGATACTCCTTTCACACGTCAGCTTCAGCGGAGTGAAGCTGTAGTACTGTTGGAAATGCGTACCATGCCTGGTGTACGATAGGGGAAATGTTCTCCTGCGCCTGCAGGAAGAAGGTAATGCTCTCCGATTCACCTCCTGTCTACAGCAAGTTCTTCATACTGAACAAGCTGTTCTTTCCTAAGAACAGTATAAACAGTACATAGCAAGCTGTCAAGTATTTGAGAGAGAAGTAATAAGTCGGGCAACGGGCGATCACCATACCATGTTATAATGTGACTACAGCGAAAGAGCCTGGAAAGATACGTGTCAATGACCTCCCCATTCTCTGGGGAGGCTTGTGAGAGCCAGTCTCTGGCAAGCCGATTGACCAGACTCAGTTCTTGAGTGATCCTTACCGAGCCTCTCTGCGTCAAGGATCGTGATGAGAGAACTTCGATGCTTCTAAGTGTTAACGTTCGTGACTTTCGGGTGCTGCCCCAGCCTGCCACGCTACAACTGCTGATCTAAAAGCGGTGAGGTCAGCCGCAGTGGTCAGCAGAGAGTACCGAGAAGCATCCTTGTCGAGGGGAAGAGAGAACTCCGAAAGGAAGTGTTATGACGCACGTCATGAATCAGCCCATCTACGTCCTGACGCCATCAGGCAAGCCGTTGATGCCCACACGCAGGCACCACAAAGTCTGGTACTGGTTACGCAAAGGATTGGCGCGCATGGTG
>WNGK01003003.1_pt1 | contig 18318 bp, 15 predicted proteins | sample 5400601 | NCBI WGS metagenome assembly WNGK01 (sample SAMN13153376, study PRJNA577476) | soil metagenome | isolation source: 60 cm soil or saprolite under Garry oak tree replicate 1 | place: USA:California | collected 2016-06-15
CAGCCGTGCGCCACGCCATCGTCGACCTCATCATTCGGCCGCTTCAGCGATGCCCGCACTGCCGAAGATGGATCGGTGTCAGACAGCAGCATGAGTAAAATCTGCCAAAGTAGTGCTAGCTAGCTAGCTAGCTAGCTTAGTTGGCTTTGCGGTAAAAACGACTGCGTGTCCGTCGCTCGTAGATTTGGTAGGTAACGCAGGGTTCAATGACCTGTAGGCTGTGCCTTAAGGAAAAGCAACTTGTCGACGCGCACGTTATCGCGCGCTGCGTCCATACACCACTGATGCATGGTGATGGCCCTATCATGAACGTTTCGAGGGAGTTAGACTAAATGCGAAAGCCAGTTAAAAAGTGGACGGAAGAGAGAGTTTTCATGGAAGCGCCAGCCGGACTGCGAGGGCAAGGTGGGGCAATTATCGAGACCTATGGGGTGCCTGCGCTGCGGCAGCGTGTAGCTGAGAGTGAGTTTCTGAAACTCAAGGCGGATTTTCTAGAAGTGTTAGAGATATGCCCAACTACTAATAGGAGGGGAGAAGAACCAGGCTGTGCTGCCGGAGCTATTCGTAGGCTCCTTGGCATTAAAGGGTGGACATACGTGATAAAGACGAATGACGATATGAAGAGTTGGCCACGCATTGTGACGGTCTTGTTGTCAGTGCATATGCAATAGGCTCTCGGACTGGGCAGAGTAAGCTCCTTGTCGTCCGTCATGAGCAAAAGCGTTCGATAGGGAGAACGAACTATCGCGCAGAGTTGCGGATCATGGCACACGAAAGCGCACGCGCTCTTCAACTTTCCCTTTGGGACCAAAAAGAACACGGCGGCAGCGATGTATCTGTCAGACCGAGGGGCGACCACCGAAGAAGTGACGCGAGAGGTAGGTGGTCCGCATCTGAATCTTTTAAAGGAGATAGAAAAAATGGGTCACTCTGTCCATAGAAGTAGAGAGATATCGTCGAGAGGAACAGCCGTTACGAGGTATAGAATTCTGCCTGCACCGATGCCAACCTCTACCCGCTAGTGGATCAAATCCTAACATTAAGGTAGTCGCAGCCGCATGGCGTTGGCGCATTGTTGCAGCCATGAAAACGCTTTCCGACAAGCAAAATTTTAATGTGCACTGGGGTGGAATTCAGCCGCGGAATTTCAGAGGGTAAGGCCATTTGACGAGGAGACGACAATGCCTAGGCATGTTCGAAGCGTGGCGGCGCGGCGCTCGCGGAGGATTGTCGGGCCCGCGAAGAATGCCCGACCCCGTTGCCTCGTGCGGCCTCTGGACGAGAGGTTGAACTGTTTCATGGCCTGCGCGAAGCTTTCAAACCCACCCCGGAGACCACGGAGCGCACACTGGAAAGGTACGTCTGGGCCCATTGAGAGCTTGGCCACCTACCTGGAAAAATATTGGCGGCGATGCAGTCTGGATTGAGCGTATCGACGAGTTGGGCGGGGCACTTGAAGACCTGGCAAACGGCGAGCTGCCCCTGCTTTTAACCCCGATGTCGTCGAGAGCAACCCGGTAACTCGGGAGAAAACTGTACCAAGGTGAGCAAATAGCTCGTACAGGCGGGCGCCGCGTTTCGCTTCGAGCCGATCTTTGGTCGAGTGCCTGGCGGGAGGGGGTCGGCATTCCGATGGCGCTATCTTCTGACCGAGCGGACTGCCCCCGTCTTCCGAGCCATGTGCGCTGCGGACGAGTCAACCCAGAAACGGTCTTGTCCAGATTTGGTCAGCGCAGGCTGCAAGATGGGTTGTCCCCACCCTAAGCCCAGGGCAACACAAGATATTGAGGCATTCGATCCATCGCCGTACTATGATGTTCCCTTTATGTTCGCCGGCTGCTATCATGGCAAAGAATTTGAAGGCGGACCTTTCCGGATCACCCCCCGATTTCGCTCACCCGAAAGAGGGCCGGCCAGTGAACCGGATAAATCGCCTCGGCGACGGCCGCTTTGACTTTGCATAAGGAGTTTCCCATTGGAATCCTTTCGCTTCATTCACACCGGCGACATTCATCTCGATAGTCCGCTTAAGGGACTTTCCGGGCAGCAAGGCGCAGCCGCTGAACGAATCCGGACCGCAACGCGCGTCGCCTTCGATAACCTGATCAGCCAAGCGATTGAAGAACAGATCGCCTTCATCGTCATCGCCGGTGACCTCTATGATGGTGATTGGCGCGATTACCAGACCGGACTGTTCTTCGTCAGGCAAATGGGCCGGCTCGCGCAAGCTGGAACTCCGGTGTTGTTGCTCTACGGCAATCATGACGCGGAAAGTCAGATCACGCGCCGCCTCATCCTCCCGGCGAACGTCCATGTCTTTTCTTCGCGACGCCCGGCAACATTTCTGCTGGAGGGCTATGCCGTTGCACTCCACGGCCAAAGTTTCCGGCAGCGCGACATAACTGAGAACCTCGTCCCCGCTTATCCGTTGCCGACGGCCGGTTGCTTCAATATCGGTATCCTGCACACGGGGCTGGGTGGCATGGGAGGCCATCTTAATTATGCGCCTTGCGCCATCGAGGATTTGGTCAACAAGGGCTACGATTACTGGGCGCTGGCCCATGTCCACCAGGCCGCAATTCTGCACGAGAGGCCGCATGTCGCATTCTGTGGCAATCTTCAGGGCCGACATATCCGGGAGAGCGGTCCCAAGGGCGCATCGCTTGTTTCGGTCCAGGACGGCGAGGTCGATGAGATTTCTCCGCTCAATGTCGATGTTGTTCGATGGACCCACTTGCTGGTGCCGGCGGATCAATGTGAGACCGCAGCGGACGCTGTCGATCTCGTGCGGCAAGCGATTGAGGATGCCGTCAGACATGAGTCACAGGGCCGTCTTCTCGCATGCAGGATCGAGCTGACGGGACGAACCGCGCTGAACGGTGAATTGCTGGCATCGGCGGATTACCTCCTTGCCGAGGCCCGGGCCGCGGCTCTTGGGCTGGGCGAAGAGGCGGCATGGATCGAACGTCTCGTCATCACTACGGACAGCCTTGAAGCCACAGCGTTGCGCCAAGATGCATTGGGCGATCTGCAGCGCATGATTCGCAATGCAGGCAGCGATGCCGGTCTGCGGGCGCAACTCGCGTCCGATCTCGGCGATCTCATCCGGAAATTGCCGCACGATGTTCGTGCGGATGCGGAGGATGCGGGGCTGAAAGCCGCAATCGGTGGCGACACCGAGAGCTTGATCGCGCATGCCGGCGGTTATCTCGCCGCGCGGCTTTCAGCGGAGAAGTTATAGCCATGCGTATCCGACAGCTTAATCTGCTCCGCTACGGTCACTTCACCGACGCATCCATCACTCTGCCGGCGAGCACGCCGGACTTCCACGGAGTGTTGGGTGAGAATGAGGCCGGAAAGTCCACCGCGATGGCGGCCATCGAAGACCTGCTTTTCGGCATTCCCTCCAATTCGCCACTCAACTTCCTGCATGAGTACGGGGCCATGCGCGTCAGCGCGACCCTGGAAAAGGGTGCCGACGCGCTGACGCTCCGCCGCCGAAAAGGCAACAAGGACACGCTGCTCTCAGAGCAAGACATGCCTATCGCATCGGGTGAGGCAGCACTGGCGCCGTATCTTGCCGGTGCGGATCGGCGCTTCTACACGCGCATGTTCAGTCTCGATCACGAACGCCTGCGTCAGGGCGGCAAGGAGATTCTGCAGGCGCAGGGTGATGTTGGCCAAATGCTGTTCTCATCAAGCGCCGGCATCATGGGCCTGCGCGAAACCATGAAGCGATGGAAACGGAGGCCGACGCATTGTGGGCCTCGCGCCGCGCGGCGCATCGAAAGTATTTCCAGGCGGAGGAGCGATTGAAATCTGCCGAAGCATCGATGCGCGATCACATCGTGACCACAGCCAAATGGCAATTGCTTAAAAGCGCCTTCGAAACCACCAACGGCGCCTACCAGGCCATCGAGCAGGAAATCGAGGTCAAGTCCGCGGAGCTGCGCAAGCTCAACCGCATCCGCCGCGTCTGCCGGGATGTGCGCAAGCTCGCGGAGACCGAAACCGCCCTTCAGGCTCTCGGGCAGGTCATTCCTTTTGCTGAGGATGCGTCCGGCCTACTGGAGAAGGCAGCGAAGGATGACTCCAACGCCGCTTCTCGCATCGCCACTCTGAACGAACAGATCGCGGGGCTTCAGGCTGAGCGCGTGGCGTTGGCCTATGACCAGGCCCTGCTATTGCGCGCGGACGATATTCAGCAACTTCACGATCGCCGCATACAGATTCGCGCCGGCAAGACGGACTTGCCAAAACGCCGGGCAGAACTGGCCAGCGCCGAAGCAACGCTCAATCGTCTCGCCGCCGAACTCGAATGGACCGGTGATATTGACCAGCTGATTGCGCGCGTTCCGGCAAGGGCCAAGATCGCCACGCTTCGGACCTTGCTCAATCGACGCGGCGAACAGCTCGCCGCCGTCCAGAATGCAAAAGCCGCCCTGGGCGAGGCCGACGACAAGCTGGCTGAACTCTCGACGCAGATCGAGGCGCTCGGAACTGCGACCGACGTTTCGAGGCTCGCCGCTGTGATCAAGGCTACGCGCGAGATCGGCGACATTGGCGGGCACATCGCCAATTCCAAACGTGCCGCGCAGGAAGCACGCGCTGCGATCGACCGCAGCCTCAAGTCCCTGCGCCCCGCGATCGCCGACCACGAGACTCTGGAATCGATGCCTGTCCCGCCGCCGGACTCGGTGGTGGCACACCGGGACGCCTGCCGGGATCTGGAACAACGGTCCAGAGCTTGCGGCGAACGCGTACGCGCCGCCGTGCAGGAACAGGCCCGCTACCGGAAGGCATATGACCGGATCGCCTCGGGCGAGCAGGTGGTCGCGCCCGACGAACTGCAGCGTTTGCGCAGCCGTCGCGACAGCGGCTGGTCGATCATTCGTCGCCGCCATGTAGACGGTGTCGCGGTCCCGGAGGACGAGGTCCTCGCGTTCAGTGCGCCAGAACAACTGCCGCAAGCTTTCGAAGCCGCCATGCACGACGCCGACAACGCCGCGGACCGCCGGTTCGACAAATCGGAAGCCGCGGCCCGTCTCGCGGTAACTGCAAGACAGATCAGCGAACAAAATGAACTGCTCGAATCCCTCGCCGGGGAGGAGAAGGTGCTGGCGGAAGAACGCGGCGCGCTCGACGCCGCGTGGAAAGCCCTGTGGGCCGCCACGCCCGTAGCCCCGCAAGATCCTGATGTGATGATCCAGTGGCTGCGCGTCCGTTCCGACATCATCAATTTGATCGCGCAGCTCTCGACGGCAGATCGGCAGATGGCAGCATGGCAAGGCCGCGAGGCGGACGCCAAGCGCCTAGTGCAGGCCGAGTTTGATGCGCTTGGTCTTCCGTCTGCGCCTCTGACCTCCCAGCCGCTTCATGTCGTGATTGAATCCGCCGCGGCTGTGGAACGGGCGCATGAAGGCACAGCCAAGACCAGCCGCGATCTTGAGGCGTCGCAGCGCAAGGCCGCAAGCGACGCCGCGCACAAGCGCAAGGCTCTGGAGACAGCCGAGCTAGAGTGGAAAGACTGGACGACGCAGTGGGGGGCGGCCCTTGAGGCGCTGCAGCTCCCTGTTACATCGACGCCGGAAACCGCCGACGCCCAAATCAATGCGATCGACGACATGCGCGAGGCTGCAGTCCGGATCAATGATCTCCAGCATGACCGGATCGAGAAGATCGAGCGCGACATAAGAGCGTTCGAGCGTGACGTGGCAGCATTGGTGGAAACCGTTGCACCGCAACTCGGCGAGGTGGATGCCGAGGACGCGGTGCTTGGTCTGGAGCGGCTGGTTGCCGAGGCGAAACGGGTTCGAGACCTGGCCGTTGCGAAAGACTTCTCCCTGAATGGATTGCAGGAAAAGATCGACGAGTGCCATGAATCCTGCCGCGAAGCCCACGACGTCATCGGTCGGTTTCAGGACGCAGCCGGTGTCGAGACAATCGATGCGCTCTGGATCGCCATCCGGCAATCGGACGAGATGCGGAAACTGCGCACGGAGTTTGACCGGCTTACCGACGCATTGGCGCAGGATGGGGACGGGCTTTCGATCGCGGCCTTGAGCGACGAGTGCGCAGCCACCGATCTGGACGAAATCGCCGCCAGGGAGCAAACGGTCACACAGGAGGTAGCCGAGCTCCGCGACCGGCTGATGGAAGCGCGCGAGAACCGAAGCAATTCCCGGCGGGAATTCGAAGTCGTTGGCGGTGATGATCGCGCGGCGAGGGACGCCGCCGATCGACAGGCGGCGCTCGCCGAGATTAAGGAGATCGCCGAACAGTATGTCCGATTGCGCTCCGCCATCCTGCTGCTGCAGTGGGCGATTGATCGCTACCGGCGGGAAAAGCAAGCGCCCATGCTTAAGCGCGCGGGTGAGCTCTTCGCGAGCGTGACAGGCGGCTCGTTCCAGACGCTCCAGCTTGAGTTCGACGAAAATGACAATCTGGAGCTGGCCGGTATCCGGCAGGACGGAAGGCGCGTCGCCGTCGCAGGCATGAGCGACGGCACGGTGGACCAGCTCTATCTCGCGCTACGGATCGCCGCGATCGAAGACTACCTCGACCATGCCGAGCCGATGCCGTTCATCGCGGACGACCTGTTCATCAATTTCGATGATAAGCGCGCCGCGGCGGGCTTCCAGGTCCTGAACGAACTCGCGAAGAAAACCCAGGTCCTGTTCTTCACGCACCACAAGCATCTACTTGATGTCGCGCGCGAGGCACTTGGCACCTCGGTTCTCACGATCACGCTGCCGGCTATCCCGGTCCACACCGAAGCAGGTCCAATGCATTCGGAGGCGGCTTGAGATGGCGGAGGCGGGTTGAGCGTTGGCGTCCCCCGGCCCATTTGATATTGGCCATAATCACTCAGGACCGATCACACGTCCGCGTGCCGAAACTGCTCCGGCGTACGTACGCATAGGAAAGGAATATCGTCTAAGACCCAAGCAAGCCTCAGATCCGAGGCTTGCGCTAGGTCACAACTGATCGTCATGCCGACGTGGAAAGGTGAGGAGCACAGCGAAGTACCGACTTGATAGGTTTTTACACAAAGCTATCAAGTACCATGGACAGCACCTTTCCGAGGCGCCCTCTTGCACACTGATTAAGAAATTGCAGTTTCTTAATCAGAAATCCCGTTTGAAAAGAGCTTTGCCCGTTGGTGGCGGTCAACGGCTACGAGGCGTTGCGCAAGTACATCGAACGGGACGCAAGTCCGCTCGCCCGCGGGGCGAGCTCGTCGAGTGGGCTAGCAAGCTCATACTTTAGCGGTGACAACCTACCGCGGCTGACCTCGTCACCAGGGGATGCGAGCGCAAGCAGCGTTTCGCGCAGGTTGTGTACCACCGGGGACTACCGCTCAAAAACCGGTCCGAACCGATGGGGGCGGGTCTGCGGCGCGCGCCGTTTGCTCTCCGCAATGGCGTCCCGGCTCTGGAGCTGCAGCATGATGTCGTTTACAAGAACCCCAATTGGGCATTATGAAAGACAACATATGCCCGCCGAGAGGTGTCTCATGGAAAAGGCTTTTCGTTTTTCGAATAGTCATACCGACTTCCAGGCCCGGGATGCAAGATCGGTGTTTGGGTGGCGCTACTCGCCGCGGATCATTTTTAAGTCTGGCAAGGGCACCAAGCTCATCGACCTGGACAACGCCGAGTACTACGACCTTACGTCCGGAATGATGTGCATGGTCCTCGGTCACTCACACCCCGAGCTGACCGAGGTCATCAAGGAGATGGCGGGCACGTTGGTGCATGAGTCTTCCTGGTACTCCAATCCGTGGGTGATCGAGTTCGCCGAGCGTCTGGGTGAGATCACACCAGGGAACCTCAAGGTCGTGAACTTCGCGGTCACCGGATCAGAGGCGAACGAGATCGCAATGCGCATGGCGCTTGCGGCAACCGGTAAGTACGACATTGTCTCGATGATCCGCGGCCTTCACGGCGGCAGCCTCGCGGTCGAAGCGTTGACGAGCGTGGGAGGCAATCGCCGCAAGAACCTCGGGCCGCTAATGTTCCCCGCGAAATCGAACGCGCTGCTCCCCCCATATTGCTACCGATGTCCGGTGAACCAAGCGTATCCCGATTGCGATGTCGCCTGTCTCAAGTCCAGCGAAGAAATGCTCGAATTTGTGACGAGCCAAAACATTGCGGCCATCCTGGTCGAGACTATTCCGGTCCCCGGTGGCATGATCGTTCCTCCGAAGGAATGGCTGCCGCGCCTTGCAGAATTAGCGAAGCGGTGGGGAGCGCTTCTTATCCTCGACGAATGCCAACTTGCGCCTGCGCGCACCGGGAAAATGTGGGCGATGCAGCATTATGGAGTGACGCCGGACATCGTCACGTTCGGCAAAGGGCTCTCGGCAGGGCTTGCCATCTGCGGCACCATTACCACGCCGGAAATCGCCGAACGTACGCGGGGGAACTGCGGCCTGCCCTGGGCCGGCACTTACTCGAGCGATCCGTTGCCGGCGGCGGTGGCGCTCAAGCAGCTCGACATCGTTCTCCGGGACAAGCTTGAACAGCGCGCCGAAAGCCTCGGGAATTTTGCGGAAGGGCAACTCGGTGGTCTCCAGCAAAAATACGAGTGCATCGGCGAGGTGCGCGGCAAGGGTCTTTACCGAATGCTCGACATCGTCAAGGATCGCAAGACCAAGTTGCCGGATCCGGTCATGGCGGAGCGGATCCGCTACAACGCAGGCCTGGAAGGCGTGATCGCGATTGCCGTGAAGAACTATTTCCGCTTCGCTCCGCCGCTTATCATTACGGAAGCCGAGATCCGGGACATCGTTGGTCGTTTGGACGTGGCAATCAAGCGTGCCCTGGACGGTTTTCCGAAGGAGATCGACGTCCGCGAGTCGAGTTCGCTTTCCATCGGTGATCGCCCGATTGCCGCCGAGTGAGGGGGAAGTCCAATAAGACAGGAATGCCGGCTGCTCGATGCCGGCCAGATCAGCGAAGGAGCAGGATCGTGGGTTCGAGGCGCGAGTTCATTACGAAGGCTTCCGGTGTCGTGGCAGGAGCCGGCCTGGTCCTTGCCCAAACTCAATCGCCGGCTGCCGCCCAGCAACCGCTGCCGGAAGGTCGATCCAAACTCGACGAGGTCCGCGCTCGGGGTAAGCTGATCGTAGGCGTGACCAGCGAGGCGCCGCCGTTCGGCTTCATCGACGACAAGGGTGAATTGACCGGCTTCGACATCGAAGTGGCCAGGCTCATCGCCAAGGCGGTTTTCGGCGACGAAAACAAGATAGAGCTCTTCAAGCAGGGTTTTGCGGCGCGATGGCCCAACGCACAGAATGGCACGGTGGATTTCGGCATCATGGTAACGACGGTCTACGCCGACCGCGCGCTGCAGGTAGCCTTCACCCGACCCTACATAGAGAGTGGGATTGTCGTAGTGGTCAAGAAGGATAGTCCCATTCGAACCGTAGCCGATCTGAACAAACCGGAGTACACGGTTGCGCACCTCACGGCGCCGGTCCAGGAAGAGCGCGGAAAACGTTTTTACCCGAACGCCAAGTTTCTCACTTTTGACGCGATCTCCTCCCAGTTCAATGCGGTCAAGCTTGGTCGCGCTACAGCAGCCCAACTTGATGCCCCGGTCGCGCTCTATTACGCGAAGGACAATCCCGATATTCGCATCCTCGACGAGTGGCTGACCGACGTGACGGGCAACGCCATTTTTTTGAGGCCCGACGACTTCAAATGGTGGCTGTTCCTCGACACCATCGTCGCCGAAATGTTGGGCGGCAGTCTGTGGAGTCCCTACAAAGGGCTGTACCAAAAGTGGTTCGGCGTGGAGCCGCGCCGCGCGCGTGCTATCCAGACCACAAATAAGGGCTGACGCCGCACGCGTGGACCACTCGCCACGGCAATTGGGGCGTCCTTGGTTGCCACCGGCGGGCGCGCGTGGAATCCGTGCGCAGAACGATGGTGATGCATGGATTACTTCGCCCAGACCATCGTGCTTCTCGCCGGGCTGTTTCCGAAGCTGGTCGCCGGCTTTGTCACTACGCTAGCTCTCGCTCTGGCGGCCATGCCGCTCGCGCTTGCCTTCGGATTGCTGTTGCTACTGCCCAGAATGGAAAAGCGTGCCGTCTTCGTGATCCCCACCGTTTCATTCATTGAGCTGATGCGGAACACCCCGCTCCTTCTGCAGGTCTACCTCATCTACTTCGGGCTTCCATTACTCGGGTTGTATCCGTCGGAGTTCGCGTGCGGGGTTCTGGGAATTGCTGCGCAACACGGGGCCTTTCTCACCGAGACCTATCGCGGGGCGATCGAATCGATCAGCCAGCGTCAATGGGATGCCGCACGAGGCATTGGCATGGGTCGCCTCAAAGCCTTTCGTCACGTGATTCTGCCGCAAGCGCTGCTGAGAATTCTGGGTCCGCTCGGTAACCAGCTCATCATTCTGATCAAAGACACATCGCTCGTGTCTGCGATCGGCGTGATGGAGCTGACCATGACCGGCAAAATGGCAATCGAGCGCAGTGCCGCGTCTGCGGAAATCTTTGTTGCCATCGCATTGTTTTATCTCGTACTCACCACGACCGTCGGAGGTGCATTGCGATTGATCGAGCATCGAACAGCGGGGAGATACTAGGGCATGCCGCATGTGCTCATCGCCAGCCTGCCTTATCTGCTTCAGGGCGCGTTAGTCACGCTCTGGCTTTCGATGCTGGTCGTCGGTATCGGGACTCTGCTTGGAACCGGGATCGGGATCCTAGCGACGGTCAGCGGCCCGATGGTTCAGCGCCTGATCACGGCCTACGTCTTCGTCCTGCGAGGCGTACCGGTTTTGGTCGTTATGTTTCTCGGGTATTATGTCTTTCCAGCAGTTGGATACCGCGTCAACGCCCATGTTGCCGTTGGCGCCGCGCAGATCGTTTACGTTAGTGCCTTTGTTGCGGAGATCGTTCGGAGCGCCGTCGCCTCAGTTCCCCCCAGTCAACTTGCTGCGGCCAAGGGACTAGGCATGCGCCGAGGCGCGATTCTTCGCGAGGTCATTCTGCCTCAGGCCACGCGAATCGCTATCCCCCCGCTGCTCAATAACTCCCTGACTGCGATCAAACAGACGTCGTACGCTTCCGTGGTAGGTGTCTGGGAGCTGACCTATGCGGCGCGAGAAGTGGTCGAGCGTACGCTCGCCTCCTTTCAGATCTTCTTGGGCGTAATGGCAATTTACTTCGTTATCTGTTACCCGCTGTCTCTACTTGCCCGTTGGTGGGAGAGACGGTCGTTGGTTACTCAGTAGATGGCTGCTGTGCCATGGCAATGGTAGAGGTCAAGAATCTTCGCAAATCATATGGATCGATCGACGTTCTCAAGACACTGAGCTTCGATGTCGAGAAGGGCGATGTTGTGGTCGTGCTTGGACCGAGCGGTTCGGGAAAATCAACGTTGCTTCGCTGCATCAATTTCCTCGAGGATTTTCAGGAGGGAGAGATTCGAATTGACGGCGAGACGGTGGGCTATCGGGCGAGCCCCGATAGCCGACGCATCCCCCGTTCCGAAGCCGAGAACGCAAAGCTACGCGAAAGCGTCGGAATCGTGTTCCAAAGCTTCAATTTGTTTCCGCACCGGACCGCGCTTCAGAACGTGATGATGGGCCCGGTGCACGTCCGCAATATGGCGAGGAGCAAAGCGCGTGAACTTGCCTACGATCTTTTGGAAAAAGTAGGCCTCTCTGACAAGGCGGATCAGTATCCGGCGATGCTGTCGGGCGGCCAGCAGCAGCGCGTGGCTATTGCGCGAGCTCTCGCGATGCAGCCCAAGGTAATGCTGTTCGATGAGGTGACGAGTGCTCTGGACCCGGAGCTGGTCGGAGAAGTCTTGGCCGTCATCCGAAAGTTAGTCGATGAAGGCATGACAATGATCGTCGTGACTCATGAGATCCAGTTCGCCCGTGACGTGAGTGATCACATCATGTTCATAGATCGCGGAGTGATCGTTGAACAGGGCCCTCCCAGTCAAGTTCTCGCCGCGCCATCATCTGAACGGTTAAAACTCTTCTTGCGACGTTATCAAGGTGACTACCCCACGCCTGGGACCATCACGCAGCGCTTGTGAACTGAGCGAATACACAGCACAGACTTGCCATACGGCTTCGGTGGGGAGGTTGCGAGATTAGCTGATAAATACGATTGACGCAGCATTTGTTCTTCAATAGTGTATTCATAACAGATCTTGAAGTCTGTTATGGCCGGTAAGCAAGCGAAGATTTTAACAGATACCCAGTTTTGCCGACTCCTTACCTACGCCAGTTCGACCCGATACCCCGAACGCGATCAGTTAATTGTCCTCCTCTCGGTCAAAGCTGGGCTGCGAGCCGGAGAGGTAGCGCAGCTGACGTGGGACATGGTTCTGGATCCGGCTGGCGATCTCGCCTCTGTCATTGAGCTTCGCAATTCGGCCGCGAAGAACCAGAGCGGCCGGTTGATCCCAATCCACCCTGACCTTCACGACGCCTTGGCTTGGTGGATGGCACGCACGGTCCCGCCGGGGCCGGTCGTTCGATCTGCGCGCGGCGGTTCGATGCACCCGGTCAGTATCGTCAACTGGTTCAAGAAGGCGTACCGGGCCATCGGCCTCGCTGGCTGCTCGTCTCATTCGGGTCGGCGGACGTTCATCACCCGCGCGGCCCGGCGCGTGCATGAGGCTGGCGGCTCGCTGCGAGACGTGCAGCTGCTCGCTGGCCACCGATCGATTGTGACGACCCAGCGGTACATCGACGGCGATTCTGACAGCCAGCGTCGGCTCATATCGCTGATCTGATGTGCCCGTGACAGAATCTTGCAGTTTGATGAAACCGAGATCGATGGCAAGCAGCATTGACCCTGGAGTCGATTCAAGGTCCCGATTTCGACTATGCGGTGACTCTGGTCCGCACCGTTTGTCGGCTCGCCGGGTCTCCATCGTATCTTGATGACTTGCGAACTAGCCTCCGGAGGCGTGGCGTAGTCAGAGCCATCAAGGACCACGACACGCCGAAACTGTTCGATTGGCTGGTCGAAGCGTTGAGCTTTCAGGGCATCTCGAACGCAATCGCCGCCGACTACATGCAGCGCCACGGCCGGGCGACCTGGCGCAGGATCGAACAAAATCTTGGCAAGGCCCCGTCCTGCCCCAAGCTCAAAACCTATTGGCATTTTCATGGGTGCCGGTACCAAAGGTTCGGGCACCTGCGCCGAGCCGGACCATATTGCGGCCTGCCCCCTGCCGACCCATCGGCTGAGGAACGGCAACCTGAACCAGATGGCTTACAGCCTGTTCTTGTTCATCCGAGACATTGCCGATGGGGATCTGGTCGCCTGGATCGATGGCCAGCTCGCTGACGCCGATGACCCTGCCGCGCCTAGTCGGGTCGCCCGCATGCGGGCAGCCGTCCTAGAGCCGCTGCGGCACGTCTACGGGGTCTCGGACAAGGTGCTCAGCATGACCCTCTCGGTCCTGCTCCTGGGCGGAGGGGGTGATCGAGCCCGCTGGGCCGAAGTCGGCGGCAGCCTGATCGCCGTCGATACTCTGGTCCACAATTTCCTGCACCGGACCGGGATCCTGGGCCGGCTCAATGCGGCCCATCCCTATGGCCCGGCCTGCTACCGGCCGGCCGGGTGCGCCGAGATCATCGAGCGCATTGCCGAATCCATCGATGCTCGAGAGTTCAATCCCGAATTCCCCGCAACCTTCCCGCGGTTCGTTCAGAGCTCGATCTGGCGGTACTGTGCTCAAGAGGCATTCGATGTCTGCAACGGCAATCGCATCGACGACACTCTGAGTTGCAGCAACGTATATTGTCGCTTATATCGCTTTTGCGACCGCGTTCCGCTCAATGCCCTCGGCCGAAGGCCGCCTAAATAGCCGTGTTTTCGGTAGAATTCTCACTATTGACAAGCTAGTGGTATTATGATACTCTACATCTGTAGAAGAAACTGCGCGTTCTGCGCAACCTAGACTTTGGAGGAGAAAGCCGATGTCGAGACGCGGACCGCCCCTCGGGGGCAAGTGCGTCAACTTCCATCCGTTTCACCAGCAAGGGGCCCCTCGGGCCCCTTCGGCTTTTCAGGAGGCACTCATGAGTAAGAAGACCAAGCAGGCTAAGCGCGCCGCCGCGGCGCAGGCCAAGACGAATACCCGTGCCCAGCGGCCAGACCCTCCCCGGCCATCGTTCTGTTCGGCCTGGACGAGGCCAAGAAGCCGCACGCGGCGTATTTCGAGGAGGCTCAAGCTGAGCTGGCGATCAAGGCAGCCAACCTGATGGGGCTCGGCGTCCTCAAGATCGATAGTCCTGAGCAGGGCGAGCTTGCCGGCCGCCTACCCGCCGGCCGCATCTATGCGAACGGCCGAGGGTTCGTCCCGTACGTCCGGCAAGACCTATATGCGAAGGTCGTTGAAGTTGCCGGATCCCAAGCCCCAGGCAACCCGAATCCCCCCGCAGGCAGCCTAGCGAAGCCGACTCCGAACTCCATCGGCCGGTTCCCTCGGAACTGGGACGAGATCGCAATCGTGATCAGCAAGGCCGCAGACATGCTGACGTTGCGGTGGCGGGATTTCCCCCATCAGCGAAAAATCGTTCGAAACCGGCTGAGCGTCGGGCTTCATCGGCCGGAACCCACAGCCGCAGCTTCGAGCGAAACAGCTGCGCCGGCTAATGCCGAGGGAGCCAATCGGTTTCCTCGAACCTGGGACGAGATCGACGTTGATCACGTCGTGCTCGCGAGGGAGTACGGCCCGTTGCAAGCCTGGTGGGAAGCCATCGTTGTCAAAAAAACGGGCGACGACTTGACGCTGCGATGGCGGGACTACCCGGATCTGCCCAACGTTGTCTGGTCGCGCAGTCAGGTCGGACTGTTCTGCCCGAACGTTTGATGGCGAGCCGGCAACGCGCTCAGGCCGTCAAGCTGGCGGCCTGAGCGCCCTAGACCCGGCATCAATCTCCCGGTTCGCAAAGCCACAGCTCGAAGGTCTGTCCCGTCGGGGCGGCGATGGCGTGCGACCGCTCAGGTCGACCCGTCCGCCTACATCAATGGAGAGAATTCATGAACAGCAGCACCGAACGCATTCGTGCTCTCAACGATGAACTTCGCAAACACCTGATTGGCGGCCTGGCGGTGATTACGCCAGGCGTTGCGGCCCTTGGCCAAGAAGCCGTCGAGCGTATCGTCAAGACTCTCGCCATCTTCGATGACTTTTGCGAGGCCAACGATCCTTACGCTGAGCACGACTTTGGGGCCTTTGAGGTCGATAGCCACAAGCTCTTCTTCAAGATCGATTATTACGACACCCAGCTAACCTACCACTCCCCGGATCCGGCCAATCCTGCGGTAACTGAACGCGTGATCACGATCATGCTGGCCGAGGAGTATTGAACAATGGGATTCGCATCTACTTTGACGATAGTTGTCGCGGCTTTGGCGATATCAACACCCCACCGTGGTCTGGCGGGTTCTTCCAAACCGAGCATCCGCGCACGGTCCACCAATTCGTCAAATTGAGTATGCCACGGGTTTGTCCGGCTCGCCTAATTCCGAGGGCAAGACAATGACGCAGGTCAAGAGTTCCCATGTTGTCGTAACGCAGCGTCTGCCGGGCTATCTGATGGCCCCTTTCGGGTGGGCGGCTAAGCCACTACTCGCCATGCTCGAGGCCGATCCATCGCTCTATCGGGGCCTCTTCACGCTCAACCGACAGCGCATGCATCTGATCGCACTGGTCCTGGCTCATCGGCCGAATGAGAGCAATCCGTCGCGCGGTCGACTGCTGCTCGGCGGCACCCCCGCAGCGGTGGTCGATAACATTCTTGATCGCCGCCCGGCAGGACTCAAGCGGGCCCTGGGTCGTTTGCCGGTGAGCGTCCTGCCACCCGAGAGCTACCGGTATTTGATCGAACTGCTTGACGACCCCGCCGTCGCCAAACTCATCTATCACGTCGAAAGCCTTACGGGCGATTGCATTTGCTTGCTTCACGATGTGCCAGCGCCGCTACGCCGAATCGTCGCCCGAGCAGTCGACAATTCGCTACTCAATCCGACAGGGCTGATGGACGGTCTGCGGTTCCTTGCCTCGCGTGGCGCCGCACCAAGCTTCGACGCCCTGGTCGCCGAGCTCGGCGCGATTCCTCAGCCTGCCCAAATGATGGCGCATCTTGCGAACCTCGTTCGACAACTGCCGCTGCCTGAACCCATCCCGCCAGTGGTCGTGGGAAGTGCTCGCCGTCTCGACAGCGGCACCGAACTTCGCCGGCTTGCGAAGCGATGGAAGAACTGCCTTGCCGGCTTCTATCTCGACGCGGTGGATAATGGGCGCGCGGCCGTTTATCTCTGGCCCGATGCCGAAACGCCGGCGGCCTGCCTGGTCGGCCGTCATGGCCGTCTTGGCTGGGCCCTCGAAGATACGAAGGGACCGGCAAACGCCGAGCTGCCGCCGGCCCGGCTGGAAGAAATTGGTCGCGCTTTCGCCGCAGTCGGCATTCCGACAGAATCGGCATTCGAAGCGCTAGAGAACGCCGCCCGGGCCCGAGAGCGGCGCGAGCGTCATCGGCGGCGGGCTGGCCGGCGGCGCCCCGCGGAGGTGGATGATGACGGATCAACCGCTGGATAGGAGCGAAATGGCCCGGCTGCGGGGATTGGAACTCGGGGGTACGCAGCCGGGGACCGGCCTTCCGATGAGGGAAAGCTACAAACGATTCCACGCCGTGTTCTCTGGTCGCCATTCGTCAAATTTGACAGTAGCAAGCTCTGCTGCGTAGGCCACAATCCGTTCCATGAAATCTCGCCGTCTGTTGCTTGGGCTCGCCGCCGACAAGCTTGGCGGCGCCAAATGGCATTAGCAAGGCCCAAGGAAAAAACATCACTCGCTCAGGTCCAAGGCTTTAGCGACGTCTTCTCTTTATCAGGGTCGTAGGGTTAAGAGGACGCGCCGGTGTTTGGCTTGAGTGGAAATTCATCCCGATCGTCTGTGCTCACGGCGTTGGCTTCTGCTATTGCGAGCTCGATTTCACGGATTGCTCCGCCGAAAGCCGCTTCGACCCCGGTATGCCTCCCAACGAACCCAATATCTTGAACTAAATCTCGAACTTCTAATCGCGCGAGCAAGCTGGACGGGTTAGGCTTCGCTCCGGGCGCCAGTCCTTCGATTGCGTCGAATGCCGTCAGACCTGCCGCAAAGAACTCGCGATACACGTTACGCTCCGACAAACCCCGTACCGTGCGGAAACCCAGTGTCTTGCGAATCGCCTCAAGCACCTGCTCAATCTGACGCTGATTGCGCGACGGGAGCAACTCTAACCGGTTTCGGACTATGACCCAGTCGGTTGTGCGACCGCAGACGGTTCGTCTCGCCTCCACCGCGCGCGCCACCGTTTTTGCGTACCGTGACGGTTGTGGCTCAAGGTCCTTTGATCCAATTCTGACCAGTACGTCGAGATCGATTAGGCTATCATTGATCGGCGTGATCAGAGTGTCCGCCATGCCGTGGGCGACAAGGCTAAGGTGCTGCGCTCCTCCGGGTGTATCGATCACGATGTAATCGTGCTCGTGTCTGTGCTCACTATTCTTGAGCTGCGACATGAACCGGGACAGGTCAACCGAGTCGCTTCGGTCATCAGCAGCGAGTCGTTCTTCCGTTACCGGGTAGTGGTCGCGCATTTCTAGTTCGAAGTTATTTTGATTGGCCCATTCACGCCGGTTCTCGATATACCGCGTGAGGGTTTGCTGGTCTACGTCCAGATCGAAGGAGGCGACGCGCTTTCCGGCTTTGAGCAGCGCTATGATGATGTGCATGGCAAAGGTCGATTTGCCACTGCCGCCCTTGTGATTTCCCATGACCACAATATGAGGCGCCGGATACGCACCGCACCACGGTATGATGGACGTCCGCATTACGCCGTACCGCCTGGTACCAGCTATGAGAGACTTTCTATCTGCCTAGCCGTCGAGAGTGTCGAGTCCAGCTGAGGCCATAAGTCCGGAAGTAGCTTAGAAATTAAATCGATCTTTAACAAGTCACCGCCCAACATTCCTGCCAGGATCCATCGGCACCCCAGCACAATACCGCCAGCATGCGGCAGACTGCCTTCGGTTGGCGCAGCGGAAGTCTTCTCTGGAAGCCAGAGCACGCTTACTCAGGGGCGGAAGCGTGGCGAAGCTTGGCTAATCGTGCGGAAACGCGCCATGCTCGCGAAGCCGCGTTTGTCGATCGTATCGGCGGCATACTTGCAACCCCGCCGCATGCAGCTACCCAGTAGTCCCAAAGAAAAACCCGCCGAGGCTGCCAGGGCGGGGCGAGACTGCCGCAATTTCGTCAAACGACTCAGTCT
>WNGK01007441.1_pt1 | contig 18302 bp, 13 predicted proteins | sample 5400601 | NCBI WGS metagenome assembly WNGK01 (sample SAMN13153376, study PRJNA577476) | soil metagenome | isolation source: 60 cm soil or saprolite under Garry oak tree replicate 1 | place: USA:California | collected 2016-06-15
AAGGGTCTTGGATCCCGTCGTCGCCATCTTCGCCGTACTTCTCGAAGAAGTGCATTGCGGTTCTTTGCCATCACTTCAACCGCCGCCGGCGGCAGTCCCGTTCTCTCGTGCCGCGCTCCCCAGATGAGCAACTCCAGCAGAACCGGCGCAAGGTCAATACCTTTTTCGGTCAGCCGGTAGTTTATTCGGCGGGCGTCCTCCTGCTCGGTTTCCGCAATCAGAATTCCCGCCGTCTCGAGCTTTTGCAGGCGGTCCGCCAGAATGTTCGTAGCGATGCCTTCACCCGACTGCTCGAATTCCTTGAACGTGCGAAATCCGCGGACCATCACATCGCGGATGATCAACAACGACCAGCGATCCCCGAGAATCTCAAGGGAGACACTGACTGGGCAGCCGGACCGGCGCTTGGGCTTAGGCTTCTCCGGCACGCGGGAGAGGCTAACAAAGTCACTTGCAAAATGCAACTCTATTTCCGCCACGTCCGGCACGTTAGCGCAGGGAACGCAGTTGTTTCGGCGTGAGCAGCCAGTGGAGCGTTGCGCATTGTCCGAAGGTGAGCTTCTCAGTGGTGAGCTTGCACAGCCCGCCTTTTTTCAATTCAATTGCGGCCTCGCTGCCGCCGCTCACCAGCAGGGAGATCAGCCGGCTTAAATCCGGCTCGTGACCGACCAATAAGACGCTTTGAGGTTTTGTGTGGTTGACTTCACGAATCAGTTCAAGAGGATTTGCGTCCGGCAGAAGAAAGTCCGTGAACGTGACTTCTTCATCCAATTCGGACGCCACAATATTAGCAGTTTGCGCCGCCCGCACGTTTGGACTGGAGAGGATGAGATCGAACTTCAGCTCCATTGCCAGCATCGCTTCCGCGACCTGGTGGGTCTTTTCTTCTCCATCTTTGGTCAAGGATCGATCAGCGTCTTTTTTGAAACCCGGTGTTCCTCTGTCGACAGCAATTCCGTGACGGAGAATGTAGATTTCCATTAAACGGCTTTTTTGTCCGCCAAAGCGATCTTTCGCATCGAACGAACGGCCTGTTCGATTCTGCGGAGATCCTTCCGCCGGCCCTTCTCCGGCTTCACCGTGATCGCGTCGAGTGTTTTCCTCATCCGCAGGAATATCGAATTAGCGGCGCGTGAATTTTTCCTTCTCGCTACATGATTTTGGCTTTCATTCAGAAAATCGATGAGTTGCACGATATCGCGCTGGAGGTTGGCCAGATACACGCGGCTGATATCCTTTGCCTCGGTCCGCAAGTGTTCTAGTTGGGCGAGCAATTCTTTGCGTACTGTTTGAGACATTACTCCTCTCTTCGATGAGGCCTGACTTGCCATTGAGTATCACCTCGATGTTTGCGCGCAGCTCTTTCTGGACCGCGCGCGGCGACCGATTTCCATTGATGGTTTCAAAGCCGTAGTGTTGCTGCATGGCCTGGAATTCCTTTTGAATTTGGCGTTGATATTCGATAAAGCTGGCGTACATGTTTGATGAGCGCCGCACGTCCATTCCCGATTCCCAATAATCCAGCACCGCGTGCTTTCGCAGATTTCGTTCCACGAGGATCTTCGGACTGACCGCCAGGTAAAAGACTGCGTCCGGCACCAGCGCGATGCTGTACACGTCTCGAATCCAAGCGGGCTCAACACCTCGAACGATGGCACGCGCCATGAGAGTGTAGATGTAGCGATCGGCAAGGACGACGAAACCTGAACGCAACGCCGGAATCATGAGATTTTCGAGTTGGTCCGCAAAATCTGTTGCGTAAAACAGGCTTAGAGTTCGAGTGCCGAGAATATTCCCGCGCATCGCCTGTTCAAGCTCCCGGCTGACGAGCATCGATCGTCTTAAGCCGACGTTCACTGTCGGATAGCCGCGCCGCTCCAACCAATTGCGCAGTAGATCGATTTGGGTGGAACGGCCCGAGCCATCGGCGCCTTCGACAACGATGAGCTGTCCTCTCAGTTGATCGAGAGCCACTCCCGGGATTCCTTTACCGTAGAATCGTTTGGGTTTCAGCATTTTATTGGTTCTGTTGAGGATATACACGACCCTGCCAGCGGTAGCGCGGCAAGTCGATCTTGGTCTCGAGTATTTCCCGGACTTTCGCCTGTTGAACGTCCGGGGCCTCGGTCGCGTCGATCTTCGTAAAATCGTATTCGTGGACCATGCGCCGGTATTCGCTACAGATCTTGCCCTGGAATATTCGGAAGCTCTGGTACGGGTCCTTTGAATAGCCCATGTCCATGCCGGCTTCGTGATACTTCACGCGCGTCCGTCCATCGAGGATTCGAGCCAGCGCGGTTTTTAGCGGCACGTCGAAATAGAAGGTCAGGTCCGGTTTGCGGGCGAAGCTGTAGAGTTTGCGAATCCATCCGCGATCGCATCCGCGCACGGCATCACGCGCAAAAGCGGTAAAGATGTACCGGTCGGCCAAGACGATGTACCCCGCATTCAGCAGCGGAAGGATTTGTCTTTCGTAGCGGTCGGCGAAATCGGTGCTGTGGATCAGCGAGAACGTCGTCGGGGTCAGGAGCTGCCGCTTCTTTCCCTTTCGCGTAGCCTTGCGGACGGTTGCTGAAGAGTTCCATTCCGTAAAAAACACCTTGTAGCCGTCGAGCTCAAGCCACCGCTTGAGCAAATAGACTTGGGTGGATTTGCCCGAGCCATCGAGTCCTTCAACGGCAACGAGCTTTCCGTCAATCGTTGATTCATCCGGCGTGTTTGTCATCAGCTTGCGAGGTCCTCCACGACAACATTCGCATCGAATACGTTTTCAAAGAGATCGCGCTTGTTCACCAGCGCCCATTTTTCCAGCAACATGTCCCCTTTACCCTTGAGGCGAAACAGAAATCGAGGCCGCTTGTAGTCCACCTCCACGGCATCCACCGTTGAAGCATGCTCATGGTCCAGGGCATCAGCCAACCGCAGGATTGCAGCGAGCTTCGAAATCATCAACCGGTGTTTCGGCGCCATCGCTTCGTATGGCTCGTGCTGTATCTTCGGCGCGGACTTCCTATGATACCGCGCAACGTTGGCGACCAAATCCATTTGAAGTTGGGTCAATCCGACCAGGGGACTGGATTGAATGAGATAGAAAGTGTGCTTGTGGTGATTGGAAACGTTCACATAGTGGCCGATATCGTGCAGCAGGGCAGCGACTTCCAGAACCAATCTCGCTTCGGAATCCAGTTCATGAAAAGACGCCGTCTGATCGAAAATCTGCAACGCGAGTCTGGCGACCGTGGCCGCATGTTTCTCGTCGAACAAATATTTCTTGCCCATGCGTCGCGCCGACTCGATCACCTGTTTGCGGTGGACGTTTTTTTCTCGATCCCGGAATTGGGACAACAGTTCCAACAAAACGCCGTCCTTCAGACCAATTCCGGGAATGACAACTTCATCGACACCCGCTTGTTGCACGATCTTGTGAAGAACAATCGCCGCGGGAACAATGACATCCGCCCGGTCGGGACGGAGACGCAGATCATGAATCCGGTCCTCCATACTCGTTGCACGAAGTTTTTTGAGCAAGCCTTTCAGCTCTTCCGCAGTCACTTTTTGGCTGCTGTTCTTATTGAATAATTGCTTCCGCAACTCGCCTAGGGATTCGATACTCCCTCCAGTCCCGACGCAAACATCGATCTTCTGGTTTCCGATCTCCTGCTCGAGCCGCCGCTGCGTGGCGTCGACATATTCGGTAACCAACCGGTTGAATCGTTCCTCACCGGCTTTCTCATCGAGAATCTTCAGCAACCTGACAGTGCCCATGGCATAACTTTCGGTGCAGAGGACGTTGGTGTCGTCCGCCAAAACGACTTCAACGCTTCCGCCACCGATGTCTATCAGCAGCGCCACCTTGTTCTTGAGATTGACCGTTGCTTTTGCGGCCAGATGGATAAGCCGCGCTTCCTCTTCCCCGCCGATGATCGAAATCTCGATTCCGCTGGCTTTATTCACAGCCTTCAGCACGGCATCCCGATTTATCGCTTCGCGCAGCGCGCACGTACCGACGGCCTTTGTGTGCGTAACGGCATGTTCTTCCAATTTTTGTTTAAATTCCGTAAACGTCTCTACCGTCTTATCGATGGTATGCGCGGATATGGCACCTTTCGTAAACACATCCTGCCCGAGGCGCACCGGCGCGCGTACGTTGTAAACGGTCTGATATCCGCGGTCACCGTTCACGTTTGCGATACACAACCGGATAGCATTGGTCCCGACATCAATGGCAGCGATTGTCGGCATGAAAGCGGCTGACTATAGCTTCGGAGAATGACGTTCCTGTTACTGAATTATTAAAGTCTTGTTACAGCATACGGAGGCGAGGACTTTCAGAGTAACTGGAATTCAAGCAGTAAGGATAACACAGCCGTCCTTGTATTTGATTTCTGCTTTTCCAACATCATTTCAACTTTGTTAATACCCAATGAATCGTCTGAGAATTTAAGAAGCCCACCCGAACTCCGACGCTGTTACGTGCATTTCACGAATCCGTGAATTTATTGTGAATTCCGCAGGCGGTCCCTTTCGAAACGATGAAAAGCCGGTATGTTAAGACCTGTGCACTCATGAATCGCGCCTTTTGGGAAAACCGCATATGGGAGGACTGAGGATGAAAACATGTCTGTGGCTGGTGGTCGCTTTCGCGGTACTTGTGCCGAGTAGCATGCAAGCGAGCGAAGAGAAACCGATTTCCATGGAAGCCATAATGGAAGAGATTTCCCTCCTGAGAACCCTGATCGCAGAACAACAACAGCAGATCGAGCAGTTGCACAACGCATTGAAAACCGCGGCGGCGCCTGCGACGGCGCCCGCCCCTGTTGAAGATCCGCCGGGGGCCGGCGGCGTGACGGCTGTGCGGCCGCAGGCGTCAACCGCACAGGCGGAGGACGTTTCAAAAAAGCTGGATACGCTGGCCAACAGTCTTGGAGGTTTTAAATTGAGCGGTGATTTTCGATTTCGCGCTGATATGCAGGCGCGGAAAGGGAACGCCGTCGCCGGCCCTGTCCAGAACGTTCGAAGCCGTTATCGCATTCGCTTGAATGCCGACAAAGACCTCGATTCCGACTTCCGTTTTCATATTCAACTTTCAACCGGCCCATACAATGTCCAAACGACAAACGATCAGGAGTTCGGAGCGATGGCTGTAAAGCAGCCGTTCGCCATTGCCGAAGCCTTCATCGATTATCATCCGAGCTCGCGACTTTCTCTTCGCGGCGGCCGCATGGAGGAAGTCTTCGCGGACAATTCCCGCTTCTTATGGGACGACGATGTTCGTTTCAACGGATTTCAGCAAACCGCCAGCATGGCGCTGCCGTCGAGGGCATTCAACAAGATCGAATTTCGAGCGGCGGAGTATTTCTTGAGTAATCCCAACGTGCCCCTTCTCGCTGCGGCTGCGACTTCGCCTTTTGTAACAGCCGGATATCAGCCCGGGCAAAAGGTTCGAGATGCCAACTTGTTTCACCCTGGCCTGCTGGTAACAGGCAATCTCGGTACACGCTGGACACATCAAGCGACGGCCGATATTCAGTTGTACCGCAATCAAAACCAGATTCAGCTTTCATCGACGGCCGTTGGATTTCCGGCCGTCATCAATAACTCGGTTGGTTTCGCTTTGTCCGGCCCCATCTCCGCGTTTGGAAATGCAACGACAACGCCCGGCGGAGCCATCTACAACGCTCCGCGTTTCCAAATTGCGCGGCTTGCATATCGGATCACCAATAGCGGCATTACGCTCAGGGGACGCGAGATGCCACTGTACGTGGATTTACAAGCGTCCCGCAACGTCGGAACACACTGGCTGCGCGATGCGATTATGGCGACCGCCAACTTTGGTCAGATCCGGCAATTTGGCGATGTACGGTTCCTGTATCAGTTCGCGATCAAAGATCCGAATGCGATCATCGCGCAGTTCACCGATGACGACCTTGGCACGGGCCTGACGACCAACATCGCCGTACACGCCGTTCGCTTCGATCTCGGCCTCACTCGATCGCTGCAATGGCAGAACCTGTTCTTCATTCAGAACGAGCGCCGCACGAATAATCCCGCAGCGCAGTTCTTCGTTCCCGTCCAGAGAGGTGCCAACACGACATACAGGTACCTCGGCCAGCTGGCATTTAGCTTTTGACTGTAGGGCGCTACCTCGCATTGGCTAACGAGAGCTGGCCGGTAGCGTCTGCCCGGTGCGGATTCTGACTTTTACGGCTTATCGCAATACTCCCGCGCTGTACTGCAGGGCGGCATTCTGGGTTTGGTAGTCGTACTTCGCGCTCAGATTTTCGATTTCCGCTTGCGTTACGTTTAACTGGGCCTGTGTGAGTTCAACAATTGAGGCCAGCCCGAGATTGTATCGGCCCTGGGCCAAGTCCAGGGCCAATGCGGCCTGACGAAGAAATTGTGCCGTGACGTCGATACGCTGAAAGGCATTCATCGCGCTTGCCCACGCCACGCGTACGTCTCGAGCGATCCGCTCTTGCGCGTCCCGAAGCCGCTGTGCGGCTTCATTAGCTCGATACACGGCTGCCGAGCGGCGCGCCGAAAACAAGTGACCGTTGAAAACAGGAAAATCCAGATTCAGAGCAACGCCCTCATATCGACCGGGGATGCCAGGGCTATTGATCAGCGGCAGGAAACCAGCGGCTCCAAGAACCGTGACGGTAGGCCTGGCCAGATCTTTTTCCGCTTCCGCAAATCTTATCGCGGCGTCATTGGCCGCGCGAAAGCTCGCAATCTCGGGCCGGTTATTCAAAGCTTCCATAACAAGAGGATCTGGTGTGGCCGGCGGACCTTGCGGTAGCGGCTCGTCCAGAAGTTGATAGTTCGTCTGTTGATCCGATCCCAAGGCCCGAGTCAAATCGGCTAGCGAAGTCTGAACTGTGTCCTCGGCGCGCAGAAGCAAGAGTTTTGCCTCAGAGACATTCACATCCGCAAAGCTGACATCCAATTGCGACTTGAGGTTGTTATTTGCCAGCGTGGTGACTTGGTCCAGCAGGAGCTGCCGGGCGTCGACGGTCGCCTGCGCCACTCTCACGAGCGCCTGCGCATGCAGTGTGGCGAAGTATGCGCGAGTCACTTCGAGCAGTACATCGTAACGCGTTGCCTGAAATGTTTGTGAGCTCGCTTCAGCCTGGAATCTCGAGCTTGCCACCAGATTTTTGGTCCGTCCGGAATCGGTCACCAGCTGGGAGAAAACCATCCCCTGCCCAAATCGATTGAACAGGCGACTTGCCGAAAAAGCCCCGGCACCAATTCGCGCCAGTTCGTTGCCCTGCGTGCCTGTGAGGTCTGCCGAAAAAGTCGGGAAATAGGGTGCCCGCGATACGGTAATTTGCTCATTCGTATACGCTGCCTCGTTCTGGGCTGCGAGGATCTGCGGATGATTGTTAAGCGCTATCGTTTTTGCTTCGCTCAGCGTGAGTCTCACAGGCGTTTGAGGAAACAAATCTCCAGGATTGATGCATATCAGCAAAATAAGCGCGGCAACCTTAGCCATGTTTCGCAGCGACATTAAATGCACCCTTATGAAGCGGCTGTGTTTTTACCGTAAACGAGCAGATACGCCGCCGGGACCAGGAACACCGTCAGCACGACCGACAACGTAAGCCCGCCGAGAAGGGCGCGGGCGAGCGGCGCGTAACTCTCGCTTCCCTCCCCGAGCTTTAATGCCATCGGCAGAAGACCGATGATCGTGGCCAGGGAGGTCATGAGTACGGGCCGCAGCCGAACGCGGCACGCTAACGCGACGGCATCGCGCACCATCGAGCCGCGTTCGCGCAGCGTGCGCGTGAATTCGACGATAAGAATACTGTTGGAGACTGCAATTCCGGTCAGCATCACGACACCCATAAGCGACATCACGTTCAACGTCGTTCCGGTAAACCACAACGTGACGAGCACGCCTGTCAGACCCGGAGGGACTGCCAGGAGAATCAAAAGTGGATCGATGAAGCTGCGGAACTGAGCCACGAGGATCAGATACAGCAACACAACCGAGAGCGTCAGGCCGATCGCGAAACTGCGGAAAGACGCGCGCATGCCCTGGACCATCCCTCGCAGAGTAACCGTCAGGCCCTCCGGCACCTTCGTTTTTGCGATGATCCTGTCGATGTTATCCGCGATGCTGCCCAATTCTTCGCCCAGCGGGCGAACGTAAATGTCGGCCACGCGGCGAATCTGGTAATGATCGACTTCCGTCGGGGCCTTCACGCGCCGGATGGAGCTGATCGCATCCAGACGCGTAGGCAGGGCGCTCCCGGGCGCGCGGACGGGAATCGCCCTCAAGTCCGCAAGCGATTTAATCTGCCCTTCGCTGTATTGAACCGTGAGCATATAGTCCTGGCCGGACCTCGGATCGACCCAGTAGCTCGGCGCAATCATCTGGTTACTGGTGAGCGCCGTGATGACGTTTCCGACAACTTCCTGCTGATCGAGTCCCAATTCGCCGGCCCGGGTGCGATCGATGTCGAGTTTCAGTGCCGGGTAGTCCACATCTTGCGGTATATAGACGTCGGCCACGCCGGGGATGCGCTGCATTTCAGAAGCCAGTTCCACCGCTGTTTCGTGAGACCGCTCCAGATTTGAGCCGCCCACCTGCACATCGATGGGAGCGGCGAGACCAAGATTAAGGACCGCATCCACCATGCCGCCCGATTGAAAATAGGTGTTGAGCTCCGGCATTTCCTCAGCGATTCGCTGCTTGATTCGGGCCATGTATTCATAGCTGCCCACTTTATGCCCGTCTTTAAGGCTCACCTGGGCAAAGGCCGTGTGAGCGGCAGAATTGCTCGTGTAGATCGAGGAGAATCCCGGAGTGACGCCGATGTTCGAAAGAATAACGTCCAGATCGTTCGGAGACACGATTCGCCGGATCAACGCTTCGACCTTTGCCACTTCAGATTCAGTGACCGAGATGCGACTACCCGTTGGCGCTTTGACATTAATGACGAACATGCCGGCATCGGTACGCGGGAAAAATGACAAACCAATAAGCGGATACAGAGCGAGGCTCGCAACGAAGGATGCTCCGCAAGCGACAACAGTGAGCCATGGACGGCGAAGCGCGCGGGCCACGATCGCGTCATACAAGCCGAGGAATGACTCGAAACGGTCATTGAACCATACGTTGAAGCGCTCCCCAATCCGCCAACGGTTCTTCTTGCTTTTAAGCTCCACTTCGACGGGTTCTTCGGAGGCCGGGGTACCGTGATGAGCCGCAGATTTGATGAACAGCGCACAATACAACGGCACGACCGTCATCGCAACGACATAAGAAGCGGCCAACGCCAGGACTACAGCCAGAGCCAGGGCCGAGAACAAAAACTGGCTGACGCCGTATAGGAATGTGACCGGGAAAAAGACGACTGCAGTCGTCAACGTCGCGGCCAGAACCGGAAGGGCGACTTCTCTTCCGCCACTCTCGGCCGCCTGCACGGGCTTTTCACCCATCTCGAGATGCCGATAGATGTTCTCCAGCACGACAACCGAGTTGTCAATAAGGCGCGACATCGCGAGCGCGAGCCCGCCCAGCACCATGCTGTTGACGGTTCCACCTCCCCAGGAAAGCGCCATGAAGGTTGCCAGAGCGGATAGTGGAATGGAGAAGAACACCGCCACGGTGGCGCGCATGCTGCCGAGAAAAATTAAAATCATCAATGATGTGAGAACGAGGCCGATCGCACCTTCGTCGAGCAGGGTCTGGATGGCTGTTTTGACAAATCGCGATTGATCGAACAAGACATTGGTGACGAGATTTTTGGGGACATCGACCAGGTGTTCAACGACATCGCGCACACCGTCCACGACAGCGATGGTGTTGGTGTCGCCGCCTTGTTTCAATACGGGAGTATAGACAGATCGCTTCCCATCCACGCGCACCACGCTCGTCTGGATCTGGCGGTCATCTTTCGCATAGCCCACATCCGCAACGCGAACAATGCCGCCGCCGACGATCTTGAGTGGCAATTGATCGATCTCCTGAATCGTCGGAAGCTGGCTGTTCGTGTATATGTTGTAGTCCAGAGGTCCTATCGGCACATCGCCGGCGGGCAGTATCAGATTCGAGCGGTTGACGGTCCGCACGACGTCCATCAGGCTGAGCTGATGCGCTTCAAGTTTGAGCGGGTCCGCATACACCATGATCTGCCGGTAACCGCCGCCGAAGGGTTGCGGCACACTCGCGCCGGGAACACTCGCCATTTGATTGCGCACCGTGAACTGCGCCAGGTCCCGCATCTGAGTTTCGTTAAAACCTTCACCGCCGACCGTGACCAGACAAACAGGAAGACTCGAGGCATCGAATTTCAAAACAACCGGCGGCAATGTGCCGGGAGGGAGCCGTCTCAACTGCGCCATTGCGAGATTTGAAATGGTCCCAACGGCGGAATCCGCATTTGCTCCAGGCTGGAAATACACTCGAATGACGCTGGCGCCGGGAAGCGATCGCGACTCGATGTGTTCAACTCCGCTGGCGAGCGTGAACTGCCGCTCAAAACGGCTAGTGATGTCTGTTTCGATTTGCTCCGGCGGCATTCCATTGTAAAAGGTCGCAACCACCACCATCGGAATGTTAATCGCCGGAAACATATCGACCGGCATGCGCACCAGCGCGGTGCCTCCGAGTACCGCGACGATCAGCGCGACCACCACAATGAAGTACGGCGTTTGAATGGCGAAGCGAGACATGACGATCTTAAGATGACGGCGGCGCCGCGATTTCGGCGAGTTTGGGACGAACCAGATGGCCGGGCTTGATGTTGGCCCGGTTGCCCGTCACAACGAGTTCGCCTTCGCGCAAACCCGACTTGACCTCGATTTTCGTCTCGGTCTGAGCTCCGAGCTGAAGCTTACGGCTTTCGATACGATTTTCCGGCGTCACGACCAGAGCTTGCCCCGACGATTCGTCACTTCCGATGTCTACCGCAAGGATCGGTATGGTGAGCACATCATTTCGCCGCTCCAGTGTGAGAGTTGCCTCGGCGTACATTCCGGGAATCAGGACCAGATCGGGATTCGGAACGTCCACTTCCGTGTCCATTGTCCGCGTTGACGACGATACTTTCTCCGCAAACCGCGCCACACGGCCGGGGAATGAACGGTGCAGAGTCGGAACGCGGACATCAACCGCTTGCCCGACATGCACTGTTGGCACTGCGGACTCCGGCACTGGAAAAATGAGACGCAATAGCGTATTTTCCGAGAGCTTCACCAGGGGCATCGCCTGGGTGCTGGAGGAAATACCCGCCTGAATCATCGCGCCTGTGTCCGCGTAGCGCCTGGTGACAACTCCAGAAAAAGGCGCCGTCACGCGTGTGTACTCGAACAACGTTTTGATCTTCTGGACGTCGGCCGAGCTGACTTGCACTTGATGCTCGGCCGCCGACACGCTGGACTTTGCCGCGCTCACCTGAGCTTCGGCGACAAGGTCCTTGCTCTTCGCATCGTCGATCTCTTGCTGTGCGACAAGCCCGGGTCTTTGTTTTCCTCCACTGTGGCCTTTGCGACAGCGACGGTGGGCGCATCAGGAACGCTCAGGTCCTCGGCTTGAGCGGTTTGGGCTTTAGAGCAGGACGTGCCGAACGCCGCCAGGAGGACCGCCGTCAAGAGTGCGATCGTCAATTGTAGGGGCGGTCTATGACCGCCCGCGATCTTTAACCTGCCGGACTGCCGGCGGTCATTTTTCGAGGCGGCGCGCTGTCGCGCTTGCGCTTCACGGACCGCCGCTACAGTTGCGCGCATGTAAGGAGACGGTAAACGGTGCGGGTCTGAACACCATATACCAGATGGTTGGTATTTTTGAGAGAATGGAGCGGTAGGCGCGTCGGTCCCAGAGTTTTATTAGGTTAGCCTAGCCTCTATTATGGGACTGCTCCGCGAAAGCGAGATGCGTTTTACTCCCAGGTTCGATCGGCTGATTTTGAGCACACGGCTTGCGCTCACCGTGGGTTTTGGCGGTCTGCTGGTGATCATTGCGCTGGCGGGACTCGACACGCTGCGGGTGCTCCGGCAGATACGGGCCAACGAGGATCAGATCCGGCAGGAATTTCTGTTCCGCAATCATGTTCTGAACAATATCCGATCAGACCTTTACCTGTCCGGAACCTACGTGCGGGATTATTTGCTCGAGCCTGATTTTGAGCGCGCGGAATCGTATCGGGCCACTCTGCAGAAAGTTCGAACGGAAATGGATTCGGCGCTGGAATCCTATGGAAGCAAACTCGATCCGGAACAGAGTCGAGATTATGCGGCTCTCAAAATCGAACTGGCGGGATATTGGGATGTTCTCGAACCTGTCCTTCGGCTCAACAATCAGGAGCGCCAGCGCAAAGGCTATGCATTCTTGCGCGACGAAGTCTTTCCCAGGCGCATGGCGATGCTCGACATCGCCAATCGCATCGACAGCATCAATGAGCAACAGTTGAGCGCGGGCAATCAACGCGACGCCGGCCTGCTGTCGAGTTTCCAGAACCGGTTGACTCTGACGCTGTTCGTGACTGTCGTCTTAGGCATGGGCATGGCCGCCTTCAGCATGCGAAAAATCCTGAAACTCGAGTCCCATGCCCACACTCAGTACGAAGAAGTTGTGCAAGCCCGGAAGCAACTGGAAAATCTTTCGGCCCGTCTGGTCCAGGCGCAGGAAACGGAGCGGCGGTCGTTGGCTCGAGAGTTACATGATGAAGTCGGGCAGGCGCTTTCCGCAGTACTTGTTGAATTGCGCAATTTATCGATAGGGCTTCCGAGCCAATCCGAGGAGCAGCTCTCGAAACATCTGGAGACGATAAAAGGCCTGGTGGAGAACACGGTTCGCATGGTTCGAAACATGTCGCTGCTTTTGCGGCCATCCATGCTGGACGATCTTGGATTGATCCCGGCGCTGCAGTGGCAAGCGCGTGAAGTATCCAGACGGACGTGCATGGACGTGACTGTTTCCACGGATCTCGTTTCCGACGACCTGCCGGATGAATACAAGACCTGCATCTATCGCGTGGTCCAAGAGGCCCTTCACAACTGCTCCGCGCATTCGCAGGCAACTGCCGTACGCATCAAGGTTGAGCAGGAACCGGAGCGTCTGACACTCTCCATTCGGGATAACGGAAAAGGTTTTGATGTCAAGCAGTCGAAAGGTCTCGGTTTACTCGGCATCGAAGAGAGAGCCGCTCATCTCGGCGGCAAGTGTCAAATCCATTCCAAGCCCGGCAGCGGCACGACGCTGGCAATAGAACTTCCGTTTCGAGCAGGCCAAAGTGCAAAAATCGGCGAAAGAGATCCACATCCTGTTGGCGGATGACCACAATGTGATGCGTGCCGGCCTGAAGCTGTTGTTGGAGAGCCACACCGGCTTCAAAGTCGTCAGTGAAGCTTCAGACGGAAATCAAGCGGTCGAAAACGCTCTTCGAACAAGGCCCGACGTTGTAGTTCTCGATATCGCAATGCCTAAACTGAGCGGCATCGAGGCGGCGCAGCGGATCAGCGCTCAACTTCCCCAAACGGCAATCATCATTCTGAGTATGCATTCCGACGAGGGGTATGTCCTCCGCGCGCTGAAATCCGGCGCGAGAGGCTACCTGCTGAAAGATTCTGCCGAGAGCGATCTCATCCAGGCAATCAAAGCCGTGAGCGAAGGCAAGGCGTTCTTTAGCCCGGAAATCAGCAAGGTCCTCGCTGAGGATTACGTCAGAGAGATCAATATCCGGGGCGCCGAGGATAGCTACGATCTGCTTTCCCCTCGCGAAAGAGAGATCCTGCAACTGTTGGTCGAGGGCCGGTCCAACAAAGACATCGCCGGCTCGCTCAACCTGAGCCTTTATACCGTCGAAACCCATCGCCGGAATCTTCAAAGCAAGCTGAACCTTCACAGCTTCCCGGAATTGATCCTCTACGCTGTGCGAAAGGGCATCATCTCCTGATCTGCCGTTCGTGAATCTCGTTAAACACCTCAAGCAGGTTTCGTGGCTTTGTGACGAACGAAAAAAGACGGTGTGGAGTCCACTCTAGACGAGGGCTAGGCGGCCTCCACACCTGGGACAGAGCATAGAGGAGGGTGCGCAAGAGGAATCAGGACATTCCGAAGCGCACATTCTTAAATCGTATTGCGCGGTAAGATCCTGGCAAATACCCTTCGTGCCGTATATTGAATCCCGATTTGCCTGTAGAACTGGCCGTAGAGTTGCTCAATTCGCTGTGCCCTTCTGTCGGCATGCCGTCTCGCTCCCTCAATTTCCGAGGCGATTATAGATCAGGAGGCGCACGCCTGAACCCCCGAATTGAATTCCGGAATTCAGGTGTGCACTCCCTGCTTTTTCTTGCACTCGAGCATCCCTGGCAGAATAATGCGATGGTTCTTCGATGGAGGGGCAATGCGAATATTTCATGCTCTTGGAATAGCTTTCTGTCTGATCGCGATGAACGTTCCAGCCGGTGCGCAATGGGTAAACTATCCCGATCCGCGTACTCCGCGAACGGCTGACGGAAAGCCGAACCTCACGGCTCCCGCGCCGAGGCTGGCCGATGGTACGCCGGATATGTCGGGGATCTGGAGAAGACCCGACACGAAATATCTCGTGAATCTCGGTGCCGACGGCATTGAAATCCCGATGCAGCCCTGGGCCGAAAAGCTTTACAAGGAGCGCCAGGCCAACGACAGCAAAGATTGGCCGAATGGGCGCTGTCTCCCAAACAGCGTGACGGATTCCGATGGTCACCCCACGCCTCGGAAGATCATTCAACAGCCCGGCCTGATCGTGCTGCTCTTTGAGACGTACCACTACTACCGGCAAATTTTCACGGATGGGCGGCCGTTGCCCGAGGAACGCGAGCCGGCGTGGTTCGGATATTCGGTCGGCAAATGGGATGGTGACACCTTGGTCGTCGATACTGTCGGCCTCAAGGAAGAGACATGGCTCGATTTCGCGGGCCATCCTCATAGTGATGCCCTACACATCATCGAGCGGTTCCGGCGCACGGATTTCGGGCACATGGAAGTACAGGTCACAGTCGATGATCCGAAAGCCTACATCAAACCCTGGACGGCTCGAATCGAATGGGAGTTGATCCCCGATACCGACCTGCTCGATTGGGTCTGCGAAAACGAAAAGGATTTTCTGCGCCTGTCTGGGAAGTAACTGGACCAGAACAAACCGCAATCAGCGCCGGCGTGAGACCGGGCCGCATGAAATCGAGCGTCTTTTCTTCGGCCACTGTCGCATGGAACCTATGCTTGACTTGGGAACAGTTTGAATTCGCGGTCGATGGCAGCGACGCATGCGACATCAAGATGTCTGCAATCCGCGTTTATGATCGGGGAAATTCGAGGCCAGACCCCGAATTTCCCCGCAAAACTCAGAACAGCAGCTTCAGCGCGAACTGGATTTGCCGCGAGGCGGTGGCTGTGTTAGTAATCTCGCCGGCCGACTCGCTGTAACCATAGTTAGCGCTGTTGCCCTGGAAGACCACCTGATTCGGGAAAGCGAAATTCACGTGATTCAAGACATTGAACGCTTCCGCGCGGAACTGCAACGTCACGCTCTCCCGGATGGGGATCCTCTTAAACAAGGACGTGTCGAGGTTGAACAGGCCCGGGCCGCGGAACGTACTGCGCCCCGCGTTCCCGAAGGTGCCGGCAAGCGGCACCGTGAAAGCACGGGGATCAAACCAGTGGTCCACGCTCCCTAAAATCACCGGCCCCTTGAAGTTCGGATTCAGGTTGGGTACGTCGACGACACCGCCGTCGCCGGTGCCGGAATTATTGAAGCCGGTGAGAGGCGTGATGGGAAACCCGCTCTGAGCGGTAACGATCCCATTCCATTGCCAGCCCCCAATCAAACGGTTCACCCACCCGCTGGCGCCGCTGCCAAAGCGCTGCCCGCTTCCGAATGGCAACTGATAGCTGAAATTCGAGTTGAACTGGTGCTCGAGGCTGTAGGCGGCGCGTCCCTTGTTCAGGTGGCGATTGTAGGGACTGAAAAGTTCCGGCGGCTCATTTTCGCCCGAAGGCGCCAGGATGGCGGAGTTCAAATCCAGCACCTTCCCATAAGCGTAATTCGCTTTGAACGTCAGCCCCCGCGCGGCGCGCTTGAGTACAGACACATTCACCGCGTGATAGCTGGCGGTACCCTGACCAAACCAGGACTGGGTGTAAGACACATAGGGGTTCGGGCGCTGCTGGAGAGAGACTCCGTTGACGACTATCGGCGGCCTGGACGGCATGTAGGTGGTTCCCTGCGGAACAATGGCCGCTTGAGCGGCTGGGAGCACGCCGCCGCTTCGGCATCCCTGCGGGTTCTGGCACACCTCGGTCGGGGCCGTATTGGTATCCATTGTGAGATTGGTGTGGTAGGACTGGCTGCCGACGTAGCCCACCGAAAGCACCAGATCTTTGGCAAGCTGGCGTTCCACCGTCAGGTCCCATATCTGGACGGTAGCGGTGAACATGTTCGGATCGAAACCGGTGGGCTGATAAATCGAGCAAGGTGCAGATATCCCTGGGCCGCACGTCGGCGGGAGCGGGGCATTCTTCTTGAGCGGAAGGAGAGGGAGGAACCCGTTGGTGAACGGGAGCGACTCGCGGGCAGCAAACGGTGGCATACCGGCCTGGGTCCGGATGCCGAGGTTATCGATCAGATCGTTGTGGATTCCAAAGGCGGCGCGCACCGCCCAGCTTCCCGTGCCTGTCGGATCCCAGGCCAGGCCCACCCGCGGCTGCAACAGCAGCTTGGCGTGATTCTGATCCATGCAGGATTTCCCGATAGTGGGATTGGTCTGGATCACAAAGCCGGGATCGTACCTGTAGTTCGAACACCGGCCCACCACCTCGTTCCACCCGTTGGTCATCTCGTGCCGCAACCCCAGGCGCAAGGTGAAATTCGACCGCAGCTTCATGTCATCCTGGATATACCAGGCGCCTTCCGTCGAGCGGAAGCCCAGCGCAGGCGCGTTCCGCGTCAGAATAGCGTTGCTCGGCTGATCCCGGAGAAATGCCAATATGGTCGGATAGGCGACGTTTCCCGCTGATGACAATGCCACTCCAGCCTGGTTCTGTTGCATCTTCAAAAGCCAGCCGCCCATGCTCCAGGAGTGCTTGCCTTTGATGAAGCGCAGATCGTCGGAGTAGGTAAAGTAATGTCGGATGCCTCTAGTCGGGTTGTTGCCGGGTATGCCCGCCACCGCGGACGGAGAAGCCGCGCTGATCCCACCGCCAATGACAATGGTGCCGGGATTACCTCCCTCGAGAAACACGACGTCTGCCGGCATCGGTACCGCGGGAGCGTTGACCAGGGTGGCGTACCCCCCGGCGTACCCCAGGGTCGCGATATTCACCAGACTGGAGGAAAAAACATGCGTTTCTTTCAAGCTGAGTGTTTTGGAAATGTTGTCGGAGACAGATTTGAAATTCGGGGCGCCGCCACCGCCTCCTCCCCATGGGTTGATCCTGAGGCCATTGTCAATGGTCAGGTTTGCATAGAACGAATCCTTGCTGGAGATGACGTAGTCAAAGCGGGCTAAGCCAAGACTTTCCCCGATCGTCTGCGGCGGATTCGAGTAGGCGATAGCGGTTCCGTCGGGACGGTCGGGAGTACTGGGCGCCGGCCAGAAGGCGTTCGCATACTTGAGCATCGCCGGCTTCAGATCGTCAACAGGAGCACACACGCCGGCCGCGTTCGGGAAAAGACCCTGGCGAGCACACGCGCCCGGCACAACCGAGGCGCTCGAACGCGATAACCGCTCCTGAAACCCTTCATAGGTTCCGAACAGGAACATCTTGTCCTTCTTGAGCGGGCCTCCCAGAGACCCTCCAAATTGATTGCGTTTGAACGGAGGAGCGCCATCGGTTTGATCGAAGAAGTTGCGCGCGTCCAGCGCGCTGTTGCGCAGATATTCGAACGCAGATCCGTGCAATTGGTTGCTCCCGGAAGACGTCACGATGTTGATCTGACCTCCGGCCCGTTTTCCATACTCGGCGCCGTAGGTGTCCGTGAGAACATTGAATTCCCGCACGGCTTCCACGCCCAGCAATTGCCGGCTCGCTCCTTCCGGGGTAATAAACTGGCCGGTCGCGTTCGCTCCGATCCAATCGATTCCGTTGATGATGAACCGGTTCTTTTCCGGCCGCTTCCCCGCTACCGAGAACATGTTCCAGGCGCCACTGTCGAGCGTATTCGAAGTGGCGTTGGAAACGCCGACGTTGAGCGTGATCAGTTGATCGAAGCTGCGGCCGTTCAGGGGCAACTCCTTCACCTGTTGCTCGGTGATCACTCCTGAAGTGGAACTCGTCGTTGTGTTGACGAGTGGCGCTTCTTCCGTCACTG
>WNGK01003007.1_pt1 | contig 18295 bp, 17 predicted proteins | sample 5400601 | NCBI WGS metagenome assembly WNGK01 (sample SAMN13153376, study PRJNA577476) | soil metagenome | isolation source: 60 cm soil or saprolite under Garry oak tree replicate 1 | place: USA:California | collected 2016-06-15
TAGGTAACCTTGCTTGACAAGCATCCCACTAATTGGCAAAATACAGCTACAAATATGGAGGTATTGGGGCCCCGGTGGGTCTCACCGTCTTCAAAACGGCTGGGTGGTCGCTCGGCGCGGCTCCTGGTAGGTTCGACTCCTACATACCTCTGCCAGAATCGATGGATATTGGGTGTTAGAATTTTCTTTTAACCCTAATGAATTGCAGATTCTTTCTTAGGAGGCACCACCATTTTACACTCTCCCCAGCAGCAACGATGGTTGTTACCTCATAAAAGAAATCCTGGTTATCGCCTTCATAGCGTTTGAGGATGAAGAAACTGCATTTAAGAATGCCTCGCCTTAGGAGCATGACTCCATAGAATCGGAATCAATGCAAAGGGATGCTCTGTAAAGAGTCTCTAAGTTTTATTTTATCAGATTACAGCTCCATTGAGTATTATTATACCTCTGAGCAAATCCAACACAATTAGGAGTTAATAGTTCGTCACTCTCAAATCACTTTCTCGAAACAAAAATCTGTGAACAGAATGTACATTTTGTTACGAGATATTGCCTTATCCGTTTCATTGTTATGAGATAGTGAACATGAAATCCTCGTGATCGCTCTGTCCGCTCGAGAAAATGAGACAATAAAACTCTGAACAAAATATTTTTGAGGAAGGAATGCCAATGCAGATACACCGATTAGACAAGGATCAAGAAAGTGATCGTCTGCTCCTTGAGGAGTATGAACAATTCCTCTCCGGAAAGGCTGAAGGAACTATTGATGCTTACCTGCGAACGGTCCGCCATGTGATGGAATGGGTTTCAGATCGTCCTGGAAATAGCGGACACTTTCAGCCACACCAGCTGACGAAGACTGCAGTCGAAATGTATCTGGCTTCATTAGAACAGGAGGGGTATAGTATCAACCACAGAGCACGTGTGAAATCGACCATCAGCAGTTTTGCTCGTTGGCTGATGGAGGAGAAAGGACTCCTCCAGCGAAACCCCACCAGAGGAGTAGATCTTCCTTCACAGCAAATGTTGGCTCCTCGTCAACTTTCGGAAGATCAGCGCTATATCTTGCGTACTTTAGTTGAACAAGAGGATGATCGACGCGGGGCTGCGCTCTTCGCGTTGGGCTACTGGGCAGGCTGTCGCGTCAGTGACGTTTCCTGGCTGCAGATGACTCATACGCATGTCGGTCCAAAAGTCGGATGGGTACACATCGGGTACAAAGGCGGAAAGTGGCGCGATATTGATCTTATGAATGAAGCACGCAAGCCGCTCTATGAGTATCTCCGGGCGAGTGGCGAAGCCGATCGAACATACGTCTTTTCATCACAACGTAGTGATCGCTTGACTGAAGAAGGCATTCACTACTGGTTCCGCATGCTGAAAGCGCAGGCGACGAAAGACCAATGGGCATATATCCATGATCTCACCTTCCATGACCTGCGGCACGACTTCGCGCATCGAGCCAGGGAGGCGGGTTGGTCACTGGAAGAAGTGGCGTATTATCTTGGGCATGTCACGAAGAAAGGGGTTCCTGCCATTCAGACGACCGTGCGCTATACGCAAGTGAGTCGTGAGCAGGTCAAGGAAAAACTCAAGAGCGTGAAAGGATAAGATCCCCAAGAGAAAGAACTCTGTCTAATGAGGAGGTGTGTTCTGGTTCTCTGCTCTTCTCCTGATGGTGACCTACAGTGGAAACAGGAACAGCCTCTACACGAAAAGCTGGAATCACCAGATACGTGTCATAATACTGACTGAACGACAAAGATAGTTGAGGAGGAGGCTTGTATGCCACCGGCAGGAAACCAACAAGATGCGGCAGTCTATCGTCCCATCTCGCGCAAATACCTGCGGTATCTTTTGGAAGGGCTAAATGATGAAGATAGTGGTGCTGGAACGTTTGCACAGCTTGTCGTGCATCTCATCCACCGAAGAAAATGCGCCAACGTCGTTCCCGCAACAGAACCATCTGCTGGGGGTGACCTGGGCCAGGACGCACGCACTCAACAAGTTGTACTCGATACAGATGGACGTTTCCGGCTCTATGCCTCGCCTCCTACCGTTGCGGAGCGGTGGATTTTCGCTTTCAGTATCAGGCAAGACTGGCAAGCGAAATTGGCGAGTGACGCCGCCAAAATCATCGCTAATGGACTGGGGCCAGATGCCATCATCTTTGTCACCAATCAATTCATCCATCCTGAACATCGCAAAATCGATGAGGAACGAGCAATCACCGAGCGCTATGGAGTGGGCTGTGAAATTTTAGATGGCCAGTGGATTCTTGATCGACTCTACGAAGACGACTACCTACTTGCTGTTGAGTTTTTGGGGTGTCCTCCTGAATCTGATCCCAGGTTAATGGAGATGTTCCAGCGGCTGTACGGCTTGCAAGAAGGCGGACTGACAGAGGACGAAGCGCACGAACTAGAGCAGCTGAAACAGCGGGTCCAGTACCGCAATCGCTATATTGATACCCCGGAACACCTCCTCCAAGACATCCTCAGAATCGGGAATATTCTCGCTCCTTATGAGGCGTTCCTGGAGGAAGCTATTCAATGGTACGAAGAGGGTTTCCCAGAACTGGGCCGCATTACGCATCTGCCTGATGGCATTGAGCTACTCTATGCCTACTTCAAAGCATTGCGTAAACTCCCAGACGGACCGGCAGAAATATTTGCCTGGTTACCTAAGTTCATCGATATGGTATTTGCGAGTGAAGCACGAGCGTTGTACCACTATACCAGTGTGTGGTTACATACGCTCTTTCCTTCTTTGAGGGGGCAGGAGCCTTTTGATACGCTTTACCGCACGACGCTGGAGCGATTTCACGCCCTCGACCGTTCTGGATGGGGACTCTTGAGCCATGCGTACCTGGATGAAACGATTCTGTTTCTCGAATATTTTCTGGTATATGATCAAGAGCAAGAAGTATTAGGTTGGCTTGAGCGTGTCCATGCGTTCCTCCAACGAATCCAGGAGGTTGAGGCATTTCCACGCGGTCATATTGCTGGGATACTTGAGGTGCTGGCTCCGCACTTGAGCCAGGTTCCTGAATACGAGACCTGCTTCGATTTGGCGATGGAGCTCAACAGTAAGCAAGAGGGCGGCTTTGCAAAGGCAACCTCCCTCAAGAATCGCGCGCTTGCCCATGTACGCGCACAGCAATGGGATGAAGCGATCATCATGGCATCGCGAGCAAAGCAGCTCTGGCTCAACGAACGGAGTATGCGTGGATTTTTGCTCGTAACATGTGCGCTCTCCTCCTGGTATAGCGAGCTGGGATACCTTCAAGCAGCCGAATATGAACTGCTGGAGGGGTTACATATGATTACCTGGCAACCGACGTATATGGAACCAGACCTCTTGTTGGCTATGATCGCGGGACTGGCCCATCTTGCTCTCCTGCAGGGACGCGCCTTGCGCGCATTTCGCTGGCTTTTTTACTACCCGCGCATCTGCCAGCGCTACCGCCTCCCACCAGACCCGCAGATCATGACGGAGGTGATCGAAGGGAATCTAAATGTGTTGGCGATGTATTTGTATACCCATAATCGTCCCGTACATGATCGGCTGCTTGAAATAGCTGAGAGTATCGATCCGAACCTGCTCCTCGCACATCGGGAGATCAATCTCTCCAGTGATGAGGAGTTTGAGATCTGGTTGAGTGACCTCACTTCCGAACAGCAAGTTGAATCACGCAACCTGCGCCGTAAAGTGCAAGCGGGGGAAAAGTCTTCCCTGGAAGACTTGGTCGAGTATGACGAACTGGCTGCTGTGCAAAGGGTGGAGTGGCACATACCTACATTTGATCAAGAGAGACTCACCATCCGTATTACGTATCCTCGAAACCCTCACCTCGCGCAAGTGGCCTACACCTTAGCAACGACAACGCAGATCTGGTCCGTGTTTCTTCACAGGAAGATCGCAGAGCTGACCATCGTGGACGACGTAGTGACCATGAGCCTAAGGCTACAGACCAAACAGGAAGAACCGCTTCTGGTTGCAACAGAATTCCGAGATGACATGGCCGTTGTCACCCTTACCATGACTCCCCAATATGTGGAACGTCTCTCCGATCCGACTTTAGAGGGAACGATAGATCTGTTTCTCAAGAGTATTGGGGAGGTGCTCATGGATATAGCCCTTGACCCTCCAGAAGAGATGGTTGCGCTCTTCGACCCTGATGCCCATGGAGAGGCAATTCACCGCCTCTCTGCCGTTGCCCATCCAGCCTACCTCTGGAACAAGAACGCCTTTGCAAAATCAGTAGTAGGAGCAGACGATGCCTCTTGAGTCATATAATGAACAGTCAGAGCATGAAGATATTGAGTTGCGCTATTCCAATGTCTCGCGCGCGCTTCCACACACATTACCTCATCTTCAACGGTCTCCATCCTTTCTTCTGCTCGTCAAGCAACTTCGGAGCGATGGATGGAAAGATTGGCATATTCTGCAAGCGGTCTTTAGTGGTGTCGTGAATTGGTCTACCGAGCGGTTGGGTACGCGGCAGAATCAACAAAGGGATCAGGAGGGAGACCGGATTGTTCGCCGACTGCTTAAGCATGGAGAGTCCCCTGAAGATCCCCTTATTCCTCCCACGTACTTTACTGCTGAGATGATGGAAATGTTGTTAAATGCCGGCACGGCTACTTTTCTGAAAAAGAAAGGGGCAGTCTTTCGACCGCGGGCCTATAATTTTAAAATATTGAGGGAGCTTGCCCAAAAACGATACCTGTATCTCGATCTTGATGTACCACACACGCCGATTTTCTAGAGAAGGAGGAGGTAGATCGAGTAAAGCAGCTTCTACTTCTATTGTATGAAGAGCGCCTCTTTCCGATAGTCTATTTTACACGTATCTCGGCACAATACCTTATATTGCTTTCCTGAGCCGCAAGGATACCCAGCCATTTAGGCCGTTGATCCCATGACACCAGAACATATCTATTCTCAGGCATCATAGAAAACATTGTAGGATGAGGAAGATCAGATGAAAGTCCACAAAATAACTCCCAAGAATTTCCTGGCTCTCCGAGATTGTACCATCGACGCGCTCGATGAGCATCTCAACTTTTTTGTTGGCCCCAATGGCAGTGGCAAGACGAGCTTATTTCGCGCGCTCAAAGAGTCGTTTGAAGCGGCTGGATCAGGAACAAGAAAGGCGCTCGATTATCTTTACAGCGTTCATGCCAACCCACCACAAATGGACATCGACGTGAAAGTTTCCTGGGATACCGATCAAGAGCAAAGAGCGATCTGTGCATTCCTGTACGCCTCGTTAAACACAACGAGCCCTCTCAACGAAGCAATCAAAAGGCTACCGGATCTCTCAGCATATCAAATTACCCCCGAAAAGTCTGCACTTTTTAGTGACTGGTTGAGAGAACAATGTACTCCAGAAAAACTTCAATTCGTGTTCACAGGACAATTACACCTTACCTACCGCGAGGATATGGGTACTAGACTAAGCTATACATTTGTCTGCAATGGTGAGCCAGTTACCATTCTGATGGCAGCATATCCCCCTCAAGACGGAACATTTTGGAAAGGGCCAGTGCCAGCATCTCCTACACCCTGGAAAGTCAGCATTGATATCCTTTTAGAAAATCTTTTCTTTTCAAAGGATTCCCTGGAAAAAGAAAAAGATGGAGAGGCAGTTAGGCTTAGGAGTGAGGTTGAAATAAAGGCTGCTGCGGAGGCCAAGGCTGATCAGTATTTTGCTTATCTAGCAGACGATAAACCTGCACCATTGGACATAGAATCGTTTCTGCTCGATCTCGCAGAGCAACATGGGTATCTTGAAATAGGCCAAGTGAACGAACCCCAAACGTATCTGCCCGAATACCTTCTGCTCAAAGAGATGAGCGGCATTAACTTCTCTCAGCCCAATAGCAGCAGATTATCATGCAGCAAATTCTTTTCTTTGCTTTTGCACAATGCCTGCGTTTTTACGAAGAGTGTTTTTACTCCCTTTGAGGAGCCCGTTCCATTCGATGATGAAAGAGTTTTTCCCATACACAAAACAGTGATCGATGAAAACGACATTCCATACTGGCTTCTCGGGATCAAGAATGGAACGCCTGCTGAGAAGGAGCGCTATCAACGCATTCAGAACTCATTCGAGTCGCTTACAGGAGAAAGAAGAACATTCGACATTGCTGTCAAAACGAGCATGCAGTTTGCTGCAAACGGAGTCCAGTCAGCAGTACGAACGATCGATATTCTCGTGACGGATACAACAGGGACCATTTCAATGGCATCGCAAGGTTCAGGCCTCTGGGAAGCCCTGGTATTGTCAGTCTTTCTTGATGAGAGTAAAGGCCGCGTGATTCTGTTAGATGAGCCAGCGGCGAGCCTACACCCGAATATGCAGCACCGGTTGGTGGAAGAACTCTCCAAAGCGCCAGGGCAGGTGCTCGTTGTAACACACTCCGCACACCTCTTGCCTACCCACGCCGACAGACTCCAAACATGTATACCGCTTCCAGAAGGAGGCAAACGGAACGGGAACGCTGATCTTTTCTGGCGGGCCTTTCCTACAAGCTGAACTAGAGAGAGTTGAAAATAAATTTGCCACTTCAATCAATGTCGCCAACCTGCTTTTTACGAATGGAGTTCTGCTCGTGGAAGGTGCAACCGAAGTTGGAGCATTTCCTATATGGATTCCCCAGACGGAGAATGGAAAAGGACAGACCCTGGCAAATATGAATATTGCCCTGCATGATGCAGGAGGAAAACCTGGTTTTCCATTTTATCTTCGTCTTTTGAAGGCGTTCGGAGTTCCATATGCGGTTATCGGAGATGGCGACGCACTCCAACCCTGTTTCATTAATAAAAAGGGGGATACACAGAAAAACAAGCGGCTCTCACCACTATGGAAGGTATTAAAAGAGCTCTGCCCCACAATAAGGATACCGCAAAAAACAAATTCGTTTAAGGTATTAAAAAGGGAAGCGGCGCGAGCTGGATTTTATACCTATGACACGTCCGATCCAATTGAGTTTGAGGAAATCCCAGAGGTGGCAGCATTTTTGCAGGGACTCGAGCATCCACTGAAAAAAGCGGATACCGTCTATGAGGCGCGCGTTCTTGCTGAGAGTATGCCTGTTCCGCCTCTCGCGAAAAAGATTTTGGATCAAGCCATAGAACGATTGCGGCCACTTCCAGACCCGGAGGGAACCAGAAGAAAATAAGGAACAGGATACTTGAACTAACAGGCATTAGTTCAGGCTGCATTTCTACTTTACTTGATGCATCGGAATACGGCAGCGATCATGATCGAATTAACCCAAAGGTTGTTAAGATCAGCTTGAATAAAGGTTGATTTGGTAACCAAGGTCGCAGAGCGATCTTGATACAGTGATGGATCGCAGGGTCTACTACCAGCCACCATTGCTGATTGGTTGATAATGCGCATTAGGATGGCAATAATGATCGTCGCTCAACAAGCCTAAATTAGGTGGACATTTCATCATCCAGTTCGCCAAGTAGCAGCAAATCGAGATAGGCTGCTACTACCTCACGTAAACGTGGGGAATGTGCTATTCTCCTGCTTGCACCACTTTGGTGAACGATTGCTCCCCGAGTGCGAATGAATTCCTGGACCTCCTCAAGCTGAATGTTTACACCGCTTTTTTGTAGTGTACGAGTCCAACGATCAATGTCGCTTTCTAACTTTGTTTGCTCAAAGTAGTTGACTAGACGCTCTAATGCGGTGTCATCCTGAATGTACTTCCTGAGTAGTTGCCTCATCTCCTCCCTGATCAAAGCTCGATCTTCCTTCTTTGGAATATATTTTTTCAGCACTGTCGTGGAAGGCTCGTTTCCTAGTGAACGCTCAACTAAGAGCTCAAAGGCGAGCCAATGTGCAAGAAATGCCATGCGCTCGTTGCTCGCAATCTTTCCAATGAACTGGATCCCCAACTCCTTTCGGATCAAGAACTGGTGACGACCTACAAGGATCAAGGTGGGGTCGAACGTGGCTTTCGCTTTCTGAAAGACCCACTCTTCCTGGCCTCCTCGGTCTTCGTCAAGAAACCGGAACGGATCATCGCCCTGAGTTTGATCATGGTCCTCTGCTTGCTGGTCTATCGTTTAGCTGAATACCGGCTACGGGCACGCTTGGCCGAAACAGAGCAGACCATTCCTGATCAAGTCGGCAAGCCGACAGCACGTCCGACGATGCGCTGGGTCTTTCAATCTTTTGAAGGCATTGAATTGCTGCATGTGCAAACCTCCACCACTTCACTCACCATCGTCTTGCGTCTTGAAGTGGTGCATCGTTTGATCTTGGCTCTCTTGGGACCGCTCTACGAAAAAATCTATAATCCCTCTGGCTGAAACTGCGGAATGTGGGTTATGGGTGATGCTGACATCTATTCCATCTTGAATGGCTGCCTCAACTGGAATACTTACACGATATCGGTTAGACATATACACATCCTTTACTTAGAGTTAAGGTCGCTTGACGCTTCAAATGTGAGACAAGTCGAGCTACTCTTTGTCCATTCGCGAAGTCCGAAATTACAAATTCGGCACTTTATCGTTCTTCACTAGCAAAGTCACGTGAAACTAGTCACACTGCTGCTGGACAAAAATACACTTTAGCACAAAGAACTCCCATCATTCTTGAAGCATGGCATCCTTCTTTTGACTCTATTCGTACGTTTTTGACGAGGATGTCCCAAGTCGATCAGGCCTGATGGGACATCTAAACCGAGATTACCTTCCTTTTCAGACAGTATAGGGCACCCTCGAGAATAGATGTCCGTAACAGCGGGGACTATCTTAGCCTCTTTACAAGTTGTCGGTGTTCCATATCTCCTTCCCTCTACTGCAATTGGCCAATTTCTGATTGTATAGCCTGGAGATACTCCATGGAGGGGTGCCAGTTAAAACGCTCGAAGATGCGCCGTGCTGGTTGGAAGGCTAGTTCCCTGGAGTGGGCAATCAACTCTTCCTTCTTGAGGGTCTTTGCATACAACACGCGATTAGCTGAAGTCACAAAATCACGGAAAAGAGGTAGTCTTTTGTATGGATCAACTGATAAAGCTCGCCCTTGAAGACCAGAAACCAATATCTCAATATGCACATGATTGTCGGCATGGTACGCATCCGCTAGTGCGAGGCGTGATGCAAACGCGAAAAATTCCGTGCTGCGATAGATCGTTTCCTCTATTGCAAGTTCGTCCCCCGGTTTCCATCCTTCTCTCGCCATAGATGGAGATTGGTCCCGCCAATCGGTCAACATTCCACCAAAGTAGATGAACTGGCCGCTTTGATATAGACGCCATGTTTCTATTATCCAGCTCATGCGATAGTCGGAGCCTACCCAATCCTCCCCTGGAGGGTACCTTCTCGGCTCAATATAGGGAAAACTATGACTGCGTAGATTCACAGCAGTGTCCTGTATGAGCGGATACAGTTGAGCAAGCCCCATGCGCTCTTGTTCGAATTGCTCTGGCCGAATAATCACCATCCAATAGCCACGTGATTGAATATCTTGGATGAGTGGACTCGTCCAACTTTCTCGCTGCTGGTCGAACAACTCGTTTGCTTGAGGTTGCGTATCTTTCGATAGGCTCAACCCAGCCGCCAGAGCCTGTTCAATAAATTTTTGTATACCTTTTTGAATTGCAAGGTTCAGTATCGTTCGCACGCCCTCGGCAGCCGTAACCTCCTTCGTTTCAGGCTTGTTGATGCTACGGGCATAGAGCATCCCTGGTCGCAACACCGCTTTCCGGTCTTTAGGAGGGATAGATCCATTCGAGTCGTCTTTGTACTCTTTTTTGCAGATGATTGGAACATCGCCGAACTCGTGAATTCGCAGAATCACGAAATTCTTTCCTTGCCATTGGCAAGGATGATAGTCAAAAGAGATCGGAGGGTCTGCGTATGAGGTAAAAGCATCAGCGATATCTTCATACCGCCACGTTGCCATTTGATCATCGTTTAAACCATCGGGGCACAGAACATGATCGCGTTCCGTCACTCCGACAATGACAATGCCACCGTCGCGTCTATTTGCCATTCCTATGGCAGCACGTATCACTCTACCTTGTAAGGGGCTGTCTTTCAATGAGCCGGGGCCTTTACATTCAACACCTGGTATTTCGTGCTGAAGTGTGAGCCACTCGTTCAGTTGTTCGTCCGTCATCAAGGCAAATCCTCCACACCATCCTCAATCTAAACAATAGCGGGGACGGTATGTGCAAAATAGCAGGGCCTTCCTGGGAAGATAGTTCTATAGAGTTAAACGTCCCTGGTGGTTAGGACAGAAAGTTCTATGCAGGCAGATAGGACATCTGGGTACTTCAAGAGAGTATACCGATACCAGTTGATCCAATTGACTGGAGATTCAGCGAACAATTAATGTTCTCAACCACATCGATTACACTTTCTCGCTGACATAGCGTAAGCAGATATGCTAAAGCAGACATTTGTTGAACATTAGCAGATATAACCCAGCGTGAATATACTACGTTTATAGCTGCTAATGGCCTTTAGCAGACGCTAAAAGCATTGCAATTGGAATTGGTGCATTATCTTGACGAGTTCTGATATCGTGATATACTTCTGCTAACATTTCATTTATCCTTAATAAATGATCAGGGAGTCACGGTATTTCATAGTGCCCTTACGCAAGAAAACTGCAACAATGAGTTTGACCCACTTTTGTGGAACCCCGAAACATTCGGGTTAACACAACGATTGTTCATAAGCAACCGAACTGACATAGCCGAGTGAAGAGTGTCGCCGAACGCGGTTGTAGAAGCACTCGACATACTCGAAAATGGTTTGCCTGGCCTGCCCTCGAGTCTGGAAAGTCAAGCGTTCCACACATTCACCCTTCAATGTCCCGAAAAAGGATTCGGTAACGGCATTATCGTAACAGTTTCCGGTGCGACTCATACTCACCGTGATGCCGGCTTCCGCCAGCGCAGCTCGGTACGCATCACTGGTATACTGCGATCCACGATCCGAATGAAACAGCAGTTCGTCTGCTGGATGCCGACCGAGCAGAGCCATGTGCAAGGCTGTCTCAATGAGCGTTTCGTCCTGGATCGCCGCCATCGCCCATCCGATCACACGCCGTGAAAACAGATCGAGCACGACCGCTAGGTAGAGCCACCCTTCATACGTCCACACCGCAGTAATGTCGCCTGTCCACTTCTCATTCGGACGGCTCGCCGTAAAATCTTGATCCAATAAATTGGGTGCGACTCGTGCCCCGGGCTCACTTCTGGTCGTGATCGTCCGATGACGCCGCCGCCAAGCAGACAATCCCTGTTCTCTCATCAGATGCGCCACCCGCTTGCGGGAGATCGTGAGGCCCTGATCCCGCAATTCAGCATGAATGCGTGGGCTCCCATACACCTGCCGACAGGACTGGTAGACTTCTCGAATGTGCGCTACGATCTGGTGGTCTTCCCGTTGATGTTGACTCATCGGACGCTTCTTCCAGGCATAGTAGCCACTCAGCGATACCCCAAGTGTCTCACAGAGCACACTGACGGGATACTCCTTGCGAAAGTCTTCCACCACCTGGTACCTCACAGCTGGCCGTGCGAGAAGATACTGACTGTTTTTTTAGAATATCGCGTTCCTGGCGCGTTCTCTCCAGCTCTCGTTTGAGGCGGCGATTTTCTTCCTCCAAGGCCGTCTGGTGTCCACTGCCGGGAAATGCTTCGGGCCCATGTTCTGCTAGTTCTTTGCGCCACTGATGGATCGAGCTGTCGCTAATGCCCAACTCACGAGCGACTTGGGCAATCGGCTTTCCCCTGGTCTGAGCAAGCCGGACTGCCTCGCGCTTAAACTCCTGTATGTACGTCTTCTGCACTTTTTGCATGATCCTGGTTCTCCCTCTGGAATAGTATATCGTAAGCTTTCACTCTTCCACAAAAGTGGGGGAACCTCAGGCAAGAAGGGGAGCCAGAGTTGGTGTCCATTTTGCCATACTGACTGATACCATTCATCGTGGGACCTTCGGTGTTTCTATCAAGCAGCACAAACACGTAAAACGATTACCAGAGCGAGCCAATCTGCGCGATCATTCTGATGAGCTTGAACTCGCTCTCACCGGTATTGGTGAAGCGACATCCCTTTTGCGACATCGGGAGCGCGATAGCCAGGGATACAGTGAACTCCTCGACGATGCCGAAGAAGCGGGCAAAGTGGGAAAAATAGCGCGCTTGGCGGCAGAACAAGCGATCGGGCGTTCAGCAATAAATCCCCAAAACTATCTTTCGACGAATGATGGAAACCCAAAGCAACCTTCTCTGCCCGAGCAAGAGCAACCAACGCTCTTTGATGATGGATCACCCAAAGCGTGAAGCTCTCTTCGCAGTGAATTCCCCTTAACGAGGGGTGCGGTTCCCTGCTGAACGAAATGAGTAATGCCTGTCGCCAGTATAGATATGGAGGAGACACACACTGTGGAGCGTGACCAATTGCCCCAGGAAATGCTCCAACGCGTTTTTTGGCTGCGCGAGAGGCTGCTCTGCTGGTTCGTGCAACACGGGCGGTCTTTTCCCTGGCGAGAGCTCTCGAGGTCAACATATGAACTTGCTGTCGCTGAGGTACTGCTCCAACGGACCACGGCTGCCGGAGTTGCGCGCGCTTTTCCAGGTCTCATCGCACGGTTTCCAACGTGGGAGGCCATGGCAGATGCGCCTCTTGCGGTGAAGATTAGACGTAAGTTTTGCGCTTTCGGTACCTGAGTTTTGCGTTTTTCTCTGCCATTGGTCAGCAGGATTACCGATGTTGACTGGTCTGGGGGAGTTCAATGCCCAACTCAGATCGAGCCTGGCGCCAAGCTGCCATCATTTCTGGTTGGCGCATTGAAACCGATTGCGACAGGAGCGTAGTCACGCGCCGAAGAGAAGGGTAGATCCCCTGAGCATGAAGCAGCGCGACGGCTTGACGAACTTCTTCACACCCCTGTGTAATTTGTTCTCCTTTTTGTTGTTTGCGGTGCATTCGCACACGCTGAGTAACAGTTGCACATTCTTGAGGAAAGTGTCTGAGAAGATCGACCTCATTGCAGCCTAAGTGGCGCGCCATTTGAGTGACTCCCAGAGGCCTTTCTTTTCCATCGAGAACCCGTTGAATAAATGCTCGGCATTGTTCTTGATTGATCTGCTTGTATGGCTGGCGGGATAAGCGTGGAGGATGATATGCCGTTTCGATATGAAGCATCTGTTTGAGAGAAGTTATCTGGTTTGTCAGAACCTCTTGTGGTGTTACTCCACATACGTAACACATGTACAGCATTTTCTCAAGAGACGGTTGACCGACACCCTCTACCCATCGATAAAGCGCTCCGCTTTTGATTCCCATGAATTTGGCAAACGTTAAAAGATCTCCCTGATTTTTCATTCCAGAAGCGAAATTGGGGAAAAACGTTGCCCATTGCACCAAACCCGACGAGAGACTCATGCCACGGAGAGATTCCAGGGCGTCGATGAGCCAGCGTTGCCACTCGAATATCTCCTCAGTCACCTCGGTTTCATCTGCTTTCTTCAGTTGAGTACCCAACCACAACCCGCACCGGGTACATTCGCCAGGTTTAGCCTTAGAGGGAGCGATCACTGACTGATGTTTGTGACACTGAGGGCAACGGTCGATCAAGCGCCTTTTGTGGCGTGGACATATGGTGACTACTCGCAGCATCCACAGCAGCGGTTGATAGAGCGAAGTTGCCTGTTCTCGCCACTCTGCGTAACAAGCATCACACCAGGCAGGAACGGTACGCAAATTTCCTGAAGAAGGCAGATCTCCGATCCAACTGCGCAAAGTCAGCAAGTGAAGGTCCAATCGCATGGTAAGTTGTTCAAGGAGCATTGCCCCTTCCAATGCAAGGCTTCCCGTGCCGTTCAAACTGATTGCTCCTCCTTTTCCGCTAAAGGTGGGTAACCAGCTCGGAGATGAGGAAAGCTTTGGTTTACTGTTGAGGAAAGGGAGCATTTCTTGTATGACGATGGCTCGTGGAGAAACCCCATGAGCCCAACCTAATCGATTCAGATAGCTCGTCAAGCTTTCGCTCCAAATGGTTGTTGTATGACATGGTACAAGTCCATAGAGTTTACTACGTGGGAGCATATTGTGAAGCTGATCTCTGCACTGAACCATCGATGGCTGTAGAATCCTGATACGAATCTCTGGCTGTTCTCCTCTTTTCATCCTGCTGCTTGCTCCTCTTCAGCCAGGTCTCCGCGTTCCTCGGCACCGACTTTTGGCCCTGTTGAATCGCGACCTGGAGCACGTTTGCCTGGCTTCCGGTCTCTTGACGAGGAAGATGCAGGCGTATTTCCTTGCTTACCCTGACCTGGCTCGGCAAGAACGGGGGAATGCGAGGAAGGCTTTCGTAGCAGTGCAAGGAGTTGAGCATCGGCGTCTTCGGCTTCGACAAATTCGGCCTCACTTTCCAGGGCGTTGCGCAGCGCAAGCTTCACCCGCACGTCGGAGGCAGCGGTTTGGCGTAAATGGTCAAGGGTGACCGTGTGTGCTCCTTCTTTCAGCGCGTAATTGAGTGCACGGTTGAGATGGAGTTTGAGCAGACCAATGCATCCGATGCTCCGTGCGTACAAAAACTCCCAATGCTTCTGAGCCAGAAGTGGCTCTTCCTCAACTGGCAGTTGTCGCTGCAAGGCCCACAGGATACTTTTGAAGATCAGGCAGTCTTGTTCCTTTGTCATATCGTAGCGCGGAAAGTGAACATCAATGCTTCGTAAGGCCAGTTGTGGATTAATTTTACGAAAGGGCCTCATTTCATATGTCCCGACCAGAATATGGCTCACGCCTGTGGTATTCTCAAAATTTTTGAGATGATTCAACTGGGCAACGAGGCGACTCCCACGGGTGGCTTCCGCCAGATGATGGGCTTCATCCACGATGATCGCCAGGGGTTTGCGTTCCAGATAGGCCGCTTCCATTGCTTCTCGCATCTGCCGTGCAGGGATAGGATGGGTTGGGCTGTCTACAAAGGGATTGCCAAGTTGGCGAAGCACTGGCCGGTAGAAATCGATCCACTCGAACCGCCCCGATCCTGCTTCTGGAGCCGTAATGCTAGCGAAGGGGATGAAGTGCGGATCAGCTCGCATGCGGGCTGCTGCGTAGGTGAGCAATCGTTCTTCCAGCAAACGGATGAGCGTCGTTTTCCCAACACGAGCTGGACCGATCACGAGCACCATCGTGCCCGGTCGGCGAGTCAGAACCTCTTCCCCCGGCGCACATATGGCGTCGAGAATGGCGTCAAGGGCTTCCAGGAGTCGTGGATGCGAAATTAGGCAACGCTGCTCAAAATACTCCTGGCGTATCTCTGGTGGCTGCAACAGCAACGCTCGATCAAAGAACTCCGGTTCCTCTACCTGTTGTTCTTCCTCTTCTGGAGAAGCTTCCCGCTGTTCTTCGGTCATGTGCGAAGCCTCTTGAACACGAGAAGCTTTTCTGGCTTTTTCTCTGATGGTGCTGGCAAAACTGCTGACCGGGCGGGCTCGTTCGCAGAAGGAGGTGCGTCAGAGACGGTCGCTGCGCGCTTTCCTCCTTCAAGGACTGAGAGTGCTGCCCTGGCTTCCCGGTCGGTGCGCTGCTGGCGCAAGATAACCTCTTTCGCGGAGTTCTCGCGCCGGAAGTCGGCAAGGTGCTTCTGGGTGATTTCGATCTGCTCCTGGCCATATTGAAGGCGATTGTTCTGGCGCAGTTCCGAGGCGAGGAGTTGGAGTTCCCGCTCAGAGCAGCCCGCAAATTCGTCGTAGGGCGTAAAGCACTGCCGCCAGACCCCATCAATGTAGACAAAGCCGACACTCACGTCAAAAGGGTCGAATCGCACCTTCACCTGGGTATTTTCGACCGTCGCGTCGCGCATGGCTTCGCACCAGTAATCCAGATGATTCATTCGCACCCCGACACCGGGAACAACCTTCGCCGTGCCTTTGCGCGTTGTCGGAAGTGTTGCCATGCGGAAAGCTTCGTCGTAGGAAATTTCTCGGTGCGAGCGCTGCCCATCACGCTCCATGGAAAGGGCATATGCCTGACGTGGCGTCATGCCCAGCGCTGGGTGCCGAATAGTTTCGTACTCCTCATCGGCCCATTGCTGGGCTCGTTCAGCCAAAGAGGGGAGCGTCCACACAGCGAGCCTCTGCGGATCAGTCGTGCGCGTATTCAGTCGCGGTTGTTGCGTGGCCTGTGTGTTTCCCAGCAGATGGTACAGAAATTCACTCTGCATGGAACCAAACAATCGTTCCTGGGGCGCTCCAAAGCGCGGTTCAGCAGCCGGGCGCTGATGCTTGCGCACCCGGTAAAGGGCAAGCAATTGCTCAAAGTACACGTTGGCAAATTCCGGGCCTCCATCAACGGTGATCGCCGTCGGTAAGCGTCCATAGCGCTGGACACAGAGGCGGAGTGCCATCATACAGGAGCGGTACGAAGGTGGGTCAAAGGTCAGGTGGTAGGAAGCAATGCGCCTGGGATGCGAGAGAATGAGCAGCGTCAACCAGCATTTGCCTAATGGTTCGCCGGTACGGGAATCGCACAGGACCAGATTTAACTCGGTATGGTCTAGATGGCCCATGGCCCAACAGTAGCTGCCATGCCGACTGATGGTCCTCTCCTGTTCACGAACGAAGTCTTTGAATGGATACGCAGCACGTGTACCTTCGCGTATTACTGTCTGGTCATATGCCCCAAGGTGTCGCTTCGCTTCTAAATAGAATGTTTTTTGACCGACGGCCTTGAGATGCTGCTCTTCGGAACATTTCAAGTACTCGCCGTAGGCCCCTCGCTTGGGTTTGCGCGTGGTCGTATCGTAGTGGGTTTCCAGAGCCTGGTGGATGAGCGCGATTACCTCAGCGTCAATTTTTCTGATTCCCCCGCAATTGCGGTAATGGGGAAGCAGACCAAGAAAGCCGCTGCCATAGCGCGTTTCTCCGATCCGATACAATTGCTGCCAGTATTGCCTGGTGCGAACCGGGATAGCTGCTCGGCGGGCAGCCGTTTGGGCTTGTTCGTCATCATCATACTGATCGGGATTGATCACTCGGTTGCGGAAAAGGGCCGTAGCAAGATCAGTATCACTGGCTTGTTCGAGCACTGCCCGACCTTCTTCGGTAAAATTGGCAGGCGTGACTGGCAGGGAAGATACCACTGCCGCTTCGTTCTCATGCTCCTGAGAGGGCGAGAAGGTACGTGCTGCTTGCTGATGAAGAAACACCGGGGTGCGCCAGGGTTCGCAAAGTCGGTAGGTGGCCACATCAACGTACAGATCGTGCCTGGCGATTGCAATGTTGATCAGGTCGGCAGGAACCCTCGTTTGAGCACGCAGGTCTGAAAGCAAGATGCCTGGATGGTCTTTCACGACCTGCGTAAGTACCGCTAAAGCAACCTCTGGAACAACCAGGCGTTCGAGATCCTGGTAGTAGTCCTCCAGGAAAAGAGCGTTGTCTTGTGCTGCCCAGTTAACCTGATCGGAGATCCATACACGGTAAGCCAGTCCGTATTTTGCTGCATATGCCTCCCCAGGAGGACATCGCCAGACACCTCGCTCATCGAGACGATAGCGGTTCGGACCTGCCTCTGCTTGTTTCACCAGTTCCTGGGAGGTCTTGCACTCTACCCATTCCGCTCTGCTCGCCCGAAACAAAAAGTAGTCGGGCGTATGCTTGGGTCGTTGCATACGCCCCCGACGATCTTCGTATTCCAACGGAATGGATGGGGGCTGATCCCAGACCTCCAGCACGTCGTCGTCATGCTCAGCTTGCAGCAGAAAGGCAAATTCGACCTTGGCACTTTCTGCCTTGATGATGCACTGCATCTTTTTGGAAGGGTACCAAACTGGCATATTGCCACGCCGGGCGCCAGGAGTGCGGCTAGGAGGCGAGTTACGAATATGAATCAGGAGGTTTCGGGTCGAACGCTCATAGCCCAGCCGACGAAAGTACGCTGGGAGCGCGACGCCATCGAGAGGCTTTGCCATGGTCTCTTCCTACCTTACACGCATCGAAAATGACATTTCCGCTGCCAAAAGCATACCATAGCCGGTTTGTAAATCTCAATATTGTCATTTGGAAGCGGTACTTATGGCGCAAAACTCATGTACCGAAAGCGCAAAACTTACGTCTAATCTTCAGTGAGAAGGCAAGAAGGCCTATTAGGCCCGCCGACGAAATTTACAACGCTAAGCCCCAAAAACGCGGCAGAGAGCATCTGGTGAACAACGCTGGGTGTGGCTGGAGACGATCGGCGATTGGTATCTCTCGGACAATTCTTCTGAGAACTGGAAGTTCTGTGATAGAATCTT
>WNGK01003009.1_pt1 | contig 18290 bp, 17 predicted proteins | sample 5400601 | NCBI WGS metagenome assembly WNGK01 (sample SAMN13153376, study PRJNA577476) | soil metagenome | isolation source: 60 cm soil or saprolite under Garry oak tree replicate 1 | place: USA:California | collected 2016-06-15
CGGCCAAGAACAACAGCATTGTAGGACTGGCCGCGACGCAAGAACTGGTCAGCCGCGATGGAATGATTGGCGCGGCGCTCAACACCCGAGTGGGGCCGTTGTGCCGCACCGTGAAGGATGCTGCCCGAGTGCTCGAGGTCATCGCCGGCTACGACCCTAAGGATGAGTTGACGGCTTTCAGCATTGGCCGCCTGCCCACAGAGCCCTATCGAAGCTTTGCGAACGAGCGCGCGTTGAATGGAATACGGATCGGCGTCATTCGAGAGCACATGGATAAGAAACTGTTCAACGAGGCGGACGTTGAAAGCATCGATGTCGCGGAACGGGCCGTTGATGATCTGCGCCGGCTGGGAGCCACGATTGTCGACCCAGGGCCGGGGGGAGCGCTGTTTCAGAGTTGCATCGACAGGTACGCTCCGCTCTATCGCAACCGGATGTTCATTGAACAGTTTCCGAACCTCTTCCCGGTGGATTCCAGCGGGAAGCCGGCCTCGGACTACATCTCTCTGCTAGTGGACATGTTCTTTGATTCATCCCTCGTTCCGGCTGGTCCCACGATCCGGAGCATGGGACCGGCGTCCAATTCCGGACAAAGCAAATATATGTTGAGCCGTTACCTCAAAGAGCGTGGTGACGCGAACATCAAGACCATTGGAGATTTGATCAACAAGTCGAATTTCTATCGGGATGTTCGTCCGGAGGCCGGTTTTGTGGATCGAAAGGCGGCGCTCGAGGACATCAACAGGAGCGCGACGCTGGATATGGCGAACATTTTCCAGGATCGGTTTGCCTATCAGCAAGTCGTCCTGCAATGCATGGCCGAGCAGAACCTCGATGCTCTAGTCTCCCCGGCGGGGAATATTCCCGCCTATATCTTGGGTGCACCTATCGAGCCGCCCTTAGACGGCAGGACTACATCTGTCTGGGGATTGCTGGGGCAGCAGGGCATTCCTACACTGTCCGTTCCGGCCGGGTTCACAACGCACGTATTTGACCGCTCCCGCGATACCGCGGCTCCTGGTGGTTCGCGCCTGGTAGGGCCCGTTCCGGCAAAGCTCCCCGTGGGGATCATGTTCTTCGGACGGCCTTTTTCCGAGCCAACGCTTTTTCGGATTGCTTCGGCATATGAGGCAGCAACGAAACACCGGATTCCACCGCCGGACTTTGGTCCGGTTCCAGAGCCGTAGTACAGCTTTTCGCAAATACGGTCACGTATGAGGAAACAAACGATCTGACCAATGCTCAATTCCCAATGCTCAATTCCCATCCGATGAGAATCGGGAATTGAGAATTGAGCACTGGTCAGAACTTGTCTTCAATCTTTTCTGGCCTCTACGGTTTCGCGTCTGGGGCTCCCGGGAGCACGGGGGCGGAGCCGCCCGAAAACAGCTCGCGGCCGTCCGGCAGCTTCACTTGTTTGGCGTTGGCGACGGGTCCGCCGCTCTTGGCGCGATAGCCCTGGATCTCGACGGGCGTGCCGAAGGGCACGGAGTCTTTCCGCCAGCCCATCCGCAGCAGCGAGTTGGGGGGGCCCATTTCGAAGCGCCAGTTAACCACACCGCCCTTTTCATCCTTGACGTCCACGTAAATCCAGGAGTGCGGATTCACCCAGTCCATCTTGGTGACGGTGCCTTTCACGGTCACTGGCTTTTCGGAGTCGAATTCCGCGGCGAAAGAATGATGCGCGCCGGCGGGAAGCGCAAGCGCGAGCAATCCCGCGGAAACGGCGATTACGCAAATGGTTCGCATGAAAATCATCTCCTCACTGGCCCGGAAAGAATCCGAAGCCGAAAATGTTGGGCAGTGTCTGGCTGCCCTCGGCGCACGCGAACTCCATCAGTTCGCTTCCCTTGACCGCGGCTGCAAAGGCGCCCGCGATACGGATCGGGGCAGTAAACATTTTGGGGTCTTCGATGGTGATCTGGTAGTCGATGATATAAGGATCAACCATCGTGAAGCGTTCCACGGTGTGCAGGGCATCGCTGTGAAAGGGAATGGTCTGGGAAAACGACGTCTTGTCGTTGAAATTGGTGGTGTCCACGACCAACGTGTCCCCTTCCCACCGGCCTATGGAGTCCCCCATGTACAGCCGGATGTTCGGCCCAAGGTGCGGACGCCCGTCCGTGTGAATGACGCGCGTGACGTGGTTGTATTCGTACATCAGCACGAACGATCCGGGACGCTGAACGATCTGATAGGGGTGACGGTCGTCGCCTCCCAGCAATCCCGGCGGAACGCAGCGGGCGGACGCCTCGACGTATCTAAGAGACGCAGGCGGGATCATGTGGGAGAGAAACTCGCGCCGCGCGGCGTCTGCTTCGGGGCGCCACGGGAGCACGCGGTTGGCCGGCTCGATGATGCCGGCGGGCCGGTTCGCCAGCGCAGACGCAGCCTGCGGGGTCGACACACCGGTGTTGAAAACCGTAGGGTAAGGCTGACCCGTGGACCCGAACTCGCTGAGCGGCGTCTTGGGAGCGTTGGCCTCGGCCATGGCTACACCGCGGCGGGCCCACATTCCCTGCATGTCGGGATGCCCGTCGGGCGTGCGGGCCGGGGTCCATTTCGCCGGGGCTTGCTCCTGGGCCTGGAGCGCCGGCAGACTTCCAGCCAGAATGCTCGCGACCGCGATGTGTAATAGTGTGCGTCTTATGACTTGATGGCTGCGCCCTTTCTTGAGGCTGCGCGCTGTCGCGCTTGCATTCGCTACGCTCATTATTTGATTGCTGCGCCCTGCCGGGCTTGCATTCGCTACGCTCATTATTTGATTGCTGCGCCCTGCCGGGCTTGCATTCGCTACGCTCATGGTTTGGCTCCTACGGGCTTCGCGTTACCGTATTTCTGATCCTGAATGTATTGCACGCATTCGTATTCCAGGATCTTGACGTTCCTCTCCATGCGGCGGTACAGCGGCATAGAAATCTTCCAGGGTCTGGTGAACACTTTCGGATCTTCAAGAGTGGCTTCGTAGAGCATGTGGTCCGGATCGGTTAGCGTGTAGCGCTCCACGACGTGCAAGGCATCGCTGTGGTGATTGCCTGCGTGATCCAGCCACGTGCGGTCATCCAGGTTCGTGACGTCCACCACCAGCGTGTCGCCTTCCCACCGACCGCGTGAATCTCCCATCCAGAAATCGGGGAACCCGTCGGGATGCGGCGTGCCGTCGGTGAAGATGCTCCGCCGCGCGTGGCCGAACTCATAGGACATCGTGATCAGCTTGGGGTTCTGAATGATCTCGAACGGGAAAGGCATGTAGGTGGCCCGGGGAACGCCGGGCATGTAGCAGGCGGCCTCGGCCGGATCATCGGTCTCCCGGCGCTGGAAGTTGTCCCTTTTCTTGGCGAGCGCGGAGGCCTGATATGGAATTTGGCCGCCCTCGACTACCCCTTGCCCCGCATGCACCCGCAGCGAGCCATTGTGATCCTCCAGATCCCACGCGGCGGTGCTCAACACCTGCCAGAGGCCGTTCAAGTCGGGCTTGCCGTCGGCGGCGCGCGGAATGCCTCGTGCCTGCGCTTGCGCCCACGCGGGGAGCGCCAGCAGGAAAATCCAGAAGGCGAACCACACTGTCGGCCGCTGGCTCATACAGGATGCATCATAGGACTTACGGTCCCGGCAGGCAAGGTCTACGTCATCGACATCAGGCTAAGGTTAGTCCACTCAGACTTGTTTGCGAAAAGGAGGCTCGCTATCATCGTACTAGCGATATCGAAAACAGGTCGTGATGTGGTCGTTCACCATACCGGTCGCCTGCATGAACGCATAGCAAATCGTTGAACCGACAAACTTGAATCCACGCTTTGTGAGATCTTTGCTCATGGCGTCCGACTCGCGGCTCTTCGATGGAACCTCCCCCATTCGCTTCCACGCATTCTTCCGCGGCTTGCCTCCGACAAAGCTCCAAATGTATTCGTCAAACGTTCCAAATTCTTTTTGCACTGCCAGCAATGCCCTTGCATTGTGAACCGCTGCCTCAATCTTGAGCCTGTTTCTGACGATCCCTTCATTTCTCAAAAGGCTTTCGATTCTCTCGGCGTTGTATTTGGCAATTCGCCCCCCATCAAAATCGTCGAACGCCTTCCGGTAGTTGTCGCGTTTCCTCAGAATCGTGATCCAGCTCAATCCCGCTTGCGCCCCTTCAAGAATGAGCATCTCGAAAAGTCTTCGGTCATCGTGCTGGGGCAATCCCCACTCGCGATCGTGATACTCGATATAGAGCGGATCCGATGTTGCCCACGGACAACGTGTCTTTTCTTTCGGCAATATCACGGCGACACCGCCCAGAACGCAAGACTGCCGGGAGAAATTCCGCCGATCAAAGTGACCAGCGCGGCCACTGCGAGAGCGGCGAACACCGCCACCGGGAAGTGTGACGGCGCCGGTTCCTGCGGCTCATTCATGTACATCATGACTGCAATACGCATGTAGAAAAATGCAGACACGACACTGCACGCCACGGCCAAGACCGCCAGTGCAATATAGCCCGCGCGCACTGCGCTGAGGATCACGACGAACTTGGCGGCGAACCCGGCCGTTGGAGGGATGCCGGTCAGTGACATGAGGAAGACCAGCATGAGCACGGCTGTTCCGGGCCGCTGTGCAGCCAGGCCTCGATAGCCGTCCAGTTTCTCGCCTCGTTCGCCCAGAGCGATGACGACGCCAAAGGTTCCGAGCGTCATGAAGACATAGAAGAAGGCATAGGTCATGGTCGCCGAGGCTCCTTCGGGAGTGCCGGCGATGAGGCCCAGCAGCGCGTAGCCTGCATGCGAAATCGAAGAGTAGGCCAGCAAGCGTTTCATGTCGGTTTGGGACAGAGCGATGACGCTGCCCACAACAATCGAGAGGCCGGCGAGCCCCGCCAGAAGCACCGACAAGACGTGGGATTCAGAGCCGTACGCGGCCAGGCAGACCCGTCCCAGCGCGGCCAGGCCAACCGCCTTGGAGCCGGCCGCTAAAAAGGCCGCAACCGGCGCGCTCGCACCCTGGTAAGCGTCCGGCGCCCACGCATGCAGCGGCACCGCCGCAATCTTGAAAGCAAGCCCCGAGGCCACCAGCCCGATAGCCATCAGGAGGACCAGATTACTCCCCGGGCCGTGCCCGGAGAGAGCCGAGGCGATGACCGCAAAGTCTGTCGTGCCTGTAACGCCGTAGGTCAGGCTGATCCCATAAATAAGGAGGGCCGAAGCGAAGGAACCAAGAAGGAAGTACTTGATTGCAGCCTCGTTTGAGGTCGGCCTCTCCACCCTGATCCCAACAAGGATGTAGGAACAGAGTGTCATGAGTTCCAACCCCAGGTAGAGGGGCAGGAGATCATGAGAGGAAACAGCAAGCATCATTCCCGTCGCGGACAACAGGAGCAAGGCATGGTACTCGCCGCGCGGAACCCCGTCGAGACTCCTCACGGAAAGAAGCGCGGCCAGGGCCAGAGTAGCGGCGATCAGAACCTTGAAGAATTGGGAATAGCCATCCAGGATGATCATGCCCCCAAACCCGGTCTTGCCACCCAACGACAAGACCCAGCCCGAGGCCAGAGCAGCGGCCAGCGCGGCAAGGACCGTTCCGACTACGGCCACAGGCGTTCTCTGGATCCGGCGCGCTACAAGGAGGAGCGCCAGGGCCATGCCGACCAGAATCAGCTCCGGGATGAGTAGGGCGAGGTCAGACATGATCGCCACCATTCATCGCTTGATGGCTGCGCCTTCTCTTGAAGCTGCGCGCTATCGCGCTTGCGCTTCGCGTCGGGCTTGCATTCGCTCCGCTCATGGCGTGACTCCGGCAGCCAGCAGCTGCGCCACAGGAGCACGAAGATAGGAGAGGACCCACTCCGGATGGAGGCCGAGGAACACAGCGAGCAAGGCCAGTGGCGCCAATGTTGCCACCTCACGGGCGTTGAGCTCGAGCTTGAGCCCCGCGAGCCCTGGGTTCATCTCGCCCATGACCACACGGTAGTAGAGCCAAATCAGATAGGCCGTTCCCAGCGCTACGCCCCAGACAGCTGCGGCCCCGAGCCAGGCCTGGGTCTTGAAGGCACCACCGATGATGAGAAACTCCCCTATGAATGAATTCAAACCTGGGGTTCCCATTGCTGCCAGACAAAAGAGCGCGAGCAAGGTGGCGTAGACGGGCGCGACTCTGGCAACCCCTCCGTAGTCCTTGATCTCGCGCGAATGCGTGCGCTCGTAGATCATGCCGACGCACAAGAAGAGCGCCGCGGAGATGATCCCATGGTTGACCATCTGGAGGATCGCGCCCTCGACACCGCTCCGGTTGAGTGTGAAGATGCCCAGGGTGACGAAGCCCATGTGGCTGACGCTCGAGAACGCGATGAGACGCTTGACGTCCGTCTGAACCAGGGTCACGTACGCGCCCCAGACGATGGCCACCGCGGAGATGATCAGCATCGGCTTGAGGAAGAGTTGCACGCCGTGCGGAAGTATGGGAAGCGAGACCCGCAGGAACCCGTACGCGCCCATCTTGAGGAGGATCCCCGCCAGGATCACGCTTCCCGCTGTGGGGGCTTCGGTATGAGCGTTCGGGAGCCAGGTATGCACCGGGAACATCGGCACCTTGACCGCGAAGGCGGCCAGGAAGGCTGCGAACAGCCAGGCTTGCTGCTCGGGCTGAAGGCTAGCTTTTGCGAGGGCAAGGGCCTTGAAGTCCAGCGTGCCGCAAATGCGGTATATCGCGATGATGCCTACAAGCATGAGGACGCTTCCGGACAAGGTGAAGATCAGAAACTTGACCGCGGCGTAGACGCGCCCCGGGCCTCCCCAAACGCCGATGAGGAGAAAGACGGGAATGAGCATGAGTTCCCAGAAAATAAAAAAGAGAAAAAGATTCGATGCCGCAAAAAGCCCGATCATCGCCGTCTCCGCGACCAGGAGCGCGGCGTAGAACTCCCGCACTCTGGTTTGCACCGCAACCCAGGAGGCGCCGATGCACAGGACGCTCAAGAGTGTGGCGAGGAAGATGAATGGGAGGCTGATCCCATCCACGCCCATACCATAGGCGATGTTCAACGACGGGATCCAGTCTGCAGACTCGACGAATTGCAGAGCGCTTGAGGCCTTGTCGAATTGCCAGTAGAGCGGGAGCGAGACCGCCAGAGTCGCCAGGGTCGTGGCCAGGGCGATCCAGCGCGCGAGCCGCTCGCTGCCAAAGAGCAGGATCAAAGCCCCACCCACGAGAGGCAGGAATGTTGTGGTCGTGAGGACGGGATAAGCTGTCATATCTTTGATGGCTGCGCCCTTCCTTGAGGCTGCGCGCTATCGCGCTTGCGCTTCGCGTCGGGCTTGCATTCGCTACCGCTCATGTCTTTGATGGCTGCGCCCTTCCTTGAGGCTGCGCGCTATCGCGCTTGCGCTTCGCGTCGGGCTTGCATTACTGGTGTCCAAATTAGCCGAAATCGGGGTTCGTGTCCTTCTCCCTCTGGGAGAAGGTGGCCCGAAGGGCCGGATGAGGGTGCATTTCCTGCCCTCACCCGGCGCTTCGCGCCACCCTCTCCCAAAGGGAGAGGGACATGCCCGAAACAGGTTTCCAAATAGAGAATGCTTCTGGAGCGAAACGCATCTCGTAATTTGGACAAGAGCGGGCTTGCATTCGCTACCGCTCATTGTTTGATGGCTGCGCCCTATCGGGCTTGCATTCGCTACCGCTCATTGTTTGATGGCTGCGCCCTATCGGGCTTGCATTCGCTACCGCTCATTGGACGAAAATTGCCAGGGCCAGGAGTATCAGAATTCCGGCCGCCATGATCAGTCCATAATGCTGGGCGTTCCCGCTCACCATGGTCCTCAAGACCTGGCTCAAGGTCTGGGTCGAACGTCCCACGCCCACAATTGCGGAATCGACGACGAAGCTGTCGAGTTTGCGAAAGAGATTCGCCGCACCCAACACGGGCCGCCGTATCACAAACTCATAGATCTCTCCAACGAAACCGAACTCAAGACGCGCCAGAGGCCCCTGGACCAGTTCCATAACGCCGGCCGAACCTCGGCGGTAGAACCAGTCTGTGTCGAGGCTGATCGTGGGCTCGGGATCGAGCTGCTTCAGGAGCAGGAAGAAACCCAACGCGGTGAAGCCCAACATCCCAAGTGTGCTGGTGACGTGCTGCAGCGTATATGGGACGAAATCCACCGGGTTTGGAAGGCGCTCGTACAAGAGTCCCGGGAATACCCCGATCAAAACGCACGCGACCGCAGCCAGGCCCATGGCCACGAGCATGTTCCTGGGCGGCTCCTGGCTGCGTCGACCGGAATCTTTGCCGAAGAACATGTAATAAGGAAGTTTCAGGCCCGTGTGCAGGAAAGTCCCGGCTGAGGCTAAAGTGAGCATGAGAAAGATCACCGGCCGGTGAACTTCGCCGGCGGCAGCGATCACCATGGACTTGCTCACGAAGCCGCTGAAGAGCGGCACTGCGGAGATGGCAAAAGCACCGATCATGTAGAGGCCGAGGGTGACCGGCATGGTCTTGTAGAGCCCGCCCATTTCGCTCAGTTTTCGCAGCCCCGTCGTCTGCAGGACGGCTCCCGCTCCCATGAAGAGGAGCGCCTTATAAAGGATGTGCGCGAAGGCGTGGGCCGTGGCGCCGTTCGTCGCGAGCGCGGTCCCGATTCCGACGCCGCAGACCATGTATCCAACCTGGCTGATAATATGGTAGGCCAATAGCCGGCGCGCGTCGTTTTCCAAAACGGCGTAGACCACGCCGTAGACCGCCATCGCCGCACCCAACCACACCAGGAGTTCCGTCCCAGCGAAGCCGCGGATCAAGGCGTAGACTGCAGACTTGGTTGTGAACGCAGTCATGAAGACCGCGCCCGTAACTGTGGCCTCGGGGTAGGCGTCTGAAAGCCATGCTCCCAGTGGCGGAACAGCTGCGTTGAGGAGGAAGGCGACGAGGATCAGGGCCCAGGCCATGCCTCCGGAATAAGCTCCCATATCCCCAAAGGCAAGCGACCCGGTCTCGGACCAATGGAGCACGATCCCTGCGAGAAGGACAAGCCCTCCGAATATGTGGACCAGAAGATAACGAAACCCAGCGGCCACGGCAGAGGATTCGCGGCGCAGCAATACCAAAAGCGCGGACGAAATCGCCATGAGTTCCCAGAAGACGTAAAGGGAAAGGAAGTCTCCGGCAAACGTCACCCCGAGCGCGCCGCCCGCATAAGTCAGCGCAGCCACGTGCTGGGAATCGTCTTGGACGTGGAGCGCGTAGACCATGCCCAGGAAGGCCATGAGCGAAAAGACATAAGAAAAGACCAGGCTCAAGCGGTCCGCTCGGCCGAACACGAGGTCCTGCCCCATGAAGCTCGTTACGCCATAGGTTCCGGGCGTCATGAGCAAGCAATCGATCAGGGCCGCGGCAGGCAGGATGAGCATTGCCGCGCGCTTGACCTGGCCTTTGAGCAACGGCAAGACCCACGCGCCCACGATCAGCAAGAGCCCTGGGTGCACCCACTCAACGGTCATAGTAGTCCTCGCGTCGCATGAGCCACAGCTTTCCGATGAGCTTTGACACGACGATGATCGCCACGCACGAGACGAACCCATAGAGCGAGCCCCACGCAGGAAAGTCCTCGAACGAGAAATGGGACTCACCGCCGTGGAAGATACGCGGCAGGACGATTTCCACCAGAGCCACAACGGCCAGGCCGGCATAAAACCAGCGTTTGATCCGGGCGAAGCGGACGGGATCTTCCAACTGCTTCTCCAAAAAGTTCACGGCATGATCCTTCCGGCCAGGCTCAGGACAAGGCCGGGGTAAAGGCCCAGCAGCAAACTTGCGGCAGCCGTAATCGCCAGAGGCGCGACGATCCAGGGCACCTCGCGAACTTCCTCGTGAGCCGGTGACTCCTTTTCGAATTCAAAGTAAGCCTTGTACAGAATCTGGCCGAGGTAGGCCGCACTCAGGAGCGAGCTGATCAGCAGTACAGATAATAAGGAAAGGCTCTGGCGGTCCACCGTGCCGAGGGCGAGGTACCACTTGGAGACGAACCCGCTCGTGAGAGGAATGCCCACGATGCTCAAGGAGGAAAGTGTAAACGCGGCCATGGTCCACGGCATGCGCCGGGCCAGGCCGGAAAGCTGGCTGATTTCGGTTTTGTGCGTGGATACGTAAATGGAGCCGGCGCAAAAAAAGAGTGTGATCTTCGATACGGCGTGGTTGGTGATATGGGCGATCCCGCCCTGCACTCCTCTGGAGTTCAAGAGCGCTGCTCCCAGGATGATGTAAGAGAGCTGGCTCACCGTGGAGAAGGCCAGCCTGGCTTTGAGGTTGTCCTGGCCGAGAGCGAGGAGCGATCCGACCAGGATCGTCACCGAGGCAGCGACCAGGGCCAGTTTGTCCGCGCCGAGTTCGCGCATGGCGTTAACACCGAAGATGAAAAGAAAAACCCGGAGCGTGGAGAAAACTCCGGTCTTGACCACCGCCACCGCGTGCAGCAATGCGCTCACCGGAGTGGGCGCCACCATGGCAGCCGGCAGCCAGCTGTGCAGCGGCATGAGCGCATTCTTGGCGAATCCAAACAGGAAGAGGGCGAAGATCATCAAGAGAAGCATGGGCTGCTGGGTGATCTGGGCAGCCGGCAGTATCCCGCCGTTGCGAAACTCCAGGGTGCCTGCCACGTTATAGATCAGAATAATGGCCGCGATCAGAAACACCTTAGCTGCTCCCAGAAGATAGATGACGTATTTACGGGCGCCTGCTCTGGCCTCGGCCGTCTCCTTGTGACCCACAAGCGGGTAGGTGACCAGGGTCAAGGCCTCATAAAACAGAAACAGGGTGAAGAGATTGGCGGAGAAGGCCACGCCAATCGTGGCGGAAAGCGCCAGAGCGAAACAGGAAAAGTAACGGGTTTGCGCGTGCTCTTTGAGAGAACGCATGTAGCCGATCGAGTAGAACGAGGTCAAGATCCAGAGCAGTGATGCCCCCGCGGCAAAGAGGAGGCCGAAGGCATCCACCCGAAAGGCGAGCTCGATGCCGGGGAGGACCCGGAAGAGCACAATTTCCGGCGTGCGGCCAGCCAGTACCGCCGGAATCATGGAGGCTACAAGAGCAAACATCGCGACACCCGCCGCGACGGACCAGAACTCTCTCAGATTCCTGCGGCGTTCTCCCGTACACGCGATGAGGAGCGCACCCAGGGCGGAGACGAGCACAGCGAGCAGCGGTATAACCGAAAACGTCACCATTTGAGTTTGGTCAGATCCGCCACGGCGGCCCCAGGCTTGTTCCGATTCAAAGCGATTACGAGTCCCAAGCCGACCCCTACTTCCGCAGCTGCCACTGCAATCACGAAGAGGGCCAGGACCTGGCCACGCAGATCTTGGAGGTGCCGGCTGAAACCGGCGAGACTGAGGTTGACTGCATTGAGCATGACCTCAACCGAGATGAGCATCAGGATGATGTTGCGCCGGGCCAGGAAACCGAATACTCCGATCCCAAAGAGTACAGCGCTCAATCCCAGAACCGCACCCACGGGCACAATCATGACCCTGCCGTCCTCCTCCTGGCGAGAACAACGGCGCCGATGATGGCGGCCAGAAGCAACAGGGAGGCCATCTCAAAGGGCAACGCGAACGGACCGAAGAGCGCCATGCCTATCGCCGAAAGGCTTCCCTGAGGCGAACCTTCCCCTGCCGCGCCCGTTCGAACGGGTGCGAGCCCAGCTCCAACTCGGGCGAGCCAGGCCACGGATGCGAAGCAGAGCCCAACAGCAGCTGCGAACGGCCAATGGTTGCCGAAGCGCGGCCGAGCCTCCTCTTCCGGCAAATCGAGCAGCATCACCACAAAGAGGTAGAAGATCAAGATGGCGCCCGCGTACACGATGACCTGCACCGCCGCCAGAAACTCCGCACCCAGCAGCAGGAAGATACCCGCTACGTGCAGGAAGAGCGCGAGCACCCAGAGCATACAGTGGACGGGATTTTTCCGCGTGACGGCCAGAAGCGCGCTCGCGACGCTGGCGGCCGCCATGTAATAGAAGGTTGCGGTAATCAAGCTCATTAGCTGGGGTAATTGCCGGAGATGTAATCCCCAAGATGGCGGATTGTGCGGTTCTGACTCGTGATCCAGTGGACAACGTCGCCGAGCGACAACCTTCTCATCATTTTGATTGATCTCTTCCGATCATGCAACCGGCGTGTGATTTTGGCGTGGGAACGCGCCGATACTAACATCCCTTTGTGATCTTCGTGGTACTCAAGGCCTAGCATGTTGCACGAAAAGGCACTAAGACGCAAGGCGCAAGCACAGGTTTTTCGAATGGCGTGGAACAAAGCTGGGCCGAATCACGCCTTCCTTTTTTGCTTATGACTGACCTGCTCGGAATGCTAATCTCGTCGCGAAAGTCTTGTCCCGAACGAAGGCAGTGCTCCATGATGCAGGTCTCCGATCTCCTGAACGAGAAGGGTCGGCACGTCTGGCCCTTGACCCCCGAAGCGACGGTCTACGAAGCCATCGATGAGATGGCGCAGAAGGGAGTCGGAGCGCTGCTAGTTATGGAGGGCGAGCGGCTCGTCGGCATCGTCTCCGAGCGCGACTACACTCGCAAGGTGATTCTCAAGGGGAAGGCGTCCCGGGAGATCCAGGTTCGCGAGATCATGTCCCATCCGGTCATCTGCGCTCGTCCCGAGTTCACGGTCGAACAGACGATGGTCCTCATGACCGAGAAGCGCGTCCGACACCTGCCGGTGGTGGTCGAGGAGAAAGTCGTGGGCGTGATCTCGATCGGCGACGTGGTGCGGGGGATCATCGATGACAAGGAATTCGATATCCAGCAGCTGAGGAACTACATCATCGGCGGCTGAACGAGACGAACGGTCAACTGCGATAAGGCGTCAGCCTGCCAACAGTTTCTGCAGGCGGTCGAGAAACGCAAGCTCGTTTTGCTTGGCGGACAAGCGGATGTCATCCTGCTGGCGCTGGTCGCGTCCGCCGCCGTGCAACGCTTGAACCTGTTCGCTAAAGAACGGTTTTGATCCGGAGCCGATTTTGACTTGCTCTTGGAGCGCTTGTTGCCTCTGCGGAATCCGCGCGAGCAGATCGGCCAGATCGGCGGGCTTATCTCTCTCCACGAGGTTGAGCAGTTCAAGTGCATCGGCGAGACGGTAGCTGCCACGGTCGGCGGCGGTTGTGAGGTACTGCGCGAGGATGTTGCGACGGGCGCCGTTCTCCCAGACAGTGCTGCGAGCGACAGCCTTGAGCAGCGGGCGGTCCGCGGCGGACGGTGCTCGATCGAGTAGTTTGAAGAGCGATTCGGAAATCGTGGCGTCGAGCCGAAGGCGATGAACATAACGCTCGAGCGTCACTTCGCGCAACGTTACGGAATGCGACCGGCCGTCGCTCGTGACGAGTCGCGCGCGAGTCGGGCGGGCGACCAGTTGCTGAATCAACGCGGGCCATTGCTCTCGCGGAATGGAGTCGCCGCCGAGCAGTTCAGCGAACACCGCCTGGTCGGCCAGCTTGGGAGTGAAGACGGGGGAAAGAATCAGGTCCAGCTCGTACTCTTCCAGCCTGGACAACTCGTCGACGAGGAAGGAACCAATGGCGTCGTGGTCAATGCCGTAGGTATCGACGATATAGCTGACGACGCGGGCCGATAATTCGCGCGGGCGTTCGAGTTCGGCGCCCAGAGTTTCAAGCAACTTCAACACGTCGTCAGTATCCGCCGGCGGCGATGCGAGACCAAACGGAATCTGGAAATGGGGACGTAGCCCTATGTCCCTATTTTCGTCATTTTTTGGAAAATAGGGACATAGGGCTACGTCCCCATTTCCAGTCCGATTGGGATAGACGTGAAATCGCGGTTCGTGATAAGAATCGACGCTATTCTCTCCAGGACTGTCCACACAATGAGTCGCTGCGAGAAAGGAGCCGAACATGACCAATCAGAGCACGCGTCGGGAAATGCTCAAGGGAAGCCTGGCATTGGCGGGACTGAGTGTCTTCGGTGTCCCGGAATGGGCGCTCCCGGCTCTCGCCGAAAGCGAGACGCTGGTGCCCTTCACCGACTTACCCGAGAATATGAATCTGACACCCAGCGCCGACCGGCGAATCCTCGATATCCGCAAGATCGACGGTCCGTTCACACCGAAGGATCAGTTCTTCACGACCCAGCATTACGGCCATCCCGAAGTCGACCTGGCCACCTTTCGTCTCAAGGTCTCGGGACTGGTGGAGCGGCCAAAGTCGCTCTCGCTCGAGGAGCTCCGGAAGATGGGTAGAGCGGAGCTCGTGGCCGGTTTCGAGTGCTCCGGCAATCGTCGTCCGCTGCAGGGTCTGTCCGGAAACGGCCGCTGGACCGGGGTCCCGCTAAAAACGGTTCTCGATTCTGCCGGTGTAAAAGCGTCCGCGCGGGAGTTCGTCTTCTTCGGCGCCGATCACGGCGAAGAGGAAATCGAGTGGCGCACGCAGAAATTCAAGTTGGAGCAACAGTTCGGCCGGAGCCTGCCACGCGAGAAGGCGATGTCGTCGGAACCGTTCCTGGCCTACGCGCTGAACAGCGAACCGCTCACGCGTCATCAAGGTTCCCCGCTGCGACTGATCGTGCCGGGATGGTACGGCGTGGCCAATGTCAAGTGGCTCTCCCAGATCCACGTCCAGGAAGATCAGTACCTCGGCAAATTTCAAGCGCGTTGGTACCGCACATTGAAGGGCGAAATGATCGACGGAGAGATGAAGTGGAAAGAGACTGCGGTTACCCACATGCAGTTGAAGTCGTTCATCGCGCGCGTCACCCGCGATGGCGACCGGCACAAGGTGCTTGGCGTGGTGCTGAACGACGGGACGCCGCTGAAGTCGGTCGAAGTCCGCGTGGATGACGGCCCCTGGCAACCCGCGACGATGGATCCTTCCACCAGCGGAAAGTATTCCTGGAAGCTGTTCACCTACATCTGGAACGGCGCCACGTCAGGGGAGCACACGCTTGTCTCGCGAGTCACCGACGTCAATGGAAAGGTGCAGCCGACCGCAGAGGACTTGGAAAACAAGAAATCGTTCCTCGAAGATAACTCGCAGCAACCGCGGAAGGTGATGATCTCATAGCGAAGGGCTCTGACTCAGACGGTGGTCCGCTCGTCAATGCGTAATTTGGTTGTTGGACAAGTGTATTTGAGATCGTACACGCAACATCCCAACATGTGACATTGTTTCGGCAAGCATGCAGTCGCGGGCTTCAGCCCGCGTTCGTTCCGGTACTTATGGAAACGAATGGGGTGTAGCATAGCCGTCTTAAGGAGGAGAAATGGAAAAACGAACGACGCTTGCAGTGTTGGCTCTGTTTCTAGGCGTTATCTTCGGTTTGGCCATCGCGGTTGCTGTGGCCCAAAATGCCCCTGCTGGGCAACGTGGCGGGGGGGCGGCAGTGACGCCGCCATGTGGACCGCATTTACCGGCCGAGATCAAGAACGTCGCTAAGGATTCCCGCTGCTTCGAGCTGCGGACCTACACCGTGCGCGAGGGAAGTTCGCTCGATCTCCTGCACTCGCGGTTTCGCGATCACACGACCGCGCTATTCAAGAAGCACGGCATGTCGATCATTGGCTACTGGCAACCTGTCGCAAAGCGCGACACTCTGGTCTACCTGCTCGCATATAAGAATGGCGCAGCCAGAGACGCGGCATGGGCGGCCTTCCAGGCCGATCCGGAGTGGGTGAAAGCGCGAACCGCGATACAGGTGAACGTGCAGGTCGACAATGTCTTCATGAGCGCGACTGACTATTCACCGATGAAATAGTTGTTGGATCTGAGGCACCCTACTTCTTCAGCTCGTCGTAAACGGCCTGCAGGTTGGCCTTCACGCTGCCGAACTGCGGATTGACGCTGACGACGTAGCCTTTGTACTTGTCTGGAAGCTTGTACTCTGCGGCCGCCTGGTCCACGGTTTTCCCGGCCTTGTTCTGATTCCGAGCCCAGGCAACGAACTCCTGGCTGAAGTCGGCGTATTCCTTCAAATCGTTCCAAGTCATCACAGGGATGTGTCCCGTGATGACCGTGTCGACGTTTTTGATTGCTGTGATTGCCTTCGTGAGCGTCTGAGGATGGGCCACGGCGCTGCCGCCGTTCGACACGTCGATGTATGGCAAGGCCTTCCAGGCGAACATGTCGCCGGCGTGCATTGTGCGCAGCGCCGGGAACACGACGAAGGTGTCGCCGTTGGTATGACCGGCCCCGAAGTAATAGAGGTCTATTTCATCCTTGCCTTTGCCCAAGGTGAGCTTGTCCTTGTACGTGCGCTTTGGCAGGAACCTGGCCTTGTCCCCTTTGAACTCGTCCATCTTCGCCATGTTTGCCTTTGTATTTTCCTGAACGATGCTGTCGACCGTCGTGCCAAAGAACTCATTGCTGCCGGTGTGATCTCCATGCGTGTGCGTGTTAATGATCATCGTCACTGGTTTGTTGGTCACGGTCTTGATCCGGTCGAGAATGGTCTGACCCCATCCGGCCAGCTTCGTATCGACGACAATGACGCCAGCGTCAGCGATGAACACGGCGGTATTGCCTCCGCTGAACGCGTCGATGTTGGCCACGCCGGAGCCCGTGATGACATAGAGATTGTCTTTTACCTTCTCGATTTTGGTGGCTGACAGCGCTGCCGCCGACGGCCGTGCCGGCGGTCCCTGGAATCCGGAGACCACCAGCGACAGACTTCCCACCGCGATCAGTATCCCGAGCACAAGACCTCGATTCATCTCTTCCCTCCAAAGTCTCTAGTCAGCCGTTTCAGCCATTGGATTGCCTTCACTTTGCCGAACAGGTTACCACTGGTGTTTGCCATTGCTTTCGGATTCGCCGCTCAGGTTCTGCCTATCACAGGGGTTTTGAAGCGAATTCCCCTCCTTGGGAAAGGAGGGGTGGCTGCGCCCACTAAGAAAATATCGCGAAGCCACCTTAACGGGCGCGGACGGGGTGGTTCGTTAAGAGAAATTGTTTTGGAGTTTGAACGAACCACCCCGTCCGCGCCTTTCAAAGGAACGGGGATATTTCTTGATGGCGCGTCCACCCCTCCTTCGCCAAGGAGGGGAGTTTAGATCACCCGACGAGGTTAAGTGCATCTTTTGTTGCGCCGCAGTATATTAATGCCGGAGTAACTCCCAGGAGCAGTGATGACGAATTACAAAGTTGATTCCAGATGGTGTCGCGTGCTTCTTGCGATGATGCTCGCAATTCTGGTCGCCGCGTCTTCGGGATTGGGGCAACAGCGTAAAGCACAGCCTCCGAAGTCCGCGCGGTTGTACGTGTTCGATTGCGGCAGCTTGAACATTCCCGACACCTCACCCTACCAGCTCAAGAAAGAAGAACTGGCGACGAACTATATGTCCGTTCCGTGCTTCTTGGTGGCGCATCCGAAGGGAACCATGATTTGGGACGCGGGCGCGGTCCCGGACAGCGCCTTCAAGCCCGGTGGCGCATCTGCGACGCTGCGATACGCGACCTCCGTCAAACCTCTGACGGCCCAATTGGCCGAGATCGGCTACGCTCCCACCGATATCACGTATCTCGCGTTCTCGCACTTTCACTGGGACCATATCGGAAATGCCAACGTCTTTGCGAGCGCCACGTGGCTGGTGCGAAAACTCGAACGCGACGTCATGTTCGCCGATCCTCCCTCACCCCGCACGGAGCCGGCCAATTACAGCGGGCTCAAGAACAGCAAGACCGTGATCATCACGAAGAAGGAGTATGACGTCTTCGGCGATGGAACGGTTGTGATCAAGTCTACGCCGGGGCACTCTCCGGATCACCAGGTATTGTTTTTGAAACTTGCGAAGACTGGTCCGATTTTGCTCAGCGGCGATCTCTATCATTATCCGGAGGAGCGGAAGCTGAATCGGGTCCCGACCACGGAATTCAACGCCGCGCAAACCGTCGCGTCCAGAGCCGCCGTTGAAGCATTCCTGAAGAAAACCGGCGCTCAGCTTTGGATTCAACACGACTTCACGGCCAATGCCAAACTCAGGAAGGCGCCTCAGTTTTACGAGTAGATCCGGGCTAAGATTTCGGGGCCGTCCAAATTGTCTTTGGTTGGTCCTCAATATGAAATCGGCAATATGAAATCGGCGACCGCCGATACGCAACCGCCAACATCGAGGATTACAACGGATTGCCCTCCTGGAACAGGATAGTGGTGCATTAAATTGTTGCTCTGCTCTTCAATGTCAAATGTTGGGATGTCCCATGAACGATGTCATATGCACTTGTCAAACGACGTAATTACCCAACGACCCAATAACCCAATTGAACTATCTGGTCATTTGGTAGTTGAGTCATTTGACAGCTACATATGACATCGTTC
>WNGK01003966.1_pt1 | contig 18288 bp, 17 predicted proteins | sample 5400601 | NCBI WGS metagenome assembly WNGK01 (sample SAMN13153376, study PRJNA577476) | soil metagenome | isolation source: 60 cm soil or saprolite under Garry oak tree replicate 1 | place: USA:California | collected 2016-06-15
TGTTCTTGGAGACAGGCATGACATCCTCCTTTTTGAAAAATGGGTAAAATGTTCTCAAGGAACTGTCTATGCCTGTAGTATCCCCTCAATTGGATCCCCTTGAAAAGCCTCTTCTTTACACACAATTCGGGATGGTGTCGAAGCTAGACATGGAGTCCCTGTTTCTCTTTGGCAATCTGCTCTTAGAACAATGGGTGCTTGTTATCCACTATGTAATCGGTGAGAAGGTGACGAGAGAAATTGATTTCGCCAAATTTATGACCAGATTGCAGAAAGAAGGAGACAGAGGATTATTGCAACCCTTATGGGACAATCATTACCGAGATATGCTCTGGCTCTTGTATCAGATCAGGAACTACCGGAATATCTTTATCCAACATATGCGAGACCCCTGGCAACGAGGTACTAGCATGTTGACCTATGGTGATGATTTCAGGCTGAGTAGTCCAGCCCCTTTGGACTGGATAACTGAGGATGAGATAGAAAAAGAGGTGAGAAAGATTAGGTATCTTGCCCCCCAGTGGGCAAAAAGCTCGGAGTGGTATACGAGGTACCCGCGTCAACTGCTAGAAGTTCAATTTTTCTATATTGATGAGATTAAAGAACTCTCCCAACGAGAAGAAGTATGGACAGTATGGAAGAAACTCGGCGGTTGGACATTTTCTTATGATATGATCGCTTTCCGCTTGATGCGATTCCTTGCAGGGTCAATACTGACAATGCTTGACGTTATTGCAAAGCATCCTGATAAAATCCATATGGGAGCAGACCCAACCAGCAAGCCATAGATACTACATCCAACGCAGGACCCTTTATGAGCCATCTCAAGTGGTAGAATTACTGAGTTGCAGGTCTGCCAGACGCAAAATCTGCTCGACGCGGGTATACATCTCCTCAAGTTTCTCCTCCACAGGCTCGCCAGTCATGACCGCTCCATCCGCAAAACCGATATCAAAAGTGAAGTTGGGCTCCTGTAGCTGTATAGGGAAAGACAGGTCATGACTCTGCCTCGCTGCCTTATTAACTCGAAGTACTTCCGCACCTTGATGTAGTGGAAAGGACCTGTCAGTCGGGCGCATGTCTAGCGGAAGAGTTATCGAGGTATCAGGCTTTCCAGGCGCAGTAAATTTCCACGCCAAGCCAAGGCTATTGAACGCGTTGCCAGTGACAAGCAGCAGTCGGTGCTTATCAATGTTTTCAAGTTCATTAAGCTGCCAGAGGATATCATCACCACCACGATAAGGGTGGAGGTTCTCGATGAAGGTCCTGGCTGTCTGGCTCATCTCACGAAGGGCACCCTGCGCAACTCGATTTTGAAACGCTGTTTGGTTAGCGCAGATAACGAACTGTGTATTTCTATTTGGTGTTTTATTGTTCAATTCCACAAGCCGCCATGCGAGATGGTCAAGCGCCGAGCGCAGATTATGTAATACGTCACCGATTATCAGGCTCAAATCGCCTGGCACTTCATGGCATGTTCGCAATTTGTAGACAAGATCGCCAGAGCTTATTTCTTCCTCACGCATGACTTCATAAGGCTGCGTGGCGAGAAAGGCCACAATAGCAGCCCGCAGATCGTCAAGATGTTTACGAGCACGAGCAAGTTTACTGTGAGCACTTGTAAATGGACTAGCTTGCATAAACTCTCCTTCCTTCAAGGAAGTACTATAACAAAGGGTGTATTAAGGATACCACGCCGAATTCACCGTATTTTAGATACCCTCTCTTCAGGTCACAGAAAGTAGCTCATCCCAACGAGTCGTATACCTGGGCGACCGTTTCTCTTGCCGCATCCGCCACTCTCGTCGAATGCCTTGCGCTCCAAAAAAGATGGTATCGTGACCCCATACGTGATTGATAGCGTCAATCGTCAGCATGAGCCGGACCTGTTTCTCATGCAGGGTGAAGGAAAAGTCACCAAACAGATCAAACTGAATACGCCCCTGGGGCGTGATCTTGCTTAAATAGACACCTGCCTTCCGATACTTGTAGCCATCCTGATAGATGCTTCTGAGCAGCTTCAGAACATAGCCAATGAGGTCAGGGGTAAACGCCGTGGGGAAAATGATCGTTCGTGATGCACTATTAGCATATTGCGGCTCATCCTTCTTGAATTGGTTGGTGTGAATAAAGACGCTGATGTATCCAGCCACCGAGCCCTGGCTGCGTAATTTTTCTGCTGCACGCACCGTATACGTCGCCACCGCCTCTTCCAACTCTTCCAGCCGCTCTATTGGCCTGCCAAAGGTCTTGGAACTCATAATCCCTTTTTTCGGCCTGGTTCTAGTGTCTAAGGGAATGCAGGAGATACCTCGTAGTTCTAGCACCGTGCGTTCACCAACCACCGTGAGATGCTTGCGTATCCAACTGGTGTTGGCATATTTGAGGTGTCTGGCTGTTGTAATGCCCTGCTCGCGTAAGCGGCGGGCGTAACGTGGGCCTATGCCCCACACATCTTCAACCGTAATCATGGACAAAAACATGTCCATCTCGTCTTCGGAGAGAAAGGCCAGCACCAACACGCCCTGATACTGAGCGTATTTCTTAACGATTTCGGTGGCGGCCTTGCTCAGCGTCTTGGTTGTGCCCACGCCCACAGACACAGGAATGCCAACATCGTGCCGCACTGTGGCGCGTATCTGGTGTCCAGACGCGTGCAAGCGTTCTGGTTCGATATGGGAAAGGCTGACAAATGCCTCATCAATCGAGACCACTTCTACCTGGGGCGAGAAGGTGTGCAAGACAGCCATCGTCCGATCTGACAGGTCAGCATAGAGGGCATAATTACTGCTGAACAGGACAATGTGATGCTGTGCAATCAGGTCTCGTATCTGGAAAATAGGGGTGCCGCGCTTAATGCCTAATGCTTTCACTTCACTGCTGACCGCCACGGCGCATCCATCGTTGTTGGAGAGGACTATTACCGGACGGCTTTGGATAGCGGCATTGAAGCATCTTTCACAGGACACATAAAACGCATTGCAATCCACTAAGGCGAAGATGGCCTGCATACAGACCTCCACTTACACAGGCCGGCGTACCGTGAAGGGATGAATAACGCAGACGACCACACCCCATAGGTGAAAGTCGGTCTGAGAGGTAATCAAGATGGGGGGATGGGCGTCAGGGTGTTCTGATTGTAAGCGCATGGAGCCGTCAATCATACGAAGCCGTTTGATGGTAAACTCATGGTTGAGGCGGGCGACTACAATGCAGTTATCCCAGGGGTCGAGCGCCCGATCCACAATCACGATATCTCCATCCTGTATGCCAGCGTTACTCATTGAGTTTCCTGTGACACGGGCGTAGAAGCTTGTAATGGGATGCAGCAGTAGCAAGTCATTGAGGTCAACTCGCCGCTCGGCCCATTCTTCGGCAGGAGATGGAAAGTGCGCATTCAGTGGATAGGGAAAGACAGGCAAATCCATGAAATAGACTCCTGATAACGAAGAAACGTGCGAGACAGGAAATCCAGGTAGGGTTGTCCGCACAAGCCAAAATGCAACGCAAGAGACTAGAACATCTATTCTAATCCCTCACAGAGGAGTATACCTAACGAGGAAGCAACCTGTCAATGATTTTAGGGTTTTTTTGGAGAAAAGCATGTTTTCTAGAACAAAAGAACGAGAAAGGGCTGAGTTTTTGCGTATTCTCTTTTCAGGTCGCTGTGGCGAAGACTCAGATTATCTGATTGTCCTACACGTCTTGTATCACTCCCGTCCAGTATTCCACACTACCGTTTTTCGGAACCGGCAATGGCGGTGGTCAGGCCAAGCAAGATGTAGATGCTCCCGGTGACGTAGCGTTGGGCCTGTTGGAAGCGCACGCTTCTGCTGAGAAACTTCCCAATCGTCGAGCCAAGCAGCGCGTAGAGGCTATCGGTGCAGCACGCCAGCAGCGAAAAGCAGATCCCAAGAATCAGCAGCTGCTCCACGACCGGTCCACGGGCCGGATCAACAAACTGCGGTAAGAAGGCATAATAGAACAGGGCCGCTTTCGGGCTGAGCAGATTCACCAGCAAGCCGTTGGCAAAAAGCTGGGAGAGCTTTTTGGGTGTCGAGAAGGTGAGCGCGGAGTGCGCTTTGCGCGAGAGGCAAGTACGCACGCCAAGCACGATCAAATATGCAGCACCCAGGTACTTCACCAGGCTAAAAGCGAGGGCTGAGGTCATGAGCAGCGCCGACAGCCCCAGTGCTGCGGCGGCGATATGGACCAGGTTCGCCGTCTCAATCCCTCCGACGGAGGCCAGACCCGCGCGCCTGCCTTGGGCCATACTGCGTGTCACGATGTAGAGGACCGCGGGACCTGGGATGAGCAATATTCCCAGTCCGGCGAGCAGAAAGACGACGATGGTTGAGAGTGCGGGCATGCCCATCTCCTCCAGAAATCGCTGCCGAGAGACGCTGCAGACGTGCCAGGCATAGCATACCATACAGCTGCTTGCTTGTCGAAGGGATCACGAAGAGCTTGAGAAAAAGCCTCGGTTCGCTCTCACTGAGCAAGCGGGAAAAGAGAGGGAGAGCGACCTACCAGACGAGTCAGTCTCAAGCTCCCCGGTGGTGGAGGTGTTCGACTCGCTTCAGCCCATCGTCCCACGCGTGGACAAGAAGGCTTGTGATGGCTGGGTTCTCGCTCTCTTGCAAAGATCTGATTTTGAGGTGGCGCATGCGTTTGCCACTGCCCACCAGCAACCCCTCTGGATCAGGCAAAAAGCCGCCGAAGAAGAAGCCAAGATTCAGATGGTTTTCAAACACCATGATGTACAAAATCCGGTCGAATCCGGAATCGGTGGGACCATATCCTAAGGCATCATGATAGATGATTTCGTGAGCCTCGGGGGCTACTGATCCAATCAGTCTGCGGAGCGTCTCGACCGTCAGCTTTTTCTCGATAGGAAGGTGCTCAAGCCAGGCTCGAACCGGTTCCGTTGGTGTGCTTACGTTCATGCTCAGACTATGCCATAACGAGGTGGGGTGCCGCTACCATCCTGGCCAAACCATTGATGCCACCCTTGAGCAAGCTATCTAACTGACCCTCACCAGTCTGTGTTCGGTTTTGTAGCATGGGAAAGCCCTGCCAGCTCGTCGCAAAAGCTGGATGATGATGTAGCGATGAGGTATACTTGATATATGAGCCCCTATCACGTTGAACTCGTCAGCGAAACGGATGCCGCGCTCGATAAGCTGGCCGAGAACGCATCCTCGATGACTGACGCCATCCGCAAAGCCATCTTTGTCGCTGCGTGGGTCGAAGAGAAGCAAACAGTTCGGTAAGAATATCTTCGTCGAGGATGAGAGCGACCGCGTGTACGAGGTGCATTGGCGCTACCGCCGGAGTGCCCAGAAGAAGGAGAAAGTCGGCCCCGGGAGTTCGCTCAGCGCGTGGATTTGCCCTGCTTTCAAGACAGCGACGTCCCGGGTCAGCGATTCGAGCCGCTCGATTGACCCGTACGATGAGCCGTGCCACAGATGCCACTTCGCGCCTTGATGTCCTTGAGGATGTCCTCCCGCTTGGGGCTGTCTTCGCTCTCTTCCAGTCTCTTGGCTAGCCTGGAGAAGCGTTTTCGAGCACGTCATTCATCGAAGGTATTCGTACGATGGAAGAGTCTTTGCACAAGAAAGGAACTCCCCTCAATGCCACTCGACCAGTTGATTGATTCGGGCCAGCCAATCGTTCCACTACCCGATGTGCAGCGGACGACGCTCGGGCTCGATGCCCTGGGCAGGTTCGTCTGCAATACCTGGGACGAAGCTACAGCCTCGGGAACGCGCCAATTTGACGCAGTTATAATCGGAGCCGGCATGTTCGGCGGGTATTGCGCCGAGAAGATCTACCGGTTTGGCGCGGCCAATAATCTCAAGGTCCTGGTTCTCGACGCCGGACCTTTCCTTCTTCCTACTCACCTTCAGAATCTACCGGACGTCGGCCTCACCGTGCCTGACCCGCTCTACCCGGCCAACGATTCCGGCATCGCCAGGGACCTGGTTTGGGGCATGGCATGGCGGGGCAACGTCCCATGTATCGGTCAGGCTTACTGCATTGGTGGCAAGTCCCTCTATTGGGGAGGGTGGTGTCCGCGCCTGCTCGCCAGCGATCTGGCCACCTGGCCGCCAACGGTGGTTCAGTATCTCACCCAAAATTATCCTCTGATGGAACAGCAAACAGGCGTAGCCGACAAGACGGAGTTCATTCAGGGTCCACTCTACGCGCTCCTCAAGCAACGTGTCTCAACTGCCATCCAACAAAATGCCGTTCCACATCTCGATTCCGTCGAAGATCCGCCCCTGGCGGTTCAAGGCCAATCTCCGGCATCCGGGCTGTTCAGCTTCGATAAATACAGCAGTATCACGGTCCTGATCGACGCAGCCCGTGACGCGGCGAGCCAACCTGATTCCCAGAGGCGCCTCTTCGTTGTGCCAAACGCCCATGTGACGCGGCTAGCCACGGCGAACGGCAGCGTAATCAGCCTCCAGGTCAACGTGAATGGAACCAGCCATTCGTTGCCGATCGCGTCCGATTGCGCGGTCATCCTTGCACTGGGCACCATCGAATCGACCCGCCTCGCATTGGCCTCCTTCCCGACCAGTCCGGGCAACCCAGCGGCGGAGCTGATGGGACGCAACCTGATGGCCCACTGGCGGTCCAACATCTTCGTGCGCATCAACCGTGCGGCCCTCGATCCCGGCAACACGCTCCCCGCCGACCTGCAAACCGGGGCGCTTCTCGTTCGCGGCTCGACACCGCAGGGCAAATTCCATATTCAAGTGACCGCGTCTGCGGATCCTGGTGGAAACTCCGATGCGCTGCTCTTTACCATGATCCCGGACATCGACCAGCTCGATGCCACGCTGGCCAACCAGCAAGCGGGCTGGATTTCGATAGGCTTCCGGGGCGTGTCAGAGCAGGTTGGTGATCAGACAACCGGCGTTCCGAACTCGGCCGGGCGCTGGATCAATCTCAGCCCGTACGAGACCGACGAGTTTGGAGTGCCCCGAGCGTATGTGCAATTAACGACCACCGCCTCCGAGGACGCGCTGGCCAACGCCATGGACACGGCCATCCTCGCACTGGCGAACCAGTTGGCCGACAACAACCCGGCGAATCTCCACATTACAAGCCAGGAGCGCGATGGTCTTGGAACCACGTATCACGAGGCTGGAACGCTCTGGATGGGCACAAGCCCTCAGACTTCGGTGACCGATACCAACGGCCGGTTCCATCACGTTGCCAATGCATTTTGTGCCGACCAATCGTTGTTCGTGACGGTTGGCTCCGTGAACCCGACATTGACAGGGCTCGTTCTGGCACGGAAGGTGGCACAAGCCGCAGTTGCCCTGGCAACTGGCGCACCGCCTCCGCCGTAGCGCCGACACAGAGCAACTTACGAGGGATCACCTGATGCTTTTGCGATCTGCACGTACTCTCCGGACTTTCGGACCTTTGACGGATAGACTCCGAGCGCCTACCTGGCACAACGGGGTGCGTATCACAATCATGTGCCCCTTCCTGGTTGAGGCCAAATTTTTACAAGACAGGTCACTCTGCCCCGTGCTAGCATACGAGCCAAGCTCCTTGCCCGATGCTTTTCGCAGAGCTGTGGAGATCAAGATGAAGACGATCTCCCCACAGGCCCAGCTCAGTTCGGGCCGCGTCGCTCGTTCGAGGACAATTATCCAAGAGATGATGAGGAACAATCATGGATCTTCGATCAAATACACCAGTTACGAACCGCTCTGTGCCAGCATGTACTGTCATCCCCGTGCTCGTCTATGAGGACGTGAGTCAGGCAGTCGACTGGCTGTGCAACGCCTTCGGGTTCACCGAGCGTCTGCGAGCAGGCAACCACCGTGCCCAGCTCGAAGTTTTCGATGGTGCGGTCATCCTGAGCGAGCGGCGCACGGGCCAGGGCTTCGACTCACCTGACGCGGCTTCGTTCCAGCCGCCGCGTCCCAATGAGGTCAGCCACTCCATACTCGTGCACGTCGAAGACGCGGACCGCCACTACGAGCGTGCCCGAGCGCACGGCGCACGGATCCTGCATCCCCCGACCGACTACCAGTACGGGGAGAGACAGTACACTGCCGAAGACCTTGGAGGTCACCGCTGGACGTTCTCCCAATCGATCGCTGACATCGACCCTTCGGAGTGGGGTGCGACCGTGGTCAAGAACGAAAGCGCATTGTCTTCCAGCGGTGGAAGACTACGAACAGGAGACCCACGATGATGAGCACCGATAGATCGGGGTCCGAACCAATCAAGACTAGCATTGCCCCGTGGCTGTCGGTCAGCCGGGCCACGGAGGCGGTGGGCTACTACAAGGCCGCGTTCGGCGCGGTCGAGCGGTACCGCCTTGAAGATGACGAGGGGTCGGTGGTCATCGCTCAGTTGGCTGTCGAAGGAGCGGACTTCTGGCTTCAGGAGGACGTCGACTCCAGCCCCGAGTCCCTGGACCGTCGCTCGGTCCGCATGATCTTGACCGTCGACGATCCGGACGCGATGTTCGAGCAGGCCATCGCCGCAGGAGCAACCGAAGTCTTCGCAGTTTCCGAGGAACACGGTTGGCGGATTGGACGCATCGCCGACCCGTTTGGTCACCATTGGGAGATCGGGAAGCCGTTTCGCTGATCCCGCGCCCTCGCGTGGGCTGAGCGCCTATCTGACGCAGCGTGGTAAGCATCACAACCCTGCTTCACTTCCCGGCTGAGGAAAATTTTGTACAAGATAGGTCGCTCTGCCTTCTGCTAGCATACGAGGCATGCCACATGCTCGATGCTTCTCGCGCTTCGCTGGGGAGATCAAGACGATCTCCCAACAAGCCTTGCCCGGGTCGCGTCGCGTGTTCGGAAGCCATCAGGGAACCGATGAGGAGGAAAAAAGATGATAGGTGACAAGACACCAGGGGCAGGCGCCAATCTCAGCGCCCTGAGCGACCTCTGCACGCCCTGGTGCATCCGCGTGGTGGCGACCTTGCGGATCGCCGACCACATCGCCGCCGGCACCACTGACATCAAGACCCTGGCCGAGGAGGCAAGGTGCGACTCAGACTTCCTGCAGCGGGTGCTCAGGCATGTAGTGGGCAAAGGCGTCTTTCAGGAGCCAGCACCCGGTCAGTTCGCGCTGAATGAAGCCGCTCTGGAGTTGCTCGACCCAGCGCAGCAACTCGGCCTTGACCTGGGTGGCATCGGTGGTCGCATGGCCTATGCCTGGGGCAGCCTCCTGAGCGTCGTCCGAACAGGCGCTCCTGCCTACCACGAGCTGTTCGGTCTGCCTTTCTGGGAGGACCTGGAAGCGCATCCGGACATCGCGGCGAGCTTTGACGCGCTGATGGGGCCGCCAGGACACGGCACGCTCGACCCGGAGGTGCTCGTCACGGGAGGCTGGGAGGAGGTAGCGACGGTGGTGGATGTCGGTGGCGGGACAGGAGCGTTGCTCGCGGAGATCTTGCGTGCCCGACCCGAGATCCATGGCACGTTGGTCGATCTCCCCAGAACGGTGGCCCGCGCAGGCTCGATCTTGCAGGAGGCCTCTGTGGGTGAACGGATCCGAACGGTGGGGCAGAGCTTCTTCGACCCGCTGCCAGCCGGAGCGGACCTCTATATCCTCAAATCCATTCTCAACGACTGGCCAGACCGTGAAGCACAGCTGATCTTGAGCCGCTGTGCCGAGGCAGCACGTCCCAGTGGTCGCATCGTGATCATGGGTGGAGTGTCCTCAGATGACAGCGCGACCTCTCTCTCGCCGGAGATGGTCTTACTCGGAGGCAAGGACCGCACGCTCCTGGAGTTCCGAGAGCTAGCCCACCAGGCTGGGCTCACGGTTCAGGCTGCCGGGCGGCTCCCGTCTGGCCGCTTTGCCGTGGAGTGTCGTCCGATGTGATGCCACTGCCATCCCGGTGCTAGGTCGATTGTGGAACGATCATGAAAATGGGAACTCCATCACTTTCGGTGATGGAGTTCCACACTTACGTACAATCTACATGTCATGAACCCCCGCATAAGCGCAGGGGGCTTGTTGCTAGCCTCTGCTTCAACTCGAAAGGCCAACATGCACCTTCCGCTTCTGCTTCATCGACCGCAACATCCGAGGCAGACCGCCTCTGGGCACCATGATAAGGTACCCGTCGTATCCTGTAGAGGAACCGAGTACTTGCAAGATACGAGCGTTATGCCTATGCACGCTGTTTTACCCTGGCAGTGGGAACATTCCTGTTCCGCTTTTCAGGAACCTGATAACAACTCAGGCGGGCGGGTCGCAACCGTCTCTCTCCGTTGGGTTCTGTCCCACACCCGGACGAGCAGATATGCCCGTTGTGCGCTGGAGTGCCTTCTGACCAGTAGGCACATTGTAGCACAAATGTACAAGAAATGCAAGAAAGGAGATGGCAAGGATGGGCGTGCATACGCACGTGGCAATTCATCCCCGCCTTAAAAGAGCGGGGCTTCCCTGCCACAATCACTGTGAAGGAAAGCCTTAAAAACGCATGAGAGCAGACGAGAGCCACAAGTGACAGGATGATCCTAGCATCCTGCGGCAGGTTTGGTGAATGTTTCTTCCTGGTACCCGTACTACTTCTTATGTACAAAACGTTCGGTTACCCTGCGATTAGGTCAAACGTTCTATATAAGCAGATCGTTTGATTTGAAATAGAGCAGGAGTTCATATGCATCAAAAAGACATCCCCAATAAAGAGGATGAGGTAATGAAAAATTGTAGGGAGATAATTGCAATGATATTATCCGTTCGTAACCAGGAGATAAGGCCTGATCTCGTAGTCATAGATGAAGGGCCAAGAGACGAGATAGAGATGTGCAGGGACTTAAAGCAAGGGCGGATAAAATACCCTCGGACGACTCCAGTGGCTGATAGACTGAAACACGTATGGTATATAAAAGGGCATCATCCGCAACGTACAGGAAACATCGTTGAATTGCTCATCGGGGAGTATAAATGGATCGCTGGTTATCTAATACTTGCTCAACGATGGGATGGTGATTGGGAATGGGTAGGGGGATGAACGGCAGGTGGTGAACGAGTATTAATCGCTAAACTGGCCTAATCTAAGGCTACGCAGTGTATAAGTAGCACCAGTGGTAATAAATCATTGGTGAATTTCGCTCATTGTAATCGTCCTTCTTCGAGAAGGAGGTTGGCATCCATCCCTATTCTACTCCAGTCGGACAATGCCATAGGACAGCAGCAATCTGGTCGGTCCCGCTCGGTTTTGGTACAATGAAAACACAAGAGAGAGCCAGCTAGCCAAGAAGCAACGAACACAATGCGCAATCCGCGATTCATCCTCCATATTGACCTGGACGCCTTCTATGCCAGTATTGAACAACGCGACCGCCAGGAGCTTCGTGGTCGACCAGTCATCGTGGGAGGGTCACCTGATCGGCGCGGCGTGGTCTCGGCGGCGTCCTACGAGGCGCGCCGCTTCGGGGTTCATTCCGCCATGCCGAGCCGCACGGCGCAGCGGCTCTGTCCCGAGGCAATCTTCCTGCCTCCGCGCTTCGAAGTATACAAGGCCGTCTCACAGGAGGTGATGGCGATTTTCCAGGCACAGACCAATCTCGTCGAGCCGCTCAGTCTGGACGAAGCCTACCTTGATGTGACCGCTGCCGTTCATGACCTTGATGAAGCAACGCGGCTTGCATGGGAGATCAAGGAGCAGATCCGATCGACTACGGAATTGACGGCCTCGGCTGGCGTCTCCTACTGCAAGTTTCTGGCAAAACTCGCGTCGGATGCCCACAAACCGGATGGCCTCACAGTTATCTCTCCCGTGCAGGCCCCGGCTTTTCTTGATGCACTGTCGATCGATAAATTCTTTGGTGTGGGCAAGGTCACAGCGGGGAAGCTCAGGGAGTTGGGGATAGAACACGGGGCCGATCTCAAACGCCTGGGCGAGGAGCGTCTGCGTGCTCTGCTTGGCAAGCACGGGAGCCAGCTCTACCACTTTGTGCGCGGCGAAGATGACCGCCTGGTAGAACCCATGCGAGAACGCAAGTCGGTCGGAAAGGAAGTCACCTTCGAGCGCGACCTTGTGGATCGGGGCCGCATGGAGGGGGTCATAGAGCAACTCGCCAAGCAGGTAGAACACCGTCTGGTCGAACTGGACCTGCGAGGGAGGGCACTCACGCTTAAAGTCAAATGGAGCGATTTCCAGCTCATCACGCGTAACGTCAGCCGCTCGGAAGGGTTCCAGGACGCACAGACGATGATGCCTGTCCTCCGCACGCTGCTGGCTCAACTAGACGGTGGGAACAGGCCTGTTCGCCTGCTGGGCGTCTCAGTATCCAACCTGCTGTCTAGAGGGGAGATGCAGCGAACCATGCAAATCACTGCGCTTACCTTGTGGGACATGGAGTGATTCCTTAAATATACGGAGAGATTTGCCTCACGGCTTACCTCATTGTCCATGCATACTATTCTATCCTCCCCTCTGATGCGCTCTCGCGTACACACTCCCTCTATCTTCAAGCTCTCAACCGATTGAAATTCGCAAGCTGGCCACGCCTGCAACTATTAGGCTCGATTCGCGCAGATGTCGCCGCTTGGTTTTCATTGGCATTTGGAACTGGACATGATTGGCAAGAGTGGTTATACTAACCTCACTTTAAGTCGGCAGGCTTTGCTGAAAAGGTCAGAAAAGCAACACAAGACTGGATAACGGTGGCAGACGCGATCCCTGACTGGCAGCGCGTAGGCAGGGGGATGCTGTCTGCCCCCGAACTGCGCAAGGAAAAGATCAACACCCATAGTGTGGTGCTGCGTGCCCTGGGGGGATTGGCAATGTGCTGCTCACTGCGCATCCGCAGGAGTGGTCTGCTTATGTGCAACGTTTGGCGGATATCAACTGGCGCAAATCGGTTGGTGCGTCGGTCAATCCTTTGTGGGACAATGTCTGCATCGTGGCGGGCTCCGTCGTCTCCAACCGACAAGCCAGGCGTGCGGTGTTCACTGTCCTGAAACGAGAGATTGGCCTGCCTCTGTCCAACCAGGATGCAAGCTTGCTGCACAGTTTGGGCAGAGAGATGGCAACACCGATAGCGCGTTGACACCAGGCTGAGAACCATGCAAATGAAAGCTGGTATGAGGGCTACCGTTCATACCAGCTTTGTGCGAAGTTATCTCTTCGGCATGTCGCTGGGATATTTATACTGGCAATGGAAAAGACAAATGGGATTGGCTGACTGGTTTAGCACGTTTTGCGCAAACCTACAGGTCCAAGACGGTGGTACCATATCCGTACGATACAAGGCCATCACTCGGCGGCTCAACACGGATTTCTGGACAACGACCTCTGACACGGCACATAGTCTCTATGTTGGTTCCTACGGAAGAAACACGGCAATCCGAGGATTCAGCGACCTTGATATGCTCTCTCAATTACCATATTCACTCTATGAGCAGTACGAACGCCATGCCGGAAATGGGCAATCTGCGCTTCTCCAGGCTGTTAAGAGATCGATTGAGAAGACTTACTCGACGACAAGTATCAGGGCTGATGGACAAGTAATCCTTGTGCCTTTTGCTGATGGGATTACCTTTGAAGTCGTTCCCGCCTTCATCAACACAGACGAGAGCTACACATACCCGGATGCGAACGATGGCGGGAGATGGCGAAAGACTGACCCTAAGCGAGAGATTGAGGCGATTCGCACGAGGAATGCGGATTGCAACGGCAACCTTGTCCCTCTTTGCCGGATGATGCGATCGTGGAAGCAGAAGTGGGATGTTCCAATTGGTGGATTACTCGTTGATACGCTGGCATACCAGTTCATTGAGAACTATGGATATCGGGACAAGTCATACCTCTACTACGACTACATGTGTCGGGACTTTTTCACATGGATGGCTAATCAGGATGAGAAACAGGAATATTGGAGGGCACCTGGGAGTGCTCAGTACGTGTACGGAAAGGGGCTTTTCCAGTACAGGGCCAAGCGGTGCTACAACATCTCTCTGGAAGCCATAGCCTACGAGACGGCCGAGCCGAAGCAGGAGTGGTCAGCCAAGCAGAAATGGAGGGAGATCTTTGGAACAGCATTCCCAAACTGATGATACGCCTCAAGCGCGCAGGATTCTTGAGGGCCAACTGAGAGAGTCTTACGGGCGTGTTGTGTACTCCCATAAGACACATGAAAAATGCGCGGACATACTCCTCTCCAGTCAGGGACGAATCAGAATATTGCAGATTGTATTGTCCGCTATTACTACAGCCGGCTTTATTGGTGCGGTGTTTGGTGCAGGCACGATCACTGCTGTATTGGGGATAATCGTATCGACCGCCTTGCTGGCGCTAAACTCCTACACTAAGAACTACGACCAGGGAGAGTTAGCGCAGAAACACAAGCAGGCGGCGAATGATCTGTGGATCATCCGTGAGAAGTATTTGTCTCTTCTTGTGGATCTTGCCATGAGAGAGAAACCCCTTGAAGCATTGCAGAAGCAGCGAGATCAACTAATCGAGCAGCTTCATACAGTTTATAGTGGTGTGCCCAGCACGACATTCCAGGCATACAAAAAAGCGCAAGTGGCGCTGCAGAAGAATGAGGACATGACGTTCACGGATGCAGAGATTGACGCGTTTCTGCCTAAAGAACTGAAAAGAGGCCAAGGGTAGGTGTTCTGATACCACCCTGGCCCAAAAAACCGTCAGAATCGCGTCCTGGCGCGTCGGTGTTTCCGGTTGGTACAAAAACTCGCGTTTTTCAACAGTTGATACTTTGCTGTTTTCCGCACTCACATTTGCCTCATCATGGCATTTGAGACGTTCAAGTGGGAAAGGATAACAGGTGGACGTCAAGGAAGCATTTGTAACAACTCTTTCGCGGATTGAATTAAATCCGACTCGCGTACAGCTTGCATCGCAACGCTACAATGCGATCAAACAAGTGATCGAGCAGGCATTGCCAGGAAAAACAGTGACCCAAATAGGCTCGTTTCAACGTAAGACCAAGATCAGGCCACTTGATTTGAGCGACAAGCTTGATATTGACCTGCTTGTGAAGTTTAAGACCGCCAATTGGTCTCTCTTTGGGATGCCTGGTGTTTGGGAGACACCAGAATCGGCACTTGACAAAATCCAAAGGGTTCTTGTTGCAGACCAGTCCTACAGGATTATGAGGCCCAAACCCGATGCCCCTACCGTCTCATTAACCTATGCAGACCAATTCACTTTTGAGATCGTTCCAGCGCTGGTGGATAGGACTGGCAGATATAATCATCGGCCTGGGGAACCTGACTGCTATTTAGTAGGGTTAAAACGAGATACCTGGTCTCCGGCTGATTATGACTATGAGGCCGCTTACATCAGCAGCCTCAATAAACAAACTGGCGGCAGACTCGTGCCATCCATCAAACTCGTCAAGGTCTTCTTGCGTGGACATGGTTTATCGCCCGATCCACTCAAGTCTTTCCACATTGAAATCCTTTGCACACGCATCATCCCACCAATCATTGCCTCCTGGGAAGCTTATGGGTTGAACTGGGGCTATCATCAGGTATTAGCTTATTTCCTATGCAATGTAGGAAGCCAGCTAGCCAGTCCAGTGGCAATTCCAAACAGCTACTCCCCACCGATACAGGTCAACCTATCTCCTGCTGATGTGCAAGTCTTGAAGAGCAGGGTAGACCAGCTAGGTCAGTCGGCTCAGAAACTCTGCAGGCTCAAAGATACGCCAGACACGTTAAAGCGATGGCGTGAATTCTTTGGTGGCCCATTTCCAGCATAGGAGGCCCGGTATCACGTAAGCTGTCATGAAGCGCAAAGTGGAAACAAGAAGAACGGGAGAAAAGAGCAGAAAGTGCATCACTTCAACTCTCCAAGAGCTTTCTCTCAGGAAATCCTTCTTTTCTGACAAGAAACACGCATCTCACCAAGGGAAAGAGCCTTCCTTGTTCCTTGCTAGAGCTGTATTTCTCAGAGCCTTCCTTGTTCCTTGCTAGAGCTGTATTTCTCGCAAAAAAGGTATTTCCTGCTTGCTACTTTGCGCTTCATGACAGCTTACGTGACACCAGGCCAAGCACGGCAAATGCAGGTTAGCTTTTATAATTATTTCTCAAAGTTATCGGAACCATTGTCAAGGACTGTACCTGGTCAAAAATGAAGTGCAAGTATCTCCCAAGAAAAGGTAGCATTTAAATTCGGCCAACTACCGAGGAAGCGTATCGTCTACAATCTGCAATGTAATGGAACCCAACGGATGCCAATCTGGAACAAAGCTTTCAACTTGCCCGTCCGGCAGCAAGTGGTAGTGAGCCACGCCAGGTAAAAGGTCAGGGTCTATGGGATATTTTGCTTTTGGATTGTGCCAAACATCCAGACCCTCGCACCATGTTTCATGGTAGTCAGGGTCATTGACTACATGCTGAAATTTGATTGGCTGGGTCGCGTTTGGATCGTGGCTCATCGCATAGCCAGTGCGCACAAGGCGAATCCCTTTTGATCCAAAACCTGCAAGCATCCCCATACGGTCAAATTTTGAGATCGTCCCACTATTTGAAAAAATCACTGCCGATACATTCTCCGCATCTGGAAGTTCAAAAAACCCTGATTGTATTACTTTAGCACCCCAACGATGTGATCCTATCTTCCGGGGATGGATTATCAATGTACCATCTGCATCGCGCTCCCAATCATGCGCATAGCCGGTAACATAACGCTCGAAAGCTGTCCGTGTTCTAAGCATTGACAGCAGTGACGAAAAATCCTGCACGGCGAATATAAGAGGTTTTCCGGCAACATTTGGCCGTTCCCAATATTTCTTCGTGAGTTTTGAAGTTAAGGCGCTGCCAAACTTTATAGCCATATAACCGTTCAGATAGGCATCCATTTCTTCTGGCGTGCTTTCCTCTGGCTCAGGCACAATGGCACCGCTGCGGTCGCGGGTGGCATTGACCGTCGTAGCCTCGACGCAGAAAGTTGCCATGGGACTGTCGCAGATGAAATCGGGGATCGCATTAGAACGGTCAATATAATAACCCATTTCGCTAAAGGCTGCAAAAAGATACAGTTCCCAGATGCGGGCATCGAAACCGGTTGTTTGGAATTGTTCGACAAAATTTCCATCGGCGTCTTCATACCAGCGCATCATGGGTTCGATAATTCCGCGAGCGGCAGAGTATCCTTCCGAGTCGCGCAGTCGAACAAAATCAGGATTCAGCAGATTGGATCGAACCACCGGTGTGAAGAAATCGACAGGGACTCCTGCCTCGTCCCCCTGGTCATACTCAGTATCGGGTTCGGCTGCAATACGCTCCATCTCACGGCGCAACGCCACCTCAGCATCGCGGGGGCGTGTATAAAAGCCAGTCATATCAACGATCCTGAACCGTAATTTTCTATCTCTTGCGAAAATAAGACCACTAAAATCATTGTCTCCCCTATCGCGTACCAATAGACCGAGAACGCGCTCGTCTTCATGCTCGTACCAGCCGATTTCCTCAGCCATATAGGATGCATATGGCTGTCGCGCATAGCCAGCCAAAGCATCAAATCTTATCGGCGATATTTTCTTCATAATTCGACTGACCTCTATAATTTTTCAAACCCTATCTATTTTATCATAGCCTTTTTCAGGCAATCGCCGTGGTAAAGCAGCCGAAGTCCTTGCCATATTTTCTCCTGGTATTTGCTTTGATGGGTCAATTATATAGGGACGCTATATGAGCGCACAAGCAAACGGATGCTGAATTACGCTATTGGAATGCAGAATGACAGCGATCCATATAATATAGCTTGGTACATCTGGGTACTTCTTTCGTTACCTGTGATCTCGCTTTTCCTAGACCGTCTAATGCTCTATTCCTCAAAGGGACTACAATAAGAAATGGAAGGATTTGTGAGAGGGAGGAGCAGAGAAATGCCCAAACAAGTCAAAGCACGAGCTCCGCAGAATGAGCGAGAAGAACGAGCCGTCCGCAAACTAGCCCGCAGCCACCATGCCCCCGCCGATTGGATGTGGCACGCCCGCATGGTGGTGGAAAGCTGGGCGGGCAAGACCCCTGAGCAGATTGCGGCGGACCTGCAGTGCCATCCCCAGACCGTGCGCCTGCACGTCGCGCGTTTCAACCAGCAAGGCATCGATGGACTGGGGGTGCAACGCGGTTCGGGACGCAAGCCACGGCTGACCGAGACCGACCGCAGTGGTATCGTCGCCTTGCCCAGTCAGCCACCTCCTGGTCGTCTGGTGACGCAAAGGGATGGGACGATGGTGGCGCGCGATGAGAGCGGGTCGGCTCAGTGGAGCTTGGATGCGCTGGCACAGGCAGCCAAGGAGGCGG
>WNGK01011732.1_pt1 | contig 18287 bp, 12 predicted proteins | sample 5400601 | NCBI WGS metagenome assembly WNGK01 (sample SAMN13153376, study PRJNA577476) | soil metagenome | isolation source: 60 cm soil or saprolite under Garry oak tree replicate 1 | place: USA:California | collected 2016-06-15
CACCGCTCACCAGGTGCCTGGCCAGGAACCCAGCCAGCCGAACCGGATCAGGGGGCGCGGACTGGCACGCCGCGTGATGACTGGCGACAAGCTCGGCCGCCGATGAGTCGATGATTCCGGCCCGGTCGCTCGCGTGCCGGCTCGACTCCGCGACATCGGTCAGCGCCTGCTCGGCGATCGCGATCGCGCCGCTCGCGTTGCCTGAGCGAGTCAGGCTGTCGACGATCTCGGTGACGTCGCTGATCCGGCGGGCATAACGCCACGTTTCCGGGCCTTCGAGGTATCCGTACTGCCCGGTGAAGCGGTACTGGCCGAGGTCGCCGCGCGCGCTGAGCAGGACGCCTGCCCGCTTGCCGATCTCGGCGATATCCGCCGCGGCCCCCGCGGCCCGGAGCTCAAGCCGATGCCGCCACTCGTCGTCCTCGAGCACCTGGTCGAAGACGAGGGCCAGCAGCTGGTCACGACTCAGCGAGCTCAGCCACGATTCCAGGTCGCTGCGCCCGGCCCGACCACGGGCCCGCGGCGCAGGCACGCTCGCCACGCCGCGAACGCTCTCCGGGGCGCATGGAACTTCCGCGCCGCGTGCGACCTCCGGGGCGCGCGCACTCTCCGCGCCGCGTGCGACCTCCGGGGCGCGCGCACTCTCCGCGCCGCGTGCGACCTCCGCGCCGCGTGCGACGGTCAGCCCGACCGCGACGCAGTGCTTGCAGAAGAAACCCTCCTGCGCGTGCGGGCAGTCGCACTCACCCTTCAGCCTGGCCGCTCCCGGCCTGTTCCCGCCAAGGGTCAGGACAACCAGGTAGTCCTCTGATCCGCGCACGGTGGCGATGATCTGATTGCCGATGGCCTCCAGCCCAGCTACCGCATCCAGGTACCCCACACCGCGCTCGAACGACCGCCGTCCGGCCGCCGCGCGCAGGTCCGCTTCGGTGAATTCCGGTCCGGCAGCAGTTCTCACCCAGCCATTCAACATCACGCCGCGGACACTTTCGAATAATGGCCTGCGACAACTGCGGCAATGACCGGCCGGAATCCGAACTGCCAGTGCCAGCGCCGCCGCTCCCGGCCATGATCCTGGTCGATTCTCAGAGCGTGCACGATTGTCAGCGCACCCGCCTGACGCACGGCCGCGATCTGACCGGCGACCACGGTCACGAAGCTCACCGACCGTCCCACGACCGCGCGCGATCGACAGCGGCGGGACATGCTGAAGGGCTTGCCCGCTTTCGGCGGGCAAGCCCTCCAGCACACACTTCCTGCGTAGCCCCGACCGGATTTGAACCGGCGCTACCGCCTTGAGAGGGCGGCGTCCTGGGCCGCTAGACGACGGGGCCAGGCACTTCATTTACTACGTACAACCGGCCGTCAGGCTGGCGCATCGCGGCGACCTCACCTGGCGAGAGCACCGAGACGACGGGTGCATCCAACCTATGGTGCGGCAACGACGCACGTCTGCCGGACCGGACCTGCGAGCGCGGTCGTCCTTCCGGACGATCGAACCGAGCGCACGTCGCTGGGGTACCAGGACTCGAACCTAGACTAACGGGGCCAGAACCCGTCGGGCTGCCAATTACCCCATACCCCATGGGATCGAGCCCAGCCGGGCTCGGGTCGCCTGAGAAGTTTAGCCGAACCCCGTTGGTACCTCCAACCCGGTTGGCGTCCCGCCGCTGCCCGCGCCCTGAGCTGCGGCAGGGTCCTAATCGCGGTCGGTCACCAGATTGCTCAGAGTGCCGATTCCCTCGATCGTGACCGACACCTGGTCGCCCTTGTCCATCGGACCGATCCCCGCGGGCGTACCGGTCAGCAGCACGTCGCCAGGGAGCAGCGTCATCACCTGGCTGACGAACATGATCAGCGAGCGCACATCGTGCAGCAGCAAGGAAGTCCGCGAGTGCTGCTTGATCTCGCCGTTCAGCCGCGTCGTCAGGGCCAGGTCAGCGGGATCGACATCAGTCTCGATCCACGGCCCGAGCGGACAGAAAGTGTCGAAGCCCTTGGCCCTTGTCCACTGCCCGTCTCTGGCCTGAAGGTCGCGCGCCGTGACGTCGTTGGCGCAGGTGTAACCGAAAATTACCTCGTCGACCCGGTCAGCGGGGACCTGCCGGCAGAGCCGGCCGATCACCACGGCGAGCTCGCCCTCGTAGTCGGTCCGCTCGCTGATCTGGGTAGGCCGGAAGATCGGATCATCTGGTCCGCAGACGGCGGTCGACGGCTTGAGGAAGATCACGGGCTCCGCGGGCGGCTCGCCGCCCATCTCCCGCGCGTGGTCGGCATAGTTCTTGCCGATGCAGATCACCTTGCTCGGCAGGATCGGTGCGAGCAGGCGGACCTCGTTCAGCGCGAACCGGATGCCGGTCAGCTTGATGTCCTCTTCTCGGCCGCCGAACGGGTGCCCGGCGAGCTGGGCGATCATCAGCTGACCGCTGCCGCGGCCCGCCGGAGCAGGATCGGACGGGCCGGGCAGGCTGTCGCGGCCGACCACGACGCCTGCCCCGCTGGCAGCCCCGCTCACCGCCCCGTTCGCCGTGCCGACCCCCGCGGCGGATCCCGGCGCCCCCGCGGCGGATCCCGGCGCCCCCGCGGCGGATCCCGGCGCCCCCGCGGCGGATCCCGGCGCCCCCGCGCGTACCGAAGCGACCGCGGGGACCAGCGCTGCGGAGCAACAGCCAGGCCCGCCTCTAGCTGCGGAGTGGCCGGACTGGCAACGGGTCGCGGAACAGAGGAACAGCGGCCCGGCCGGCAACCGGCGGCGGAACAGCGGCCCGGCCGGCAACCGGCGGCGGAACAGCGGCCCGGCCGGCAACCGGCGGCGGAATAGCAGCCGCCGTCACTGACGCGGCGAGCTACTGCAGGTAACCCTCGACCTCGGAGGCAGGCCGTGGCGTGGCCACGCCCGGATCTCCGCCGAATTCGCGTTGTGCCCGGCGCTGCCGCAGCAGATCCCAGCACTGGTCGAGCGCCTCCTCGGCAGACTTCAGCGCTGCGCGTTCCTCGTCGCTCGTCAGCTGGCCGGCGGCGAGCTTGGCCCGCAGCTCATGCTCGGTCTCGATCAGGTCGTCAATGCGCCCCAGTATCTCCTTGTCGTCCATCCACCCACCCTAACGAGCGGGCAGCCCCCCGATCCGCCAGCCATCCCCCCGGCACGCCGGGGCGACTGAGCACTGACCGGAACAAACCGACCAAGATAGGGCAATTTCGCGGCTGGCGCCCGCCGCCGCATGGCGAGGACGGCTTATCACTACTTTGGTGGCCGCGAATTTCGCATCTAACCCTAAACCGGGCGCGAAAATGACGCAAAGTCGTGAATAGTGCTTTGGAGGCCAGAAGCCCGACGTAGCAGGCGTGCCTATTATACCTTTTGGGGTGTATGTGGCGAGCTTGAAAGCGAGTACCGTCGCGTCTGGAAGGATGCGCGCGGGCGGCCTGGGCTTCCGCAGCCGGGCGTTGTGGCCCAGGGCCGGCCCGGCAGGCGCGAATGAGCCGAGTGCCCCGCTGTCCGCGCAGCAGTCCCTGCTCGGCGTCCGGGCCGGACCCGGAGCTGGCCCGGACCCGCATTCGGGCCCGGATCTCGGCGGACCCGGAGCTGGCCAGGACCCGGAGCCGAGCCGGACGCCGGAGCTGGCCCGGACCCCGGAGCTGGCCGGGGCCCGGAGCTGGCCCGGACCCGGACTCGTATCCGGACCGGGCAGCCAGTCGCCACTAAATCAATCCCTGGATCGCTAAGCGATCTTGTGCACCCAGCCATGCGGGTCGGGCAGGCGGCCGAACTGGATGCCCAGCAGCTGCTCACGCAGGCGCATCGCCACCGGCCCCGGCTGACCAGCGCCGATCGTCCAGGTCCCGGTCGCGCCGCCCTTGACCTCGCCGACCGGCGTGATCACCGCGGCGGTGCCGCAGGCGAACACCTCGGTGATCGCGCCGGACTCGCAGTCTGTTCGCCACTGCTCGACCGAGATCGGCTCCTCGCTGACCGGGATCCCCAGGTCGGGAGCCAGCGTGAGCAGCGAGTCCCTGGTAATGCCAGGCAGCAGCGATCCGGTCAGCGGCGGTGTCACCAGCCGAACGTCCTGGCCCGAGCCGTAGACGAAGAACAGGTTCATCCCGCCCATCTCCTCGACCCAGCGGTGCTCGACGGCGTCGAGCCAGACGACCTGGTCACAGCCGTTGTCGATGGCCTGCTGCTGGCCGAGGAAGGACGCTGCATAGTTCCCGCCGGTTTTGGCCTCCCCGGTGCCGCCAGGCGCGGCCCTGGTGTAGCCCTCGGCCAGCCAGACAGAGACGGCCCGAACCCCGTCACCGGCAAAGACGCTGCCCGACGGCGAGGCGATCACGAGGAACAGGTACGAGTCGGCCGGCCGGCCCACGCCGAGCGCGGCCGTCGTCGCGATCATGAACGGCCGCAGGTACAGACTGTGCTCCGAGCTGGCAGGCACCCATTCCCTGTCGTGCGACACGAGCACCTCGATCGCCTGCACGAAGGCCTCTTCCGGCAGCTCGGGCATGGCCATCCGCGCCGCCGAGCGCCGGAACCTGGCCGCGTTGGCATACGGCCGGAACGCCACGATCGGGCCGGCGTCCTGCCGGTAGGCCTTGAGACCTTCGAAGATCTCCTGGCTGTAATGCAGGACAGCCGTCGCCGGATCGAGGACCAGCGGGCCGTAGGGCTCTAGCTTGCCGTCGTGCCAGCCGCGGCCGGTCGACCAGCGGAGGGAGATCATGTGATCAGTGAATACCTGGCCGAAGCCGGGCGAGGAGAGCAGATCAGCCCGGACCTCGTCCGGCACCCGCTGCTTCGATGTATGCAGATCAAAGTTGATCGCTGGTATCGGGCTCGCGTTCATCGCAGATCCTCCTTTGTGGCGATCCGGGCGCCATTGCCCGCCCGCCGCGGCTACCGTCCCTGCCGACGGCCCGCACTGACCATCTTGACCACCTACAACGCGACCGGCCACCCGGTCGGCCGGCACCGGCGAGACCAGTCGCTCGACGTCGCCGACCGGTCCTCACCGATGGCGGCGCCTAGCCGGATACTCGCTCGGCTATGTCGTCGCCGACCTCAGCCGTGCTGCGGGCGGCCCACTCGCCCTGGCGCTCAAGCAGGTCCTCAGCTACCGCCTGCTCGATCCTTGATGCCTCGGAGGTCATTCCAAGATGGTCGCACAGCATGGCCGCCGACATGATCGCTGCTGTCGGATCGGCCTTCTGCTTTCCCGCTATATCGGGCGCGCTGCCATGCACAGGCTCAAATGTACTCGGTGCCGTCCGCTCCGGATTGATGCTGGCGCTCGCGGCCAGGCCGATGCCGCCGCCGATCGCCGCGCCGAGCGCGGTGAGCACGTCGCCGAACAGGTTGTCAGTCACGATCACATCGAACAGGTCAGGCTGCGTGACCAGGTACGCCAGCGCGGCGTCCACATGGCAGTAATCGGCCGCGACATCGCCGAAGTCGGCCGCGATCGCCTCGAAGGTGCGCCGCCACAGGTCACCAGCGTGCGCGAGGATGTTCGTCTTGTGCACCAGGGTGAGCTTGCGTCTCGGCCTGGCCGCCGCGGCGGCGAACGCGTGCCTGGTGACCCGGCCGACGCCGAAGGCCGTGTTAATGCTCTCCTCCATCGCGATCTCGGCAGGCGTTCCCTTGCGCAGGATCCCGCCCGCCTCGATGTAGGCGCCTTCCGTGCCCTCCCTGACGACCAGGATGTCAAGCGGGGCGGTCACCGTGAGCGGTGAGCCGATCCCCGGGAACAGCCTGACCGGCCGCAGGTTGACGTACTGATCGAACTCGAACCGCAGTCGCAACACCAGGCCGCGTTCCAGGACGCCGCTCGGCACGGTCGGATCGCCGACGGCGCCGAGCAGGATCGCATCCTGGGCTGCTAGCTCGGCGAGAACGGAGTCCGGCAGGATCTCGCCCGTGCGGGTGTACCGCTGCGCGCCGAGGTCGTAGCTCGTGGTCTCGATAGCGGCGTCAGCCACCGTCGCCCTCAGCACCTTGATCGCCTCGCCGATCACTTCCGGGCCGATGCCATCGCCGCCGATCACCGCAATCCGCATGGTTCGCGCCATGCGCGGATTTTAGCGTTCAGCAGGCCGTGCTGCAGGCCGTGTCCTCGGCCTGCGCCTCAGCCTGCCGATCAGCCTGCTCGGGCGCTGGCCCGGCCGGCATCGACTCAAGCTCGGTCGGCAGCAGCGGTCCGGCGAGGCCAGGACCCTGACCGAGAGCGCATCCCATCTGCTCGAGCCGCGCACGCTGCTCAGGTCCCTCGACGCCCTCGGCGATCACCTCGATGCCCAGTTCAAGGGCCAGGCTGATGATGGACTTCGTCAGCAGCGCCAGCGTCGGGTCGCTCTCAAGCCCGGTCACGTAGGACGAGTCGATCTTCACGACGTCGACCACGGCGCGGCGCAGGAGGGCGAGCGAGGCGTGTCCGGTGCCGAAGGAATCGAGCGCCAGCCGGATTCCCTTGCCGCGCAGTCCGGCCAGGTCGGCAGCGGCCAGCGGGGGACCCTCGCTCAGCACCCGCTCGGTGACCTCGATGGTCAGCTGCTCCGGCGGGAGCTCGGCCTCATCGAGCGCGGCGATCACGGCGCGGACGAAACCCGGTCCGCAGGCCTGCCGGGCCGTGCAGCTGACCGACAGGCCGATCGGCAGGCCGTCGGCGCGCCAGGTAGCCACCTGGCGGCAGGCCTGCCTGATCGCCCACTCTCCGACCGAGGCGATCAGCCCGGACTCCTCGGCCACGGCCAGGTACTCCGCTAGCGGGACGATCTCGCCATCGCGGGACCAGCGGACGACGGCCTCGACTCCCCGCAGGTGGCCGGCAGCCAGCTCCACGATGGGCTGGTACTCGACCTCCAGCCGGTGCTCGGCGAGCGCGCGGCGCAGGTCAGCGGCGAGCTCCACCCGGCGCTGCGCCTCCGCCTGCATGGCGGCCGCGAAGATCTCGACTCGGCCGACCCCCGCTTCCTGTGCCTTGGCCAGCGCGACCTCGGCGTTGCTCAGGATCTGGTCGGCGTGCCCGGCCGCGGCGACGGCGGCGCCGACGCTCACGGTCAGCGCAACCTCCTTGGCCGCGACGATAAACGGCTCGGCCGCGATCAGCCCGGCGAGGCGTTCCGCGAGGTCGACGACTTCCTGGGCGGTGCCGTCCGGGCCCACCAGGACCGCGAACTCGTCGCCGCCCCAACGGGCCACGGTCGCGGACGGCGGCACGGCCGCGCGCAGCCTGCGGGCCGCCTGGGCGAGCACGAGATCACCGCCGGCGTGCCCGACCAGGTCGTTGACGGCCGTGTACCCGTCGAAATCGACCAGGATCGCGCCCGCCAGGAGCCGCGCGTCATGGTCCCGCTCCCGGTCCAGCGGCCGGTCGGCCGCTCCGCCAGGATCCCTGATCAGGTCCTTGACCCGCTCCTCGACATAGGCCCGGTTCGGCAGGCCGGTGAGCCCGTCATGGAATGTCAGCTGGGTGAGCTGACGGCGCAGCGCGACCCGGTCGCTGACGTCGCGGGACGTGATGAGCAGCCGGGCCGGCTCCCCTGCCGCGCCGTAACGCGAGAAGGTGGACTCGACATACCGCCACGAGCCGTCGGCTCCCCTGATCCGGCCCGCGAATTTCGCGGTCCCGGCGGCGGCCCGCAGGCCGGTAATCGCGGCCCTGATCCCGCCCGGCCGGTCCTCCGGATGGACGATATCGGCGAGCTTCTTTCCGGTCAGCTGGGCGGGCGTGTAGCCGAACTCCGCGACCGCCCGGCTGGCGTACTCGATGGTGCCGACCAGGTCGCAGATCAGCACCGCGTCGCTGGCCGTGGCCGCCAGCGCGCGGAACATCCAGTCCGACTCCTGCGCGGCCTCCGCCACGGCGGACGCCTGCCTGGTCAGCCCGGCCAGCCTGGCCACCAGGAGCAGCACTACGGCCGCGCCGGCGACAGCGAGCGGCCTGATCCAGAACTGCTGGCCGGCGGCCGCGAGCCCGGCAACCAGCAGCGCGGCGGCCGCGGTGGCGACGAGCGCGGCGATGGTCGCCGGGCTCGACCATGAATTGTCAGACCTGACGAACCTGACCAGGCTCGGCCTCTTGGCCACACTCGCGAGCGCCGAGGTCGTCGCGGGCGCGGCCGCCAGCAGCATCAGGGCAACGACCAGGGCCGACTGTGTGCCCGGGCCGGTCACCTGGCCCGCCGTTCGGTCCGCCACGGCCAGCGAATCACCGACGGCGAGGGCGACGAGGGCGAGCACCGCTGGCAGCGTCAGCCGGATGCTCCGCACCACGAACCGCAGCAGCAGGCCCAGCGCGATCAGGTCGGCCACCGGGCGGATGAGCGCCAGCGCGAACGCGGCCCGCCCGACGTGCGCCTGCACGAAGTCAGGCCCGAAGACCGTCGCCAGGAAGATCACGAACAGGGCACCGACCAGCAGGCAGCTGTCGACCACCATGCCCGGCATCGCCGCCGGCGGGACGGCGCCGCGTTCGCGTAGCGGCCGGCCACCTCTCGGCGCGGCGCGCTCCGCCCTGGGCACGTCCGACGTGAGCGTCGCGAGGCCGATCACCAGGGCGGGCAAGGCGCCGAGGCTGATCAGGTCGGCCAGCCGCAGCGGGAGCGCTCCGCCGATCAGCCCGCCGAAGGCCTGGCCCACGGCGGCCCCCACGGCCAGGCAGACCGCGGCCACAGCCAGCCATCGATAGCCATTTTTAACGGCCGGCTCGGACTGACTCGACGCGCGAATCAGCCGCACGCACGCCAGCGCGGCAATCAGAGCCCAGGCCGCTGACCACGCCAGCATCGCCCGGCTCACCGCCGGCCTCCCGGCGTGTTCGCTCCGTCCATGACCTCTCGCTCGTCCCCACTCGCAGCTGAGTACCCGGCCACGCGGCAGGGCGACAAGCACCCTGCTGCCTCATCTGGTACTGATTTGCGGCACCGCCGTTGGGTCATCGCCGACCGTTCCCGACCTGTCCGCACCGGTGCGCTCAGCCTGGCACTCCACTGCAGAAGGCGGCGCTGCGGCCTGCGAGAGATGTGTGCGCACTGAGCGACTGGGCCTGACTCTACGTGCCTGAGGTCACGCTTCGATTGAGGAAAGACGTACGGCCGACGACAAAGTCCTGAGGATCCGCTCTGAAATCACCAGCGGCGGCCGGAACGAGCGGACTGTCCACCGGTTCGCCCCAGTCCGACGCCGGCCGGAAGCGGCGGTCCCCCGCCTCCGGCCGGAGCAGCATCGGCGGACCGTTGATGCTGCTAGGGCGACATCAACGGTCCGCCGATGTCGCTCGGTCAGCTCTGGGCGAGCCGGGCCAGGATCAGCTCGCTGACGCTGGCCGCGTCCGCCTGGCCGCCCGTCGCCTTCATGACCGCGCCCACGAGCGCGCCGGCCGCCGCCGTCTTGCCCGCGCGGACCTTGGCGGCGATATCGGGATTGGCGGCAATGGCGTCGTCGACGGCCGTGGTGAGCACGCCCGTGTCGGTCACGACCGCGAGACCGCGAGAAGCTACCACCTCGTCGGGAGAGCCCTCGCCAGCTAGCACGCCGTCCAGCACCTGCCTGGCCAGCTTGTTGTTCAGCTCTCCTGAGTCGACCAACCCGCAGATCCGCGCGACCTGGGCCGGGGAGATCGGCAGCGAGCTGAGTTCCACGCCCGCCGCGTTGGCTCGCCTGGACAGCTCGCCCAGCCACCAGTTGCGGGCCTGCTCGGGCGACGCGCCAGCCGCGACAGTGTCGGCGATGAGGTCGAGCGCTCCCGCGTTGATGATCGCCTGCTTGTCCGCCGACGATACGTCCCAGCCGAGTTCGGTCCACACGCGCTCCCGATGCGCGGCCGGCAGTTCAGGCAGGTCCGCCCTGATCTGCTCGACCCACTGCAGTGGCGGGGCGACCGGGACGAGGTCGGGCTCGGGGAGGTACCGGTAGTCCTGAGCCTCTTCTTTGCTGCGGCCGGACGTCGTCGCCCCGGTGCTCTCGTTGAAATGCCTGGTCTCCTGGATGATCCGGCCGCCCGCGTCGAGCACGCCGGCCTGCCGCTCGATCTCGGTCCGCACCGCGCGCTCCACCGACCGCAGCGAGTTGACGTTCTTGGTCTCGGTCCTCGTGCCCCACTGCGCCGAGCCCTTCGGCGCGAGCGAGGTGTTGACGTCGCATCGCAGCGAGCCCTGCTCCATCCGGACATCCGACACGCCGAGCGCACGCATCAGGTCGCGCAGTTCGGCCACGTAGGCCCGGGCCACGGCCGGCGCCAGCGCACCGGTGCCGGGGATTGGCCTGGTCACGACCTCGACCAGCGGGATCCCGGCCCGGTTGTAGTCGACCAGTGAGTACTCGGCGCCGTGGATACGGCCGTCCCCGCCGATGTGCGTCGACTTGCCGGTGTCCTCCTCGAGATGCACGCGCTCGATGCCGACCCGCACGGTCGTGCCACCGACCTCCACGTCGAGCCAGCCGTCGGTGCACAACGGCTCGTCATACTGGGAGATCTGATAGTTCTTCGGCATGTCCGGGTAGAAGTAGTTCTTCCTGGCGAACCGGCACCAGGTGGCGATCGTGCAGTTCAGCGCGAGGCCGATCCGGATCGTGTACTCGATCGCCGCCTTATTGATGACCGGCAGCGAGCCGGGCAAGCCGAGGCAGACCGGGCAGACGGCCGAGTTGGGGTCGGCGCCGAAGACCGTCGGGCAGCCGCAGAACATCTTCGCCGCCGTGCCCAGCTCGACGTGCGTCTCGAGCCCGATTACCGGGTCGTACCTGGTGATCGCCTCATCGAACGGAACCGGGTGGCTGGTCACGGCGGTATCTGTCGGTGTCATCGCCCGGCCTCCGCCGTCGGACCCGCGTCCTCGATGCCGCTGGCCTCGGCCAGCAGCGGATGACCGCGGCGCTGGTCAAGCGCGTTCTCGACCGCGGCGCCGACTCGGTAGAGCCGGTCGTCGGCCAGTACCGGTGCCATGATCTGCAGTCCGACCGGCAGCCCGTCCTCCGGCGCCAGGCCGCAGGGTACCGACATCGCCGCGTTGCCCGCCAGGTTGGCCGGAATCGTGCACAGGTCGGCCAGGTACATCGCCATGGGATCGTCGGCGCGCTCGCCGATGGGGAAGGCCGTCGTCGGCGTGGCCGGCGAGACCAGGACGTCGACCTGCTCGAACGCGCTGGCGAAGTCGCGCGCGATCAGCGTCCTGACCTGCTGCGCCTTGCCATAGTAGGCGTCATAGTAACCGCTGGACAGCGCGTACGTGCCGAGCATGATCCGCCGCTTGACCTCGGCGCCGAAGCCCACGGCCCTGGTCTTGCTCATGACCTCTTCGGCGCTGGCCCCGGCGTCGTCCCCGACCCGCAGGCCGTAGCGCATCGCGTCGAACCTGGCCAGGTTCGACGAGCACTCGCTCGGCGCGATCAGGTAGTACGCGGGAGCTCGGTCGCCACGCCGACCCGAAGCCCGGCCACGTCAGCGTTCCTGGCCGCGGCGACCACCGGCGGCACCGGAGCCTCGAGCGAGGTCGAGTCACGCGGATCATGCCCTGACATAACCTCGTGCAGCAGTGCGGCGTCAAGTACCGTCCTGGTCAGCGGGCCGGGGGTGTCCAGCGAGGACGCAAATGCGACCACTCCGTACCGGGACGAGCCGCCGTAGGTCGGCTTCACGCCCACCAGTCCGCAGACCGCGGCGGGCTGTCGGATCGAGCCGCCGGTGTCGGTCCCGATGCCCAGCGGAGCCTGATAGGCGGCGACGGCCGCGGCCGAGCCGCCCGATGACCCGCCGGGTACCCGGCTCAGATCCCACGGGTTGCGGGACGGCCCGAACGCGGAGTTCTCGGTCGACGAGCCCATCGCGAACTCGTCCATGTTGGTCTTGCCGAGGATGATGACGCCGGCCGCGCGCAGCCGGGCGGTGATGGTCGCGTCATACGGCGGCTGCCAGCCAGCCAGGATCTTCGAGCCGCAGGTGGTCGGCATGTCGCTGGTCGTGAAGACGTCCTTGAGCGCGAGCGGCACACCGGCCAGCGGGCCGAGCGGCTCGCCGGCCGCGCGCTGGTCGTCGACCGCGCGAGCGGCTGCGACGGCGAGGTCATCGGCCCGGTGCAGGAAGGCGCGGACATGAACGTCGGTCTGCGCGATCCGCTCCAGATGGGCCCTGGTGAGCTCGACCGCTGATACCTCACCCGCGGCCACGGCCGCAGCCATCTGCGCCGCGGTCAGCGTGGTCAGATCGTCTCCGCTGGTCATTTCGTCAGTCCTCCGTCAGGATCCGGGGGACCCTGAATCGACCCAGCTCGGCAGCGGGGGCCTGAGCCAGCGCCACCTCGGCCCCGAGGGGCGGCACCACGATGTCCTCGCGGAAGACATTGGCCAGCTCGGCCGCGTGTGTCATGGGCGGGATTCCGGCCGCGGCAACTTCCTGCACGCGGGCGACCGCGCTGATGATCACGTCGAGCTGGCCGGCGAATTGATCAAGCTCGTCGTCGGAGAGCGCCAGCCTGGACAGCCTCGCGAGGTGGGCTACCTCGTCACGGGTAATGGACACCCCGTCATCCTAGAGGCCGCCGGGCGGCCCGGCCGAACCCATTACGCTCCCGGCGCGCTCCGCGCGAACGTGCCGGGAGATAGCGAGCCGATCTCGGTCGCCCCGCCGAACGCCCCTGCTGTTACCTGACCAGGCTGGTGATGCCGCTGCCCGGCGCGCCTGCCCTGATCGGCATGCTGGCCGACCGCCGCGGAGCCGTCACCGGACCGCGGCCGGCCCCGCGCCTGCTGCTCGGCCAGCCACTCGGTGGCCATGATCGCGTTCAGCGGCCGGGCGAAATGCCAGCCTTGCGCGCCGTCGCAGCCGATCAGCCTCAGGGCTAGGGCGGCCGCCTCGGTCTCCACCCCCTCGCCGATCGAGCGGATGCCGAGCGACTGGGCGAGCCGGACGAGCGACTTGACCGTCATGCTCCGCTCCCGGCAGCCGGGCAGGCCGGAGACCAGGTCAGGGTCGAGCTTGACCTCGCTGATGCCCAGCCTGGTGAGCTGGGCCAGCGAGGAGTACCCGGTGCCGAAGTCGTCCAGGCTTATCCCTACTCCGAGCTCGACGAGTTCGGTGACCGTCGCGACGGCTTGCGTCGGCTTGCCCGCCAGTACCTGCTCGTTGATGTCGAGCCTGAGCGCGTCCGGCGGCAGCCCGTGCCGTTTCAGCGCCTGCCGAACCACTTCGATGAGATGGATGTTCATCAGGTCTCTGGCTGGCAGGTTGACGCACACCTGGACCGGCAGGTCGTCGGCCCACCACTTGGCCGTCTGGCCGAGGGCCTTGTCGATGACCTGCTCGGTGAGCTGGCTGATCAGGTGAGATTGCTCGGCGAGCCCGACGAACTCGGCCGCGGCCAGCACGCCGCGACGCGGGTGCGGCCAGCGAGCGAGTGCCTCCATCCCGATCGTCTTGCCGTCGGCCAGCCGTATCTTGGGCTGGTAGTACAGCTCGATTTCCCCGTGCAGGACCGCGGCGCGCAGGTCGCTGGCGAGCGCGAGCCGCTCGGCCGAGTTGCGATCCGCCTCGGCCACGTACCGCTCGATCCCGCTATGCCGCTCCTTAGCCAGGTACATGGCGACGTCGGCACGCTGCATCAGCTGGTCAAAGCCGTCGGCGTCGTCGGGATAGATAGCTATCCCGACGCTCGCCTCGACCTGGAACGTCATCGCCTCGAGCCGCACCGGCTCGGCCAGCGCGGCCCGCAGCCGCGAGGCCACCTCACGGGCCGCGGCGGCCTCCTTGACCGAGGGCAGCAGCACCGCGAATTCATCACCCCCGAGGCGGGCCACGACATCGCCGGGCCGAACGCTATGGGACAGGCGGTGCGCCACAATCTGCAGCAGCCGGTCTCCGACAGCGTGACCGAGTGTGTCGTTGACCTGCTTCTGGTGCTCACGCTGCGCTGATTTCGCGGCATTGAAGTAGATGGCAGCAAGCGGGAAAGCGAAGAGCGCGACGATGACCGCCGAATGGGTCGCCATCGCCAGCACGAGCAGCGGAGCTGTCGCGAACAAGACGAAATGAACCGCGGCCTGATACAGCAGCTTCGCCCGTATGACCGACCACAGCGGCGTGCGGGTGCTCAGCGAGATCGCGCCGCTCACCAGGGCGAAATTGACCACGAAGTAGGCCAGGCCGGCTAGCAGCATGTCCACCAGGGCCAGGTTGGTGACCGGGTGGATGGGAATCAGCGGGTGGGCCGGCGTCGGACTGACCCCGCGCAGCCAGAGCACCAGTTCGGCCGCGGCCAGGCTGAGGCTGAGCTGAGCGGTGTTGAAGGCGACCCGGTGCGGCGAGTTGCGCGCCAGGCCGACGACGAGGATCGACGCCGCGCGCAGCAGCACGGCGATCGGGAAGCCCCAGTAGAGCAGCACGGCCACCGTGACTGTTCGCGAGACGGCCGTCGAGTCGGACCCCGACTGACCAGGGGTCGCAACCCGCCAGATCTCGCCGGTCAGGATCATCCCCGTGATCACCCAGAACATCGGGTTCCGGACCAGGGTCGGCAGGTCATCCAGACCGGTGGCGGAAAAGCCGAGCAGGACCGCTCCGGCGATCGACACCGCGGTGATGTAGATCCATGGCGGAGAACCGAGACGCGGGACGACGTCACGCATGTCGCTCGGGTTCCTCATCGCGTCCTCACGGGCCGCCGGTCAACCGGGGGGGTGCCGGTTCGTGAATCTCTGTCAGGCAGCGTAGCTGCGAACCACACTTGACGAAGCCATACGCATACTATCTGTTACTAGGCGCCTTGTCGTAGTTAACCGACTACACATCGCGAAGCTTCCTGGTAGCTGCACAGGCGAGAAGATTGTCGGCGTGCGCCGAGTCGCCGCCTGGGCCGGGCCGGCCACGAGCAGGCGGCCCGGGCGCGCGGGGACTGGCCCGGCGGCAACCGCTCGGCCTGCTACCCAGATGACGCGGCCTCAGTCACCGCCTGCGGCCCATCCGCGAGCAGTGTCCGCAGGCCGGCCTCGTCGAGCACGGGCACCCCAAGAGATTCCGCCTTGTCCAGCTTCGAGCCAGGGCTGTCGCCAGCCACGACGAAGCTGGTCTTCTTCGACACCGAGCCCGACACTTTTCCGCCGCGCTCCGTAATGGCCTCCGCTGCCTCGTCCCTGGAGTAGCCGGAAAGGCTACCAGTGAGTACGACGGTCACGCCGGCCAGCGGGCCGCCGCCCGGTCCGGCTTCGCCGAGGCTGAATCCGGCGAAGTCCGGATCGGCCAGCCTGACCGCCGCGTCCCGCCATTTGGCCACGATCGCCTGATGCCAGTCGACGGCGAACCAGTCGATGATGGACCCGGCAATGGTCGGTCCCACCTCGTCGACGAGCATCAGCGTCTCGGCCGGAGCTGCGGCGATCGCCTCGACCGAGCCGAACGCGGCGGCAAGGGCCCTGGCCGCCGTCGGGCCGACGTGCCTGATCGACAGGGCCACCAGGACCCGCCAGAGCGGGCGGTTGCGCGCCTCGTCCAGATTGCGGAGCAGGCTCGCCGCGTTCGCGGTCAGCTCGCCGCCGATGGTGACGAAGAACGGACACTGCGCCAGCCGATCGGCGGTCAGCGAGAACAGGTCACCCTCGTCACTGACAAGGCCGGCGGTCAGCAGGGCGGCAGCGGCGAAGGCGCGCTCGTCCCCTGACCGCAGGTCGAGCACCGGCCCCACCACCTCGGGGATGACGTCACCGGCCTTGCGCAGCACGACCATGTCGCCGATCAGCACGCCCTTGCGTGCGATCTCGTCCTCGTTGTGCAAGGTCGCGCGCTCGACCGTCGACCCGCTCACCTTGACCGGCGCCATCACGGCGAACGGGGTGACCCGGCCCGTCCGGCCGACGTTAACCCTGATATCGAGCAGCCGGGTGGTCACCTCTTCGGGCGGGTACTTGTAGGCAATCGCCCACCGCGGCGCCCGGCTGGTGAAGCCGAGCCGTTCCTGGACGGCGATCTGGTCCAGCTTGACCACGACGCCGTCGATCTCGTAGGGCGGGTCGTGCCGATGCTCCTCGTAGTGAGCTATGTACTCCCGCACCCCGTCGATACCGTCGACGACCCGGTAGAGGTCGCTGACCGGCAGGCCCCACTCGCGCAGCTGGTCATACCACCCCGACTGGCTGGTCGGCCGGTCATGCTTCTCGCCCTCGATCGCGCCGACACCGTGCAGGATCAGGCCGAGCGGCCTGCTCGCGGTGATCCCGGGATCCTTCTGCCGCAGCGAGCCCGCCGCCGTGTTCCGCGGGTTCACGAACGGCGGCTTGCCCGCCTGCGCCTGCCGCTCGTTCAGCTCGTGAAAGGCCGTGACCGGCAGGAATACCTCGCCCCTGACCTCGAGCGTGGCCGGCCAGCCTGAGCCGCGCAGGCGGGCGGGAGCAGCGGCGATGGTGCGGACGTTCGCGGTCACGTCCTCGCCGGTCACGCCGTCTCCCCTGGTCGCGGCCCGGGCCAGGTTGCCGCTGCGGTAGACCAGGTCGACCGCAAGACCGTCGATCTTGAGCTCGCACAGGAACGGGCCGGTGCCGCCCAGTCGCTCGGCCCTGGCGAACCAGCCGTCGAGCTCGGCGGCGGAGAACGCGTTGTCCAGGCTGAACAGCCGCTCGAGGTGCCGGACCGGCGCGAAGGCGGCCGATACGACATCGCCGACCTGCTGGGTCGGCGAGTCTGGCGTGCGCAGGTCGGGGTAATCCGACTCCAGCTGACGCAGCTCCCGCATCAGCGAGTCGTATTCGGCGTCCGAGATCACCGGGGAGTCGAGCGCGTGGTAGCGGTAGTTGTGCTCGGCAACCTGGTCGGCCAGATCGGCGTGCCGGTGCCTGGCCTGATCGTCGGCCGCGCTGACGTCGGCGGCGCCCGCGTCCGGACCGCCCTCGGTGAGTCCCGCTTCGGTGAGCCCCGCTTCGGTGAGCCCGGCTTCGGTCAGCCCGGCTTCGGTCAGCCCGGCTTCGGTCAGGTCGGCCTCGGTCAGCCCGGCATCGGTCAGGTCAGCTTCGGTCAGCCCGGCATCGGTCAGCCCGGCATCGGTCAGGTCAGCCTCGTCCGGTCCGGTCACGGCGCTCCTTCCTCGATCAGTTCAGGTATCAGCCTGGCTGCCGTGTGGCACTGAGCGAGCACGGCCCTGGCCCGGTCCGGCGATGCGCCGGCCAGCCCGCACGATGGCGTGATGACGACCTGCTCGGTCAGCGTCCCCAGCGGGAGCCCGATCCGCCGCCAGAGCGAGATCACCGCGGCCGCCGTCTCCCGCGCCGCGCCCGCCACGCCGTCCCGGCTGCGATCGGCCGCCCCGGCCCCGAGCGGCAGGACTGCTCCGAGCGGCTGAACGGCCCCGAGCGGCTGGACGGCCCCGAGCGGCTGGACGGCCCCGATGGCCACACCGAGACCGGCCTCGGCTACCTCGCCGAGTCCGTCGGTATCCCGGTGCCGGAGCAGGCTCAGGTCGAAGGAGACCGCATCTGCCCCAGCGCTCGCCAGGCACCCGAAGGGCACATCCGGCGCGCAGCAGTGCACCATGGTCGGCACCTGCGCGGCCTCGAGCACCGCGCGCAGGCCGTCGGCGGCGACCGGCAGGTCGACGGGAGAAAGCCTGCGCAGGCCGCTGGCGCTCGGCACCGAGCCGGCCAGCACCGCCGGCAGGCTCGGCTCGTCGAACTGCACGAGCAGGCTCGCACCTCGAAGCCGCCGGCGAACCTCGGTCACATGACCAGTGACACCCTCGGCGAGTGAGGCCATGAGGTCGGCTATCGCACCCTTGTCGGCGAGCACCGGCTCGATACTGTGCGTCAGTTCCAGGACCGCGGCGAGCGTCCACGGTCCGGCGAGCTGGATCTTGAAGGTCCCGCCATAACCGCCGGCCGCAGCCTCCATCGCGTCAAGGTCGGCCTCCAGCAGCCCGCTGGCCCGGCCGAGGTCTCGACCGCGCCGCTCGGCGAGCCGCCAGCCACGTGCAGTGGTCTCGGCCGGCATGTCGACCAGCAGGGCCAGTGTCCGGCCGACAAGATCGGCACCCGGGCCGCGGGCCGGGAGCTCGGGCAGATGCGGCAGATTCGGCAGCTCCCCCAGGACGACCCTGATGGCCTCCTCCGGATCGGTGCCCGGCATCGAGCCCACGCCGGTCGCGCTCTGAGCAGGCCAGGGAAACGGCCGTTCGTCACGGCTCATTGGTAGTCAGGGGCGCCGTGGCCGTAGGTTGGCCCGGTTTCCCCATCCCCCTTTCAATCCGTACGAGCGGTTTTCCCGCATACGGCTTACCGATGATCTTCTTGACATGGTTACGCTGCCCTCGGATAGCGGATG
>WNGK01003013.1_pt1 | contig 18284 bp, 20 predicted proteins | sample 5400601 | NCBI WGS metagenome assembly WNGK01 (sample SAMN13153376, study PRJNA577476) | soil metagenome | isolation source: 60 cm soil or saprolite under Garry oak tree replicate 1 | place: USA:California | collected 2016-06-15
CGTTTTTCTAAATGGTTCTAATATCCCGCCGCCATTCCGTCTTTGCGTGACTCGCTGGCGCCGATATAGACGCGCTGGCCGTCGTGCATTTCCACTTTGATGGCTTGGTAACCGCCGTACCCGCCGACATCGAACCGCACGTCATGGCCTTTCTTGCGCAGCTCGCGCACTGTTTCATACGGGATACCGCTCTCGACTTCGACGTAGCCGCCTGATTCAGTCATTTTTTCCCCGGTCGGTTCGTTGTCTCCTTCGTGCTGCCAACGGGATGCGTCGCCGGCTTCCTGCACGTTCAAGCCAAAATCGATCTGGTTGGTAAGCACCTGCACATGACCTTGCGGTTGCATACCGCCGCCCATGACCCCAAATGCTTCCCACGGTTTTCCATCTCTCATCACAAATCCAGGGATGATGGTGTGGAACGGCCGTTTGCCCGGCGCATAGACATTCGCGTGATTCGGATCCATCGAAAAAAGTTCACCTCGATCCTGGAACATGAATCCAAGGCCGGGCACCACGATCCCGCTGCCCATGCCACGGTAATTGCTTTGAATCAGTGACACCATGTTGCCCTCGTCATCAGCAGTGCAGAGATAAATCGTGTCGCCTTGATCGAGCGCTGGATTTCCTGCTTCGACTTTCCGCGCTGCATGATCCGGATCAATCAACTTGCGTCGCTCCGACGCGTAGCTTTTGGAAAGGAGACCAGCGAGTGGAATTTTGGCGAATGCCGGATCGGCATAAAACTTCGCGCGATCAGCCCAGATGATTTTCTTCGCCTCGATTATGGCATGCAACGTCTTGGATGAATTGCGTCCCATGGCACCCAGATCGAATCCTTCGAGAATGTTGAACATTTGCAGCGCGGCGATGCCCTGACCGTTTGGCGGAAGCTCGAAAACGTCGTAGCCGCGATAACTTGTCGAGACCGGCTCGACCCATGTCGATGCATGCTTCTCAAAATCGGCTTTTCGCAAAAAGCCACCGTTTGCCCGCATGAAATCGTCGATCTGTTCCGCGATCTCGCCTTTGTAAAAGGCGTCGCGACCTTTTTCATTGATTAGCCGCAACGTTTTCGCCAGGGCCGGATTCTTGAAAATGTCACCTTTAGCAGGCGTCCGTCCTTTGCCATCAAGGGTGTACGTCTCGAGAAATGCGCCGGGCAGCCCTTTGTAAAGCCGCGGACCAAACGCCCAGTAATACGCGATCAATTCCGTGACTGGAAAACCCTCCTCGGCATATCGAATCGCAGGCGCAAGGTCATCACTCAGTTTCAATTTTCCGAATTTCCTTTGCAGTTCTGACCAAGCGTCCACTGTCCCGGGCACGCTAATTGGCAACATGCCGATGGGCGGAATGGTTTCGCGATGCAGCTTCGCCAGCTCGGCTTTCATCTGCTCGTAACTCAAACCGAGCGGGGAGCGTCCGCTGCCGTTAATTCCGTAAAGTTTGTTTTCTTTCGCGCTGTAAACGATTGCAAAGAGATCACCGCCGATGCCGTTGGAGACCGGCTCCATTAACCCGAGCGTTGCATTTGCGGCGATCGCCGCATCCGCGGCGCTGCCGCCGCGCTTTAGAATCTCGATCCCAACTTGCGTCGCTGCCGGCACACTTGTGCAAACCATTCCATGTCGCGCCAGGACTTCCGATCGGGTTGCAAAATTCTTGCCCGTGATACGATCGATTTGCGCGTGCACGTGGAAAATGAGGACTCCGCTCACGAGGACTACACAAATCTTGTTCCTCATTAGCCGATCCTAGATTGATGTGAGTGAAATGGGAAGAAGTAGTAGTGGCGTTTGTGCCAAACGCCCAGCCCACGCCTTGCACAAGCGCTGAGTGCCGCGACCCACGCAAAAAGAGCGCACTTGAATTTTTGCCTCGAGATTATATTTGATTGCTCACCGCCCTATGAAGATTTCTGCCGATAATCAGAAAGCGCTCAGTATAATTCTAATCTACACTGCGCTGCTTTGTTTTCTCATCGGCCTGGCTGCCCGACTTAAGGAGAGCTTTCACTCGCGCGCCGAGATTTCCATGGCCGCGTTCACTATCGCAGCCACTCTGGCGGGCCTGGCTGCAATCCTGTTTTTATTCTCGCTCAGAAGAAAACAGGGCTGAAGCGGGCCCACCCTGCACTCGCGTTCCGGAACAAGTCTTTGTTTCTTGGTTACCGTCCGTTTGAAATCAGTCGCAAAAATGCGGCGGCGACCTTTTCCAGATCGCCGCCGCCCCCCATCGCTCTGAACAACCAATTTATTCCTGCAATGCGTCGTGCAGTTCTTTGTGCGCGTTCATCATGTCCTGATGCGCTTTCTGAATGGCATCGAGCTTCTTCTGCTGATCAGGTGTCAGCAGCGGCTTGATCTGCGAAAGCGTGCTGTCCATCACGCCTTTCATTTTCTGCATCGCCTCCTGATGAATAGCGTCGATTTGCGGTTTGGCCTGATCGAGAATCGGCTGAACCTTGGTCTGTTGATCAGAAGTCAGGTCCAATTTCTCGGTTAGATGCTGCAGGCCAAAGCCGTGGCCGTGCCAGCGACCACCGCCACCGGGACCGGGTTGCGCTTGCACTACGACAAAGCCCCCAAGCGCGATCGCGCCGGCGGCCACAAGTGTTAACAGGTTTCGTTTCATAATTTATATCCTCAGTTTTGTTTTTGTTTTGCTGCGCGATTTTCGCGCTTTCAAGGCTGATGACCGGGTGCACAGAGCAGCGGTTACAAATTTTTGTTGTATCATAACGAGACCGGCCTTCGCATCCAGACGGTCGCGGTACTAAGGCCGTTCCCGTATTAACCACGCCCGGTTTCGAAATCGCCGCTCCTTGCTAAAATTGTAACCGCAACGCCACCACGCCGGTCATTGGTATTGGTGTGGATGCGCTCTCGATTACATGGATGATTCTGATGCAAGCGCGCTGGTTAATGCTGCGCTCCAGCACGACGACGATGCGGCTCATGCTTTGGTGCGACAGCTTTATCCGCTGGTGGCAAAAATCGTCCGCGCGCATCGCCCGCGCCGAACGGCGGAGGAGGATCTTTGCCAAATGATTTTCATCAAAGTGTTTCAAAAATTATCTCAATTTTCCGGAAAGGTGCCATTGGAGCACTGGGTCTCACGCATTGCGGTCAATACTTGCCTGAACCAGATCGAGTCTGAGAAAATACGGCCCGAACTTCGTCACGCCGATTTGAGCGCGGAAGAACAAACCGTCATCGAGAATCTCGCAACCTCGTCCGATCAATTGGCTCCGGACCGGCGTTTTGCCTCCCGGCAACTTGTTGAACATCTTCTCGCTGCGTTGAAACCGGTGGAGCGGCTGGCGATTGATTTGCTATATTTGCAGGGACGTTCCGTGGAAGAAATTCGCAAAATCACCGGCTGGAGCGCGGCGCTTGTTAAAGTGCGGGCGTTCCGGGCGCGACAAAAAATGAAAGAGCACCTGGCCAGGATTTCGGCAAAAGAAAAACCATGAAAGATAACAAAATCGATCGGTTACTGCGATCTGCTGCGCAGGTGCGTGAAGATCCGGCTGCGATGCCGTTTGGATTCGATACCCGCGTGGTCGCGCTCTGGCGCGCACGTGCGCCAAGGGCGAATGGCGTGATGTCGCTCCTCCGGCGCGTTGCATTGTTGTCGGCGGTTGTAATCGTCGTATCAACGGTCGCGGCAGTTCGTGAAGCCAATCAAAGTCGCGAAATCGGTGAGTCTTTAACAAATGATTATGCTATCGCCGATTCAGCCATTCAGGATGAGTTCTTGAAATGAACCGCGCGTTGCAATGGAAACTCATTGCGGGATTCATTCTCGTGTTCTTCGCCGGCGGAATCAGCGGCGCGTTTCTCGGGGGATCGTATGCCCGGCATCTTTTCTTTGAATTTCATCGTCCGGAGCGGATCGGCGCGCGGATGAAGGAGCGGCTCCGCACCGACCTCAACTTGACGCCGGAACAAGTCGCCAAAATTTCGCCGATTATCGACAAGACGGCAGCGCAACTCCGAGACGTTCGGCGAGACACCGGCCGGCGCGTGCATGAGATCATGACTGCGGCGCACCAGCAAATGGCTGCCAATCTCACGGATGAACAGCGTCAAAAATTGCAGCAAATCGAAGAGCGACATCGACGATGGCACCACGGTCATCCGCACGAATTTACTCCGGAACCGTCACTCACTCCGTAGCGGTATGGAGAGCGGGCTCCGCGGCGCTGATGCACGCTAGGAGCGTAGCCCTTCGTGAAAAAAAATTCGTTCCCGTTCAACGGTTGCGCCTCGGCTCAGGAAGAAATCGCGCAGTTCGGGCGTGTAATAGTCCCCGTCGAAAAGGGGGTTGAGACCAAAAAAAACTTTGCCGCCGGGGGCGAGGTGCCGCTGCAGGTCGCACAGAAAAAAATCCCACTCCGCTGATCCCCAGCGTTGTCGCGACGGGTGGTAGAGATTAAAATTAACCGAGAACGCTGTGATCCAGTCGAATTTTTGACCTAAATCAGGCAACGACTCGAATGCGCTAATCTTCCAAAGCACACGTGGAACATCGAAAAGCGCGAGCAATTCGGTAAAGAGAGCGATGTGCCCGACGTCGAGGCCCAGGACGGAATGGCCAAGTTTTTTTAGGATGAATAAGAAAAATCCGCCGCCGCAACCGAGATCGAGCACGCGTTTAGGCGTTGAGCGATGGAGTTTCAAATCTTGCACGCGTTCCCGATTCAATCGCAACCATGGCTCGACATTCGCGTACTTGGCATAACCCGCTTTTGAATTCGCATAACGCCGCCGGATTTCGCGCAAACGTTCTTGATCAATGCTGGCCAGCAAGGGCCGAAAGGGTACGCGAAAAATGGAGCGCTGCGCTCTGCGCCAGCCACGTTGGTAAGTCAGTGGCTCGGTAAATTTGAGCAGTTTATGAGACAGTTTCATTTCGTATCCTGCAACACAGATTCCATAATTTCCCGGAGAAGTCGCGGCCCGCGATAAACGAAGCCGGTGTAAACCTGAAGGAGTTGCGCCCCGGCATCAAATTTTTTGCGAGCGGATTCCGCGTCCGTAGTTCCGCCAGAAGCGATGACTGGAATTGTTGATTTTGCAGCGATGCTGCGTACCAGCGTAGTCGATTTTTCCTGCAACGGCGCCCCGCTCAAACCACCTTCCTGATCAAGGGCTGGCGGGATCGACGAATGATCGAGCGTTGTATTGGTTGCGATAATTCCCGCGATGCCATTCTCTTCGCAGACTGCGATGATCGCTTCCAGTTCGGTAGGCGACAGATCGGGGGAAATTTTCACGAGCACTGGTTTGCCGGTTGTCCCGTTCTCACTGCAAATTGCGCGCAGCAACCCTGACAGCGCCGCTGGTTCCTGCAACTCGCGCAAACCGGCAGTATTAGGCGAGCTCACATTCAGCGTGACGTAATCTGCAAACTCGCGGAGCAATCGAAAGGAACAAAGGTAATCGCTCGTCGCTTTTTCCATCGGAGTAACCCTCGATTTTCCAATGTTGATTCCGACTGGGACTGCCGGCCATCGCGTGCTCCTGCGCAGCCTGCGCAACCGTTCCGCGATTACATCCGCCCCATCGTTATTAAAACCGAGGCGATTGATCAGCGCCTGTTGCGCGGGCAACCGAAAGATGCGCGGCCTGGGATTTCCCGGCTGCGCTTTCGCGGTCACTGTCCCGATCTCGATGAAACCGAAACCCAACGCTGCCCATGCCGGCAGAGCAACACCGTTCTTATCCAATCCCGCCGCGAGTCCGATTGGATTTGGAAAGTTCAGGCCGAACACCGTTTTCGGTTTCGACGGCGGCTGAAACAATCTGAGCACGCATAGGGCGAGATCAAAATGCGAAGCGCTGCGGAACAATCCGACGGTGAGACGATGCGCGACCTCAGGATCAAGAGAGAACAATAGCGGCCGAACAAATCGCTCGTAGCCATGTTTCATTGGGTTTCGGCTGTCATGGCAGACATGCTTCTAGCATGTCGATGAAAATGCCGAGCAACCAGGCAAGATGCCCGTCTGCAGTGAAAGACCACGCCCGCATCGCTGCGCGAAGCTGCTGCGGGCAGGGCTGGAAGCCTATCTACCGCGTTTTTCATTTGCCGATGCAAAATTGGCTGAAGACGGAGTCGAGAATCTGTTCCACATCAACAACGCCAATTACTTCGCCGAGTGCGCGCAAAGCTTCATCAAGATCGACCGCAACATACTCCGCCGATATTTTTTGGCGCAGTGCTGTCCGCGCCTGATCGCACGATTCTAAAGCGCGGCGCAGGCAATTGCGATGACGAGTATTGATCGCGACTGCGCTTTCCGGTCTCAGATTTTGCTGACTAATATGCGCCAAAATCTCCTTTTGAAGTTGCGGGAGACCTTCTCCAGTCACGCAGGAAATCCGCAACGCATGGAAATTTTTCCAGTCGCTGTCTTCGGGCAAATCGCTTTTGTTTAAGATTACAATTTCATTGGAGTCACCGGGCCGCCCATCGAAATGCGGAGGCCTGGGCGCGTTGCGGTCTGCGATGTGAAGACGTAGATCTGCCAGTTGCAGCGATTTTTCCGTGCGCGCAATTCCTTCGCTCTCGAGCTCGCTTTCCGATGCGCGCAGGCCGGCAGTATCGAGCAACCGAATGGGGACGCCGCCCAGATTGACCGTCTCTTCGATAATGTCGCGCGTTGTGCCGTGCGTGTCGCTGACGATCACGCGATCATAACCAAGCAGTCGGTTGAGCAGACTCGATTTACCCGCATTGGTCGCTCCGTAAATCACCACGCGCACGCCCTCGCGCAAGATGCGTCCCTGATCAGCGGTGGCAAGCAATGTGATAATTTCGTTGCGAACGGATTCCATTCTCGTTTGCAACTTTTGGCCCTCATCGGGTGCAATGCCCTCCTCCGGGAAATCAATTGACGCGTTAATATGCGCGAGCAGCGCGACCAAATCATCGCGAATTCTCCTGATTTGCTCGCCGAGCCTGCCTTCGAGTTGTTCAGTTGCGGAACGGAGCGCCAGATCCGTCCGGGCGCGAATCAGATCGATGACGGCTTCAGCTTGTGTTAGGTCCATCTTTCCATTGAGAAATGCCCGCTCGGTGAATTCGCCCGCTCGGGCTGCCCGCGCGCCCACGCGCAGACATGCCTCCAGCACGCGCGCGGTTACCAGCATTCCGCCGTGACAACTGATCTCGGCCAAATCTTCACCAGTGTAACTCGCGGGCGCGCGATGAATCGAGAGCACTACTTGATCGATCAATTGATCTTCTGCACAGACAATCTCGCCGAAGTGTTGAACGTGCGATGCAAATTGTGATGGCTGTTCTTTGCCGCGAAAAATCTTGTCTGCCACGTGGATCGCATTGGCACCGGAGACGCGAACCAGGGCAATTGCGCCTTCACCGGCGGGCGTGGAAATGGCGGCAATGGTATCGGCAACAGTCATGACTCTAGCCAATTGTAGGGCCACCGCTTCGGTTGCCAAATTTGGCTGACGATGAGCCCGCCTCAATTCTCACAAGGCGGAAGCGACTTTTCCAAAAGCGGCAGAACGCTGCCGCACTCCAAAACGCAAGCGCATAGAAAAGCGCTAGCAAAGGCGGCCACCTTGTGGAGTGTGCGGCAGAACTCCGCCGCTTTTCATTCAGATTTCCTGCTCGGCACTAATCGCAGATCACTTCCTTCAGTGCTGCGACACATTTCTCGTTTTCCTCCATCGTTCCGACCGAAATCCGGACCCATTCGGGTAAGTCGTAGCCTTTCAGCGGCCGCACGATGATGTTCCGCCTAAGCAACTTGTCGAAAATCACAGGCCCATCGCCGACATTTACCATCACGAAATTCGCGACACCCGGCACAAACTCGATCTTCATTTGGCCAAATTGTTCGTGAAGATACGCCCGGCCGGCATCCACGACTTGCTTCGTTTCGCGCTGATGATCTTCATCTTCCAGAGCTGCCAGGGCGCCAGCGTGAGCGACGTTGTTCACGTTAAATGGTTGCCTAGTTTTCTGAAGCACTTCGATCAAATCAGGTCGAGCGATACCGTAGCCGACGCGCAGGCCGGCAAGTCCATGGATTTTCGAAAACGTGCGCAGAACGACGACGTTCCTGTCGTCGCGAACGAACTGCAGCGTGTCCGGAGGATTGTCCAGGAACTCAAAATAGGCTTCGTCAAAGACAACGATGACGTTTTCCGGAGCGCGCGACATGAAGTTGTCGATCTCACGCTGCGAAATCAACGCGCCGGTTGGGTTGTTGGGATTGGGGATGAAAACGAGCCGGGTTTTCGGCGTGATCGCGTCCAGCATCGCGTCCAGGTCCTGCTGAAAATCCGGGCTCGGTGTTTCAACTGTATGCGCGCCGAAAGAGGTCGCGATTAATTTGTAAACGATAAACGCGTACTTGGACGTGACGACGTCATCGTCCAGATCGACAAACGCGTGGCCGAGGAATTCGATCACTTCGTTCGAGCCATTACCTAAAATGATATTTTCCAAAGCGAGACCGAGTTTTGCGGCGATTGCTTTCCGTAAATAAAATCCTCCGCCATCTGGATACATATGCGCGTTCTCCGCTGCTGCGCGCATCGCCTGAATTGCCTTTGGAGATGGGCCGAGCGGATTCTCATTGGAAGCCAGTTTAACGATCGCTCCCGGCTCCGCGTCGAGTTCACGTGCCGTTTCCTCAATCGGTTTGCCCGGTTCATAGACAGCCAAATCGCGCAATCGGGCACTCGCCAGCTCCCAAATCGAAGTCATGCGCGCAATCTATAACACATCTCATTTCTGGCCACGACACGATCGGATTTTTTACGTTCTCAGTAACACCGGCCTTGAGCCCGGTGGCTCGATAGGGCGCAACACTGGAGCCGTTGAAACGGCTAAAGCACAGACGGTTTTACCTGCACCTGGCTCAAGCCAGGTGCTAAGCAAAGGCAAGGATTGCAGCGGCCGCGGCTATCCCTACAATGGAGAGTGATGCCAGACAGCGACATCATTTACCTCGATAACAACGCCACCACGCAGCTCGATCCTGTTGTAATCGAGGAAATGCGGCCGTTCTTGACGACATACTACGGCAACCCCTCGAGTGGATACGGCTTTGCGGCTACTGTCAGAAAAGCTGTCGATCTTGCCCGCGAACGGCTGGCGGCGTTGCTCTCGTGTGAACCGGCGGAAATTGTTTTCACCAGCGGCGGAACAGAATCGAACAATGCGGCAATCAATTCGGCGCTGCAGTTCGAGCCGCGTGGCAAGCATGTGGTCACAAGCGCCGTCGAACACAGCGCGGTGCTGAGCCCCTGCCAGAATCTCGCAAAACGAGGATGCGACGTAACATTTCTGGGAGTAGATCGACATGGCAATCTCGATATTGTCGAATTGGAAGCGGCCATTCGCCCGGAAACCGCGCTCGTTTCGATCATGTGGGCGAATAATGAAACCGGCGTCTTATTCCCAGTCGAGAAGATCGCCGAAATATGTCAGGAGAAACGTGTGCTTTTGCACACCGACGCCGTCCAAGCAACCGCGAAAATCCCGATGCGCCTGCGCGATATGGCAATCAATTTCGTTTCCCTTTCCGCGCACAAATTTCATGGTCCAAAAGGAGTGGGCGCGCTGTATGTTAACCGGCGAACCCGGTTTACTCCCTTGATTGCCGGCGGCGGCCAGGAAAATGGGCGTCGAGGCGGAACGGAAAACGTCGCGTCAATTGTTGGTCTTGGAAAAGCTGCCGAGCTCGCCGCCAAATATCTCGCGGAAGGGAAATGCAGCATCCGCTCGATGCGCGATCGATTTGAAAAATCGGTGCTTGAGACAGTGAGCGGAGCGTCGGTGAACGGGGCCGGCGCGGCCCGAATCCCGAATACATCGAGTTTTACGTTTGAAGGCATCGAGTCGCCAGCAGCCCTTCTCTTGTTGGATCGACATCGTATTTGTTGCTCGGCTGGCTCGGCCTGCCGGACCGGTTCGCAGGAGGCCTCGCATGTGCTCCGGGCGATGAATCCGAGCGACGATGGCGCGCGGCGCAGTCTGCGTTTTTCGATTGGCCGGTTCAACACCGAAGCGCAGATCGATCGAGCCATCGAAATCGTTCCAAAAGTAATCGAGAAGTTGCGTCAAATTGCGGTGCCAACGCCTGTAGCCACGGTTCTATGAGCCGTTCATCTTTCGCGAGGCTTCTCTATTGCAACGTGCTTGACTTCCACGAAACACGGAAAAGGATGCGAAAAACTGCAGGGTAGAGTGCTTGTCTTGCCGAGCTTGGTGCAAGTAAGTGACCGCCAATCGCTGCGCCATGTGCATTGGATTCGCGGGCAACAATTGTCTTGCCAAGCTGGCGAAAACTACTTTAGCCTCGACGCTGTCTGAAACGGTCAGGGCAAAAAGCTTTTTTCCCGAGGCTTTCTTCCTTTCAGATGAGCAGTCCCAAGGTCATGGCCACTTAGGCACCATGACATCCTCGGCGCGGTTCAAGGATGAGATCAAGCCGATGGGCAATGCCAGCGAAGCCATTCTGGCGCTTAAACCGGTGAGCTTTCGCTACAAGAAAGAGATTGATTCGCAGGGCATCCCGGAGTTTGGCCTGGTGGCCGAGGAAGTAGAAAAATAAATCCGGATCTGATCATCCGCGATCATGAAGGCAAGCCGTACACCGTGCGTTACGAGGCGATAAACGCGATGTTGCTCAATGAGTTTCTTAAAGAGCACCGAAAAGTCGAGCAACAGGAAGCGACCATTGCGGAATTAAAGAAAGACCTTCGAACAACCACCGCGCGACAGCAAAAACAATTCGAGTCGAAGATCGCCCGCCAGCAAGAGCAAATTGAAGCGCTGACTTCTGGCTTGGAGAAGGTGACCACACAATTGAACTGAGCAAACCGGCACCGCGAACGGTCCTGAACGATCACTAAAACTGCGACGCTTTAGCGCTTGTAGCGGTGCTCGCCGTAGCGAGCACCGAACCCATTGATCAGGCGTTCGCCGCGGCGAAGGCCTCTATCAAGAATCACGCCACCGGTCGACAATTTCTCTATCGCGCAATATGGTGCGGAACTGTTTTTCCCGTAATGGAAACTCCACAGGATCCTGCCGCTTCACGTTACGAGCATGCGGGGAAAGGTCTGCGCCGAAGCGATCTCGCTCCGGATCCGATCAAACAATTTGGAAACTGGTTCACCGCCGCGATCGAGGCCGGTATTCGCGATGTCAATGCAATGAGCCTCGCCACCGCCGGCCCGGACGCCAGACCATCAGTGCGGATTGTTCTGTTGAAAGGTTTCGACCAGGATGGATTCGTCTTTTTTACCAATTACGAGAGCGAGAAAGGAAAGCAGCTCGACGCCAATCCGTATGCGGCGCTGGCGTTTTACTGGATCGAACTGGACCGGCAAATTCGTATCAGCGGGAAAGTGAACAGAACCTCGCGCGAAGAATCGCAGGCTTATTTTCATTCGCGCCCGGCCGGTAGCCAACTGAGCGCCTGGGCATCGCGTCAAAGCGAGGCGCTCGATGGACGTCGCGTACTCGACGCGCGCATGACAGAGATGACGGAGCGCTTCGGCGACAAGCGTATTCCGTTACCGCCACATTGGGGCGGTTATCGGCTCAAGCCAAATACGATGGAATTCTGGCAAGGCCGTCCGAACCGTTTGCACGATCGCTTTCGTTACACACGGCAGACGGATGACTCGTGGCGAATCGACCGGCTCGCACCATAAGGGAAAAACACCTCGAATCCTGACAAAGAATTTTTTCCTGCATTGATGACGATCGGTTATGAGTAAAAAACCGGGAGCTAAGATCGACATCGTGCGCGGCGATATCACGAAGCTCGAAGTGGATGCGATCGTGAACGCGGCGAACACGACACTTCTCGGTGGTGAGGGAGTCGATGGCGCGATTCATCGCGCCGCCGGACCCGATTTGCTTGCAGAATGTCGAACTCTTGGTGGTTGTAAACCCGGCGAGGCGAAGTTGACGCGCGGATATCGTTTGGCGGCCCGGTTCGTGATTCATACTGTCGGACCGGTTTGGACAGGGGGACAACGCGGCGAAGCGCAGACCTTGGCAAACTGCTATCGGAACTCATTGCAACTCGCGGTTGAAAATGGAATCAAGACGATAGCATTTCCGGCGATCAGTTGCGGCGCCTATGGGTATCCGATTGGAGAAGCGGCGAAGATTGCTGTAGGAACCACACGAGCTTTCCTCATGACCAAGGACAAGCTCGACAAGGTGATCTTTGTCGTCGCAAACGACGAAATCCTTCGCGCCTATCAGCAATCGCTGTAGCCGCCTCGCTCTGTGAAGCGCGGCGTCGACGCCCCACGTAACACCTGCGCAAAGAATCACATTCCGGTGCGAATACCGCGGTCGGGATCACGCGGGGCAACATCGTGACTCAGCTTGGCCCAGGCTGCATGCACTGCGTGACGAGCATGGTCCCAAGGCAGCGCGGCGCCCGGCTGGTTCCGCTGATAATCCAGCGCCAGCTCGTTTTCGATCTCTTGGTAGGGCCTTCCCGGATATTTGTGGAAACCTTCGTAACCAGTTCGATAGGCTGCCGCGTAATCCTCGTAGGGACGCCCCTTTGCCGCATACGGCTGTTTTGGGTGGTGTTCACGCCAATATTTTTCTTCTTCAGTTGTTGGATTCATAGCTTTTGCTCTACGCCTTACATTGGTTTCGCGGATCGGCACTCCAGCGGACGTGAAGAGAACAAATTGCGAAAGTTTCGCGCATTGACTCCAAAACCCTTCGCAATGAGAAACGCAATCAGGCCGCCATCTGCGATACCATTATATATGATTAATCCGAACGAAAACGATCTTACGAGGGACGAACCGCTTCCGACGCAGCTCCAGTCGGGCGAAGAAGAAATTGGCTCGGGTGGGCGTGAGCAGTTTCGTCGAGCAACCAGGAAAATTTCCACGGCGATGAGCCAGACGTGGGACGAGACAAAGGAGAAAGCCGGCCGCGCGCGGGAACGCACGGAATATTTCGTGCGCGAAAATCCCATGCCGACCATCCTCGGCGCGTTGGGGCTCGGAATAGCCATAGGATTGGCGATCCGCTACGCCTCTACCAGCGAGCAAAAGGCAGAAATTGAGCTGAAGTCGCCGCTGAGAAATCTGAACTGGAGCATTCTTTCCCTGCCGTTTCTCTGGCCGTTGTTTAAATCAGCCAGGGAAAAATATGAAAGGTCGGCGGAAGCGATGAAAGACGGCGTCAAACAGCTGAAAAAAATCGAGGTGGACCGCTACGCAAAGCCGATCCGCAAACGCTGGAAAGCCTGGACGCGCTGAGCGTCGCTGTCATGCTGGGACTGAATTAGGACTCCGATTCATCGCAGAGCGAGGAAGCTGTTGACGAGATCGGCCAGCGGAAGTGGATACTGGGCCATAAAAGCGTGGCCACCGCCATTGAATTGAGCCAGCCATGCGCCGGGAATTGCGCTGACGAGTTTTAACGCATTCGACGGCGGGATCACGATGTCGTCAATGCCGGTGGCGATTAGCGTTGGCACCCTTATCTCTCGGAGCTGGTTCTCGACGCCGTCGCGGTGCCATGCGTCCATCACCGCAGCCTGGCGGTCAACGAGAGACGGAGATAACTGCGCACGCGCGGCCGCCACGATGTCGCCGAATTCGCGGTAGATGGATTCGGCGAAATCCCTCGGAAAAAGTAGCGAGAGCAATCGGCGAGCCTGCTCATGAGGCGTACCAGACATGTCAATGAGTTGGGACCATACGGCGGCCGAGGCGAGATCTGCGTCAGCTCCTCCCGGGTCAGTTGATAACAAGACAAGCTTGTTAACGCGATTCGGGTGCTGCAAGGAGAGCGTCTGGGCGATGAATCCGCCCATCGACCATCCGAGAACGCTTGCTCGCTGGAAACCAAGCGCCTCGATTACTCGCGCGGCATCATCGGCGAGCTGGGCGATATCAAATGGCCTTCCATTATCCGTGGAGCCGCCGATCCCACGGTTGTCGAGGAGGATGACCTCGTTGGTAGATGCGAGGCCGTCGATGAACGAAGGATCCCAGTCGGCGGTCGTCGCGGCGAAGCCATTCAGGAGCAGGAGCGGTCGGCCATTCCCAATTCGACGATAAACGATTCGCGCGCCATCGACTTGGATCGCGGCAAGCGATTCATTGCGCATCGGCGATGATAGGAAATCACCTGGCAAGGGTCAAGGTCAACATGTACGGCTGCTGCTGGAGAAACTCCGCCATTGACTCCGAAAGCTTTCGCGAGTTGAAGGACAGCCTCACCTCGCGGAAAGTGTCGTCTTCGCATGGCGAACTCGAATTCATCCGGGCAACCCGCCTGGCAACGCAACACGGTTTTCGAATTTTTTGCGTCCCTTAAGCTCGCGGTGGTCTTGCTGGCCGTGCTGATCATCGCTGCGATCGCAGGCACGATCTACGAATCAAGCTTCGATGCGAAGATTGCACGCGCTTATATTTATGGCGCGCCGTGGTTCAATATTTGGCTTGTACTGCTCGGAGCCAATCTGACCGCCTCCGCGTTTTCGCGTTGGCCATGGCGTAAACATCACCTCGCGTTTCTCATCACGCATCTCGGTATCATCACGCTGCTGGTCGGATCGCTCATCGGGAGGATTTGGGGAATCGAAGGAACCATGACGCTTTTCAAAGGTGAACCGCCAGCCAATCGGCTCCTCGTCGATCAACGCCAGCTTCGCGTACACGATGTGGATGGAATCGTGAAAGGATTTCCCGCCGAATTCTTACATCATCCGCCGACGCCGCAGCATCCGCGCAATCTCGGTCTGCTTGCCACCGGCGCACGTTTGCAGATCATCGATTACGCCCCGGCGATTGAAGGAAAATTAAATCCGAGACCGCTGAGCGACGGCGGCGCTCCTGCGTTGCATTTTACCATTGCTACCGCGATGATGAACCAGCATCTCGAGGGCTGGTTGCTGGCCGATGATCCGCAGCACGGAAATTTTTCAATGGGTCTGGCAAAAATCGAATTGAAACGCGGCAGTGCGCCGGCAGCGGCATCCTCGAATGGTAGGGACGGCTCGCCGAGCCGTCCGCCTTCGGAAAGCAAAGCGAATTCGAACGATCAAGCGGTCGATCTGGAGGAATCGATTTTCGCCTTTAGCAAAGCGCCGGACGAACAAATCGGCCGTGTTCGCAAAGGCGGGAGCATCGGCGCGAGAGTTCGCTTAGTCGCACCTGAAAATGGAAATAAAGGGCAAGTCATAATTTCCTCGGGCGATAGAGAAGCGAGCTTCGGCGTCGCAGAAAATCTCGGACGCGAGATCGCGATCGGCGGGACTTCGTTCACGCTAAAGATTGACGACTACTGGCCCGATTTCCGGATCGCGAATGGCAAACCGAGTTCGCTTAGCGATCAGCCGAACAATCCGGCGGTGCTTGTGACGGTTCACGGCAAAGGTGTTCCTGCTTCAGAAACGGCTCCGAATCCACACGGCAATGCCGACGTGCCGGCAACCGGCGGTCCCCCGGCAATGCCCGCGCCCAGCGAAGGAACGCCAAATCATCTTACGTTGTTCATCACCGACGACGGCGCACTCACTTACGAGCTCGCCTCACGCAAGAACGGCAAATCTTCGGGCAAGATCGATCAGAATAAGCCGCTTTCGACCGGTTGGGCCGATTGGCAGTTCACCGTTGACAACACAATGCCGCATGCGCAGCAACAGATGGATTTCCTTCCAGTGAAATCCGAGCAAGCATCCACATCTTCCACCGCGGCCGATTTGCCGGACGGTGTCCGCGTTCGAATTCAGCAAAATGGCGAAACGCTGGAGCAATGGGTTCCGGCTGGCTGGCAGATCACGATTCCCACTTCGCCCAGCGCGACCATGATTGCTTATGGCTGGAGAGTTATTGGACTACCGATAGGCCTTCAGTTGCTCGATTTTGAAGTTAAACGCAACGAAGGCAGCGACAGCCCTGCCGGATTTAAAAGTACGCTGCGCATTCTCACAGCAGACGGCGAAACCGCCACCGGCTCGTGCTGGATGAACAATCCGTTTAGTTATCCTGGCGCCTGGTGGCACACCTGGACCGGTTTCACTTATAAAATTTCACAAGCATCGTGGAACCCGGAGAATCTTGGACAAAGCACCGTACAGATTTTGCGCGATCCTGGCTGGCTCTTGAAATGGATCGGTTCGCTGCTCGTGGTGGTTGGTGTGTTCATGATGTTTTATCTCCAGCCCTACCGAAAACAAACCGAAGGCGAACCGATCACGCCTTACGGATCAAAACCGTGTAAACAGAAACGCGAAACAGTGCCTGCTTCAATAGCAATTGCGGATTGAAGATCGCAGCAGGAAGTTGAACGTTGGGACCGATGGGAAACTGGAAAGGTGTTCAATCTTTGGCGCTCCTTAGCGTCGTGGCAGTCTTGAGCGCATGCGCGTCCCATAAGAAGTCCGTCCGGCTCTCCGGTGCTGAGCAACCAGTCTCAGGCGGATCCAAATGGGGTTACTACAGCGGCGAGCCGGTGACGCGGTGGAATCCGGACGGGCGGACCATGACGTTGTTAAGCGAATTGCGTTACACCGATCCGCAAGGTGTTGTCTGGAGCGCCCCTGCTGAATCACAAGTCGATGGCGCGTCCATTCCGCGATCACTCTGGTCGGTCATGGGCGGGCCATTTGAAGGGAAATATAGGAACGCTTCCGTGTTGCACGACGTCGCTTACGGGCAACACAACCGTCCGTGGCAGGATTGCGACCGCATGTTTTACAACGCGATGCGTTGCAGCGGTGTGAGCGCGGTCGAAGCCAAGACCATGTATTATGCGCTCCACAGATTCGGGCACCATTGGAAATTTCCAATCAAACGCGGGAAACCGGTGAAATTTGAAGGTCAGATGGTAGCAAGAGGCGAGGAGATTCCACGCGCCATCCCGGTGAATCCGGCTGAAATCAACGAAACCCGCGATTGGATTCGCAGCGCCGATCCAAGTCTCGACCAAATCGATCAACGAGCTGACACCGAAGCGTGGTGATTCATCGATACCGGCTACAACATCGAACTCCCGCCCTTTTGTATTGCAACGCGCTTTGCGCTCAAGCCGCTTTTGATTCCGACGAGGACGCCCCATTCTTCTCTAGCGCCACGGCTAGAACTTCGTCGACATTTTCGACCGGAATGAATTTGAGCTTTTGTTTCGCCTCTTCGGGAACATCGACAAGGTCTTTTTCGTTGAGCTTGGGAATGATGACGGTCGAAATACCAGCGCGCATCGCGGCGAGGCTTTTTTCCTTGAGGCCGCCGATTGGCAGGACGAGCCCGCGCAAAGTGATTTCGCCGGTCATAGCAACATCGGAACGAACCGGCCTGTTACTGAAAAGCGAGGCGAGCGCGGTAAACATGGCGATTCCTGCCGATGGTCCATCCTTCGGCACAGCGCCGGCCGGAACGTGCACGTGAATGTCGATCTTTCGAAAATCCTCTGCATTCGCGCCGAGTTGGCCGTCACGGCTGCGCACAAGACTGAGTGCGGCCTGCACAGATTCTTTCATTACTTCGCCGATGTGACCGGTGAGCGTGATGTTGCCTTTGCCTGGATAACGCATCGCCTCGATATGCAGCACTTCGCCGCCGGCAGGCGTATAAGCAAGGCCAGTGACGACGCCTGGCTGACTTGTTTTGAGTTTTGTCTCGCGAACGTACTTGGCTGGCCCCAGTAGGTCGGCCACCCGTTCCGGTGTAATCGTGACGCTCTCAGCTTTTCCGCGCGCGACCTGCGCCGCCACGGCTCTGCAGACAGCGCCGATTTGCCGTTCCAATTCGCGAACCCCGGCCTCATGCGTGTAATCGTTAATAATCCGACGGAAGGCTTCGTCCTGCCACGCGCATTGCTCTGGTTTGAGACCGTTTTCCTCGAGCTGCCGCCGAACCAAATATCTTTTTGCAATCTCCAGCTTTTCTCGCTCGGTATACCCCGGCAGCGAAATCACTTCCATCCGGTCGCGCAACGGTTCCGGGACGGCATCCATATAATTCGCCGTCGCGATAAAGAGCACCTGCGACAAATCGAACGGCACATCGAGGTAGCGATCGGAAAATGCATGATTCTGGCGCGGATCGAGAACCTCAAGCAGGGCGCTCGCGGGATCACCTCGAAAATCGGCGCCGATTTTGTCGACCTCATCGAGCATCATCACGGGATTGCGCGTGCCGGCGCGGCGCAGCTCTTGAATAATGCGGCCCGGCATTGAAGCGATATAGGTGCGGCGGTGTCCGCGAATCTCCGCTTCATCCCGAATACCGCCC
>WNGK01004966.1_pt1 | contig 18282 bp, 17 predicted proteins | sample 5400601 | NCBI WGS metagenome assembly WNGK01 (sample SAMN13153376, study PRJNA577476) | soil metagenome | isolation source: 60 cm soil or saprolite under Garry oak tree replicate 1 | place: USA:California | collected 2016-06-15
TTTGCGACAATGGCCTTGCCGTGACGCTGCCTCGCCGGATCGTGGGTCTCGGTGGGGGCGGATTCAGCCGGTTCGGCCGTTTCTCCAAGCTTGATGACTACGTGCTGTCGCTAACCCAGAAGGACCACCCACGCGTCCTCTTCCTCGGAACCGCAGGTGGCGACGCCGACTCACACATCGTCCTTTTCTATGAGGCGTTCTCTGGCCGCGCGCGCCCGGCGCACCTCAAGCTGTTCGGCGCCCCCAGCCGCATGGAGTGGCGGCCGCTCATCCGTGAGCAGGACGTCATCTATGTCGGCGGCGGCAACACCGCGAACATGCTGGCCATCTGGCGCGTGCACGGCATGGACCAGGCGCTGCGAGAGGCGTGGGACGACGGCGTTGTGCTGTGCGGCGTGAGCGCGGGCATGAACTGCTGGTTCGAGTGCTCGATCAGCGATTCCTTCGGCATCGACCTGGCCGGGCTGCGTGACGGGCTCGCCTTCCTGCCGGGGAGCGTCTGCCCTCACTACGACGGAGAGGAGCGACGGCGTCCGGTTTACCGGCGGCTCGTGTCAGAGGGCCTGCCTGCCGGATACGCGGTCGAGGACTCTGTCGGGATCGTCTTCCAGGAGACCGGCTTCGTCGAAGCGGTGACCGAGGTCGAGGGGCGTCGCGCCTATCGCGTGGAGATGGTCGACGGCCAGGTCAGCGAGACGGTCGTGCCGACGCGGTCGCTGGTCAGCGCCCCTGCGCCCGCAAGTCCCGCAGCACCAGCACCGCCGCCAGCACAATCACCACCAGTGCGGCGGTAACCGCCGCCACCAGAAAAACTGTCGGCGCATCGCCTGTGCGCCCGCTCGTGGCCGGTTGCGGGCTCTGAGGGCTGGGCGAAGGCTCGATCGGCGTCGCGCCGGTGAAGATGAGATGGCCCTCACCGTGCGCGCGCGTGGCGGTCGCGATCAGAGGCTGCACCGTGCAGGTGGTCGTGCAGCGAACGTCGATGAGCGTGGCGCCGCCTTCGGTGGCGGACAGCAGGTCGCCTTCCTGTACGCCGAGGCCGGTGAGTGAGTTGGCCGTGAGCGCGAGCAGGTTGTCGGTGCCGGGGTGCGGGTTGCCCTTGGTGATGCGGTCGGCGTAGTAGACGCTGCCGTGCCAGCCGTGCGGCACGAATCCGACCGCCTCCACCCCGATGTCGGCGCCCTTCGGCAGCCCTGAGGCGGCGACGGTGCGCGAAGAGCCATCAGCTCCGATGGCGTAGATGTTTCCCGAGAGCTCGTCGGGCGCGATCAGCATCCCGCCGAACGCACCAAAGCTCGGAGGCGCGATCTCCAGGCCTCCTTCGACGGTGGGCGCCGAGCGCGTGATGACGGAGACGGTCCCGGCGCAGTCGATGGCGGCGACCTCGGACTTGCCCGCGCCCGCCGTGCCCGCTACCAGGATGCGGTAGCCGAAAGCGCCGCCGGTGTCGAACGTGATGCCGCTGAGAGCCGTGACGTTCGGGATGTTCGCGAATGAGCTCTTCTGGCCCTGGGCGTCGACACGGTTCAGCCCGAGCGGAGCGTGCAGGCGCAGCACGTAGACATCGCCCCTCTGGAACGAACAGCCGGCCGTCGAGGTGGTCGAGGCAGGCAGCTGCGGCACGACCGTGAGGTACGTCTCGGCGGTTCTGTCGTCGCTGTATGCGACGCCTGGGTAGGGCGTTGCCGCTCCCAGCGGGTCGACGAGCCACAGCTTGCCCGTCCCCATCACGACGAGCCAGCCGTCCGCCCTGGGGCCGCCCACATCGACAACGCCTGCGATCTTGGTGACCGGCTGCCAGACCGGAGGGGACGCCGCCGATACCGCGGCGGCATGAGCGAGCCCCAGGCAGATGAGCGCGGCTGAGGCTCCAAGGCGTCGCACGACGCGCCAATGGTATTTCAACGGCCGGGTTGAAAAACTCGTAGGATGAATTTCGTGGACTCCCGCCGCGAGATCATCCTCGCTTTCCTGAAAATCCGGGGTCACGCCACCCTCGGCGAGGTGGCGGCCCACCTGGAGGTCTCCAAGCAGGCGGCCCTGAAGCATCTGGAAGCGCTCGAAGGCGACGGTCTTACGACTGTGGCGCACGCTCAGTCGCACGGCCGAGGCAGGCCGGAGAACGTTTACTCGCTGACACCCGCGGCGGCCGAGCACTTCCCGCATGCACACCGAGAGCTTGCCGCCGACCTGGTGGAATTTCTCAACGAGGAGCAGTTGCAGCGGTTCTTCGAGCGCCGCGCCGCACGGCTCGAGGCCGAATACGCACCGCGCCTCGCCGGACTTGATTTCGAAGCTCGCGTGCGCGAGCTTGCAAGGCTCGCCACCGAGCACGGCCACATGGCGGAGGTCGTCGAGCTGCCGGGAGGCGGACTCGCGATCAGGCACTGCAACTGTCCGATCCAGGACGTCGCGGTGCGCACGCCGCTGCCGTGCAAGAACGAACAGGAGATGTACGAGCGCCTGCTGGGCGCTCCGGTGGAGCGCTCGACGTGGGTGCGAGAGGCCGCGTCTGACTGCACATATCAGGTGAAGGAAGGGAGCAAGCAAGTTGGCTGATTTCGAGATTCGCGACCTGCACGCAAGCGTCGAAGGCAAGGAGATCCTCAAAGGCGTGACGCTCGCGATCAACAAGGGCGAGGTGCACGCGGTGATGGGCCCGAACGGCTCGGGCAAGTCGACGCTGTCGTACGCGCTGATGGGTCACCCGGGGTACACGATCGACGGCGGTAGCGTCCTGTTCAAGGGACAGGACATCCTTTCCCTGGAGCCTGACGCGCGCGCGCGGCTCGGCATCTTCCTCGCCTTCCAGTACCCGGTGGTGGTGCCTGGAATCTCGATGACCAACTTCCTGCGCACGGCCATCAACGCCAAGCGCGGCTACGACGGCAAGGACAAGTCGAAGCAGATCTCGCCGAAGGAGTTCCGCTCGCTGCTCAAGGGCGAGCTCGACGTCCTGCACATGGACGACTCGTTCCTGCCGCGCTACATCAACGACGGATTCTCCGGCGGCGAGAAGAAGCGCGCCGAGATCCTGCAGATGGCGATGCTCAAGCCGGAGATCGCAATCCTCGACGAGACCGACTCGGGCCTGGACATCGACTCGATCAAGTTCGTCGCCGCGGCCGTGAACCGCATGCGCGGTCCGGAGCTCGGCGCGCTGATCATCACGCACTACACGCGCATCCTCGAGTTCATCAAGCCCGACTTCGTGCACGTGCTCGTGGATGGTCGGTTCGTGCTGTCGGGGGGACCCGAGGTGGCGGACCGCCTGGAGAAGACCGGCTATTCGGAGTGGATGGAAGCGGATGAACCAGCCGTGCTGGCAAAGGAGGAGGTGAGCTAGTTGGCAACTCAGCCGAAGCCCGTCGACGTTGGCTCCGACTACAAGGAGAAGTACGGCTTCTTCGTCCCCGAGGACTATGTCTTCAAGGCCAAGCGCGGCCTGAACCCTGACATCGTCAAAGAGATCTCCTTCATGAAGGGCGAGCCGGAGTGGATGACGAAGTTCCGCCTTCGCTCGCTGGAGATCTTTCGCAAGAAGCCGATGCCCACGTGGGGAGCCGACCTGTCGGTGATCGACTTCGAGAACATCTTCTATTACCTCAAAGCCTCAGACAAGCAGTCGAAAAGCTGGGAGGAGCTGCCGGCCGACATCAAGGCGACCTACGACCGCCTCGGCGTGCCCGAAGCGGAGCGCAAGTTCCTGGCCGGGGTTTCGGCGCAGTACGAGTCAGAGGTGGTCTACCACTCGCTGCAGAAGGAGCTATCGGCGAAGGGCGTCATCTTCCTCGACACCGATTCGGCTCTGCGCGAGCACCCGGACCTGTTCAAGCAGTACTTCGGCACGGTCATCCCGCCGGCCGACAACAAGTTCTCAGCCCTGAACAGCGCGGTGTGGTCGGGTGGGTCGTTCATCTACGTGCCGAAGGGCGTGCACGTGGACATCCCGCTGCAGGCGTACTTCCGCATCAACGCGGAGAACATGGGCCAGTTTGAGCGGACGCTGATCATCTGCGACGAGGGCTCGTTCGTGCACTACATCGAGGGGTGCACGGCGCCGATTTACACGACTGACTCGCTGCACTCGGCGGTGGTCGAGATCATCGTCAAGAAGAACGCCCGCTGCCGCTACACGACCATCCAGAACTGGTCGACCAACGTCTTCAACCTGGTGACCAAGCGAGCGATGGCGTACGCGGACGCGACCATGGAATGGGTCGACGGGAATTTGGGCTGCCTCGCCGAGGGGACCAGGGTCTTCACAAACAACGACGTGAAAACCATCGAAGCCGTCGGCGTTGGCGACCATGTTTACAGCCTGACGCCGGAGTTCAAGTGGGTCCGCCAGCAGGTGACTGCCACTAAGGCCAATCCGCCGCGACCCACCTACCGGATGACGACCGCTGATCACCGCGAGGTCATCGCTACTGACAACCACCCATTTCTCGTGCTGCGCAAGCAGGGCCGGCTCCGCCAGGTTGCCTGGCTTCCCCTGGGCGCAATCCGCGTCGGCGACGACATCGCGATCTCTGGCGTGATCCCGGATCACGGCCAGCCGTACGAGATCCCGCTCTCTGGCATGGTCGGCCGAACGCAGATGAGAGTTCCGCGCGCGACAGATCCTGAGCTGATGTGGCTGCTCGGTTTCTATCTCGGCGATGGGACTCGTGAGCGAGGCCGAGTCATCTTCTGTGTGCCTGAGGACGACAAGTCATACGAGCGGGTGCGCAGCGTTGTGCGCGACGTTTTCGGACTCGAAGGCAAGCACCACCTTCACGCGCAGTTGCGCTATGCATCCACCGATTTCTCGAGTTTCATCGAGCGGCTGGGCTTCAGCGGGACCGCGAAGACCAAGCGTCTGCCCGAGTGGACCTACACGCTGCCCGTCGACCAGAAGCGCGCGCTAATCGAAGGCTATGTCGCTGCCGACGGCCACGCCCGCGCGAACCACAAAAACATTTCGATCACCAGCGCCAGCCGAGCGCTGCTGGAAGACGTCAAAGCCCTCGCGCTGACGGCCGGCCTGAATCCGCTGAAAGTTGCAACCTGGACGCGTCGCGAGCTCAAGCCGCTCGGCACCGAGGAGAAGGAGTACACGCACCACTTCTTGTACTTCGGCGAAGGCAACCCAGACGCCGCGGTGTACTTCAGCCCGGTCAGCTCAATCGAGGACGCGGGCGAGCGGGTCACGTATGACATCGAGGTCGAGGGCACCGCCAACTTCATCGCGAACGGAATCGTGGCGCACAACTCCCAGATCACGATGAAGTACCCGAGCGTCTACCTGATGGAGCCGGGCGCGAAAGGGGACGTGCTTTCGATCGCGTTCGCCGGCAAAGGCCAGCACCAGGACGCCGGCGGCAAGATGATCCACGTCGCGCCAAACACGACCTCGACCATCACGTCGAAGTCGATCTCCAAAGCCGGCGGACGCACCTCATACCGAGGCCACATCAAGGTCTATCCGGGCGCCAACAACTCCAAGTCGTTCGTCAAGTGCGACGCGCTCCTGCTGGACGACAACTCGCGCTCGGACACCTACCCGTACAACGACGTCGATGCCGACAACGTGACCCTCGGTCACGAGGCGACCGTCAGCAAGGTCTCGGACGAGCAGCTCTTCTACCTGATGAGCCGTGGCATCACGCGCTCCGAGGCGGAGACGATGATCGTCAACGGCTTCATCGAGCCGTTCACCAAGGAGCTTCCGCTCGAGTACGCGGTGGAGCTGAACCGCCTCATCCAGCTCGAGATGGAGGGCTCGGTCGGCTGAGATGACCTTCACCGCCGAAACCCTGGAGCGGACGGAGCTCCGGGGCGAACCCGACTGGCTTCGGCGGCGTAGGCGCTCGGCGCTGGAGGCCTATGAGCGGCTGCCCATGCCGAGCCGGACCGACGAGGAGTGGCGCCGCACTGACATCGCGGGCCTCGACCCTTCGCGGTTTGCGAAGTTCGAGCATGCCAACGGCGCCGTTTCTGAAGAGCGCGACCTGCCGAAGGGCGTGATCGTCGAGCCCCTGTCGGCGGCGGTCGCGAATCACTCGGCGCTCGTGGAGCCGCTGCTCTTCTCGATGGTCCGCCCCGACCGGGACCGCTTCGCCGCGCTGCATGCGGCGTTCTTCACGGGAGGCAACTTCGTCTTCGTGCCCGATGGCGTGACCATCGACGAGCCCATCCTCGGCCAGCATTTCTCCCACGAGAGCGGCACGAGCGTGCTGCCCCACACGCTGATCGTCGCGGGCAAGGGTGCGCGCTTCAACTATCTCGACGAGTACATCGCCGACGGCGATGACGAAGCCGCGTATCGAAGCGGCTCGGCGGAGATCATCGTGGGCGAAGGCGCCGAGGTCGGCTACGTCGCGATCCAGAAGTGGGGCCGCCAGGCGTGGCACCTCGCCGACCAGCGCGCCAGGCTCGCGAAAGACGCGACGCTGAAGCTGTTCAACGTCACGCTCGGCGCGCGCTTCTCGAAGACCCGCGTCGAGGCCTCCCTCATGGGACCTGGCGCGACCGCAGAGCTCAAGGGCATCTACTTCGCCTCGGGCGAGCAGTTCTTCGACTTTCACACGCTGCAGGACCACCAGGTCGGAAACACAACGTCCGATCTCCTGTTCAAGGGCGCGCTGCAGGACGTGGCGCGCACTGTGTACGCCGGCCTCATCCGCATCGAGAAGGGCGCGGCGCGATCGGACGCTTACCAGGCGAACCGCAACCTGGTTCTTTCGGCCAAGGCCAAGGCCACGTCGATCCCAATGCTGGAGATCGACAACAACGACGTACGCTGCACGCACGGCGCGACCGTCGGCCCCGTCGACCCGAACCACCTTTTCTATCTGCGCTCGCGCGGCATCCCGGAGATGACCGCCAAGCGGATGATCGTGCAGGGCTTCTTCGGCCAGGTGCTCGACCGCATCCCGTTCGAGCAGGCGCGCACGATGATCGAGAACGAGCTGGAGTCGCGCCTTGGCTAGGGTCCGCGTGGCCTCGGTCGACGAACTGCCCGTGGGCGGCCTCAAGGGCGTGGTCGCGGATCACACCGAGATCTGCCTCGCTCACGCGGAGGACGACAACTTCTACGCGATCAACGACGTGTGCACGCACGAGAACTTCCTGCTCAGCGGCGGTGAGCTGTTCGACCTGCAGGTCGAGTGCCCGCAGCACGGCTCGCGATTCCACCTGCAAACCGGCGCGGTGACCGGGATGCCCGCGGTGATCCCGACCAGGGTCTATCCAGTCGAAGTCAAGGACGGCGAGGTGTACGTCGATGTATGACGTGGCGGCCGTCCGCAAAGACTTCCCCATCTTCGAGACGGGGATCGCCTACCTCGACTCGGCCAACACCTCGCAGCGGCCACGCCAGGTGACGAGCGCGGTCCTGGACTACTGGGAGCGATACAACTCCAACATCCACCGCGCCGCCTACAAGATCGCCGAGGAGGCGACCGACCGCTACGAGGCGACGCGCGAGAAGGTGCGCGCCTTCATCAACGCAGCATCGACCAAGGAGATCATCAACACGCGCGGAACGACCGAGGCAATCAACCTCGTGGCGTACGCGTGGGGCCGCGCCAACGTCAGGGCGGGCGACCTCATCGTGCTGACGATCCTCGACCACCACTCGAACATCGTCCCCTGGCAGATCCTGGCCGAGGCCAATGGCGCGCGCATCGAGTACGTGGACATCGACGAGCGCGGCGAGCTGCGCCAGGACCAGTTCCGCGAGCTGATTGAGAAGCAGCCGAGGCTCGTCGCATTCAGCCAGGTGAGCAACGCACTCGGCACCATCAACCCGGTCGACGACATGGTCAAGCGGGCCAAGGCCGCCGGCGCGACCGTGCTGGTCGATGGGGCGCAGGGCGCGCCGCACCAGGGCGTCGACGTGCGCGCGCTTGGATGCGACTTCTATGCGTTCAGCGGGCACAAGATGCTCGGGCCAACCGGCGCCGGCATCCTCTACGGCCGGCGCGAGCTGCTCGAGCAGATGGACCCGTTCATGGGCGGCGGCGACATGATCAAGACGGTCCGGGTCGAGGGCACGACGTACCACGACCTGCCGTGGAAGTTTGAGGCCGGAACGCAGGCGATCGGCGAGGTCATCGGCCTCGGCGCGGCGGTCGACTACATCGACGAGCTCGGTATGGAGAACATCCGCGCGCACGAGACCGAGATCACCGAGTACGCCTACGAAGCGCTCAGCGAGATCGAAGGCCTGACCGTCTTCGGTCCGCCTCCCTCGCGCCGCGCCGGCGTCATCTCCTTCGCGCTCGACGGCATCCACCCGCACGACCTGGCCACCATCGCCGACCGCGACCAGGTGTGTTTGCGCGCTGGCCACCACTGCGCGATGCCTCTGATGACGCGGCTCGGCGTCCCCGCCACGGCCCGCGCCTCCTTCTACGTCTACACGCAGAAGGACGAAGTCGACCGCCTGGTCGGTTCCATCAACGAGGCGCAGAGGATTTTCAAGTGAGCAGCAAGCCGGTTTCCGCGGACGACCAGTTCTACCGCGAGTACATCCTCGACCACTACAAGAACCCGCGGAACTACGGCCGCCTCGAGCACCCCGACATCACGCACGAGGAGGACAACCCTTTGTGCGGCGACGTGGTCGGCATGGACTTCCGCGTCAAGGACGGGATCATCGACGACATCCGGTTCCACGGCCGCGGCTGCGCGATCTCGCAGGCGTCGGCGTCGCTGCTGACCGAGCGCCTGAAGGGCATGCCGCTCGACGACGCCAAGAAGATCAACAAGGACGACGTGCTCGGCGAGCTGGGCATCGAGATCTCACCTGCTCGTATCAAATGCGCGCTGCTGTCGCTGAAAGTTTTGAAGGTTGGCGCCTACGGCCTGGCGGGGGACGACGAGGAGTAATCGATGAACAAGACACATGAGGAAGCACCATTTCGCGACCTGAAGGTCGACGACGTCCGCAAGCTGATCGATGAGGGCGGTCGCGAGATCGTCGACGTGCGCGAGGACTGGGAGTGGAACAAGGGCCACCTGCCCGGTGCACGCCACGTCGTCCTGAGCTCGATCCTGTCCAACCCAACCGGGCATACGTTCAAGGACGGCACGATCTTCGTCTGCCAGGTGGGCGAGCGTTCGGCCGTCGCCTCCGAGATGGCGGTCGCGTTGGGGGTCAAGGATGTGGTCAATTTTCGCGGCGGCACCAAGGCCTGGAAAGACGCGGGCCTGCCGCTGGAGACTCCGTGAGCGACCAGATGCCGACGACGCAGGTGGCCGAAGGCTCCACGGTCAAGCCGGAGGACGTCATCGAGGTGCTGCGCCAGTGCTTCGACCCGGAGATCCCGGTCAACATCGTCGACCTCGGGCTCATCTACGAAATAGCGATCAAGCCCGACCGCATCGACGTGAAGATGACCCTGACGGCGCTCGGCTGCCCGATGGCCGCCGACGTGATGGCGGACGTCCGCGACCACCTGCTCACGCTGCCCGGCGTCCAGGACGCCGGGGTGGACATCGTCTACGACCCGGTGTGGACCCCCGAGCGGATGTCGGAAGAAGCCCGCTGGGAACTGGGGATGGTCTAACTAGCGGGTCGTCAGCACGCCGTTGTTGCAGTCGTAGCTGGAGCCATGGCCTAGAAAAGAGGCCGTCGAGCCCCCCGACTCCCCCGTCGGCGGGCACACCAGGTGGTTCCAGGTGAACTCGATTCCGCCCACGAGAAGGGCTACCGCTAGCACGCCAGCCACACCTGCGGAGATGAGCGAGCGCAGTCCCGGCCGCGAATCGATCGCCAGAACGGTCGAGCCGATGGCCACCCCCGCGGCCAGCAAGAGTGGAATGCCAATCGACATGGCGCCGAGCCAGCCGAGGACCAGCAATCCCGCCGAGGCGGCACCACGGAACGCCGGACGGGCGGCAGCGGGAACGACCAACGACGCGAGCAGCAGCAGCGCCATCAGGAGCTGGTAGCCGGCGACGAACGGCACGGTCAGCACGTCTGGTGTCCCCTGTTCGCCCTGGCTGCGGATGATTGAGACGTAGGCCGCGGCGGTGGCAGCGGTGGCGACCACCGCCACGGCGACCAGGACGCGCGCCGCCATCCCTTCCGATCGTGGCTGAGCCGCGACCACGGCCGCAGTCTACGTCTAGCGAGAATGTGCGGCGTGGCTGTCCACCACCACCACGATGAGGGCTCCTACGGCGATGCCGCCGCGCGGCGCGCGGTCATCGTCAGCGCTCTGGTCCTCGGCATCGCCTCGGCCGCCGAGTTCGGCGCCTCGGTGCGCGGGCACTCGGCAGGCGTGCTCGCCGACGCCCTGCACAACGCCGGCGATGCGGTCACGACGCTGGTCCTGCTGGCCGCCTTCGCCATCGCCCGCCGCCCGGCGACACGCCGATTCCCCTCTGGCTTCGGTCGGGTCGAGGACGTGGCCACGCTGGTCATCGTCGTCGTCATCCTCATCACCGCCGCCGCGGCGGCGTTCGAGTCGTTGGGGCGGCTGCTCTCCAGCGAGGGCTACACGAACCCGTACGCCGGGCTCGCGGCCGCGGCCATCGCGGCCATCGCGAACTTCGGCGTGTCCGAGTACAAGATCCGGGTCGGCCGCCGCATCCGTTCGCTCGCGCTCGAGGCCGACGGGCTGCACTCGCGACTGGACGGGGTGGTCTCGGCAGGTGCTTTCGCCGGACTCGCGCTCGCGTGGGCCGGCTTCGCCATCGCCGACTCCATGGCCGGCATCCTCATCGCGTTCGCGATCATCTACATCCTCGCCGGCACGGTCGGCCGGCTCGTGCTGCGGATGATGGACGCCGTCGATCCGCAGCTGATCGAACAGATCACCGGCGCGGCCGCGAGCGTCACAGGAGTGCTCGGCGTGCACGACGTTCGTGCTCGCTGGGTGGGACGCGAGCTCGTCGCCGTGCTTCACATCGACTGCCCGCCGAACGCAACCCTGGCCCAGGCTCACGATCTCGCTCAGGCTGTCGAGCGAGAGGTCACGAAGAAGGTGCCCGCGGTGCACCTGGACGTGCACATGGATCCGGGCACCGGGGCGCATTCCCACTCTCCTTAAACTTGATCCTGTGAGCGCCGCAGGCGCGGGGAAGCCCGGTCTCAACAATTTCAGCCCCGGGCTGGAAGGAGTCGTCGCCGCTCAGACCGCGATCAGCGAGGTCGACGGTGCCAACGGTCGCCTCATCTACCGGGGCGGATTCCTGATCGAAGACCTCGCACCTGCCGTCTCCTTCGAGGAGACCGCGTACCTGTTGTGGAATGGCGAGCTGCCGAACAAGTCTCAGCTGGACTCCCTGCGCCAGGAGATGGCCGCAGCGCGCAAGCTCAAGGACTCCACGCGCAGCGTCATCACCTCGCTCGATTACGACACGGACCCGATGGACGTGCTGCGCACCGCCGTCTCAGCGCAGGGCGCGGCCAAAGCACTGCAGAAGCCGACCGTCGCCGAGGCGATCTCGCTCACGGCCGTGGTGCCGACGATCGTCGCCGCGGCGCACCGGCGCCGCCACAAACGCGACCTCGTCGAGCCGCGTGCCGAGCTCAGCCACGCCGCGAATCTCCTCTGGATGATGGATGGCCAGGAGCCCGCCAAGGAGCGCGTCCACTGGCTCGACCAGTACCTCGTGCTGCTGGCCGACCATGGCCTAAACGCTTCGACGTTCACCGCGCGCGTCGTCGCTTCGACCGGGAGCGACCTCACGTCGTGCGTGGTCGGCGCGATCGCGGCGCTCAAGGGTCCCGCGCACGGCGGCGCGACCTACGCGGCGCGCACCATGCTCGACTCGATCGGGTCTGTCGAAAACGTCGACAAGTGGCTCGCCGAGGCGCACGCCAAGCATGCGCGCTTCCCCGGCTTCGGCCACCGCGTGTACAGGACGTACGACCCGCGCGCCAAGATCCTGCGCGAGATGGCGAAAACGGCGGACCCGAAGCTGCACCAGCTGGCCGCGCACACAGAGGAGGTCGCGCTCAAGATCCTCCATGACGCGCACCCCGAGCGCCCCAACGCGACCAACGTCGACTTCTGGGCGTCGGTCGTGCTGAGCGGTGCCGGCGTCCCGAAGGAGCTCTTCACGTGCGTGTTCGCCATGTCGCGCATCGCGGGCTGGACCGCTCACGTGCTCGAGTCGCTGGCGGACCTGCGCATCATCCGGCCGGCTTCACAGTGGGTCGGTCCGGAACCGGGCAAGAAGCCGATCCCGGTGGAAAAGCGCTGATGCCCGCCGAGTACGTCCCCGGCCTCGAAGGCATAGTCGCGGCGCAGACCGAGATCTCACTCGTGGACGGCGCGAACGGCCAGCTCGTTTATCGCGGTTATGTGATCGCCGACCTCGCCGAGGAGATTTCCTTCGAAGAGGTCGCGCATCTCTTCTGGTACGGCAGCCTTCCCTCCAGAGCCCAGCTCGATGGTCTGGCGGCTCAGCTGTCGTCGGTGCGCACGCTCACGCCGGCGGCGAAGACCGCGCTCGACGCGCTGCCCACGGACTCCGACCCGATGGACGTCCTGCGCAGCGTGCTGTCGGTGCAGGGCGTGCTGCCTCACCTGCAGAAGCCAACCATCGAGCATGCGATTCACGCGTCCGCCGCGCTGCCCACGATCCTCGCCGCGTTCCACCGGCGCCGCAAAGGTCTCGAGTTCGTGAAGCCGCGGCCGGACCTCGGCCACGCGGCCAACTACCTCTACATGCTCAACGGCGAGGAGGCCAAGCCCGAGCTGGTGCGTGCGCTCAACACGTACCTCGTTCTGCTCGCTGATCACGGCATGAACGCCTCCACCTTCACCGCGCGCGTCATCGCTTCAACCGATTCGGACATGGCCTCGTGCCTTGTCGGCGCAATCGGCGCGCTCAAAGGTCCGGCGCACGGAGGCGCGCCCTCGGCGGTGATGGACCAGCTGGAGCAGATCGGCGCCGCCGAAAACGCCGAGAACTGGATGCGCGAGGCGCGCAAGCGCAAGGAACGATTCATGGGCTTCGGGCACCGCGTCTACCGCACCTATGACCCTCGCGCGCGGATTCTCAAGGCGATGTGCCAGCGCCTGAACCCGAAGTTCTACGAGCTCGCGTCGAAGGTCGAAGAGACCGCTCTCGCGATCCTCCATGAGGAGCACCCGGAGCGGCCGCAGGCAACGAACGTCGAGTTCTACTCCGCCGGGGTGCTGCAGGCGATCGGCCTCCCGAAGGACTTCTTCCCGCCCACCTTCGCGGTGTCGCGCGTCGCCGGATGGTCTGCGCACGTGCTCGAGCAGGCATCGCACAACCGGCTCATCCGGCCGCAGTCGGAGTACGTCGGACCCCAACCCAGAAAACCGGTCCCGCTCGCCGAAAGACGCTGACGCCTCTGCCGCGCAACCTGGCGCTGGCAGGGCTTGCCTGGTTCCTCGTTTTGGTCGGGGCCGTCACCGGCTACTGGGTTCTGCAGCCGGTCCTACGCGACCCGCTTGCCAGTGATTTCACGCTCGTCTTCATCGCGGTCCGCATCGGCACCGAGCACGGCTGGAGCCACATCTACTCGCTGCAGCTCCAGCATCAGCTCTTCAGCGAGCTGCGGCCGGGCGTCTTCTTCAACGACGGGCAGCGATTCATCGCCCCCCCGCCGCTGGCCTGGGTCACGCTGCCGCTCACCGGGCTCGGCGCGGCCGGCGCCTTCTACGCGTGGACGGCCCTGTCGATAGGCGCGCTCGTGGCTGCCTGGTGGTTCGGCGCTCCTGGCGGTGGGCTCGAGAAGGCGGTTTGGCTTATCGGCGCGATCGCGTGGTACCCGGTCCTGTACGGCCTGCAGTACGGACAGCCCGCGCTGGTGCTGCTGCTCGCCGTCATCGCTTGCTGGCGTCTCGCCGAGGACGGGAGGCCATACCTCGCCGGGCTCGCGCTTGCCGTAGGGACCAGCTTCAAGCCACAGCTCGTGCTGGCTGTGCCCCTGGTGCTGCTGCTCGGCGGAAGATGGCGAATCGCCGCGGCGTGGTTCGTGGCCGCCGGCGCGCTCGCCACCCTGTCGTTGCTGACGCTCGGATCGACCGGCCTCGATGACTACCGCAGCCTGCTGGCCGAAGCGCAGACGCTGCCGAACAACCGCTACTTCACCTGGGCCTACGCCCTTGGCCCCGGCGCGCTCAGCTACCTGGCCCAGGCGGCGATCTTGATGGCCGCCGCGGCCGGGGCATATCTGAACCGCATATGGATGGCGGTGACGGCGGTGACGATCGAGCTCGCCTGGCCGCTGACGCCCCTACCCCTCCTGATCGCGACCGCGGTCTGGCTCGGGTTCCTGATCTATCCGGCAAAGAGGGCGGTGCCGGAGCCGGCGTGAAGGTGGGGGCGGTGAGGATCCGCCACGCGCGAATCATCGTCGCCGCCGGTGCGGCGATCGCGGCGCTGGCGATCCTGCTTCTTTCGCGCAACTTCAACTTCTACTTCGACGAGTGGGACTTCATCCTCGCCGCGCCCGACTGGACGTGGCTGAGCGTCCTCCAGCCGCACAACGAGCACCCGGTCGTCATTCCGAAGCTCATTTACGCGGCGCTGCTGAAAACGGTCGGCCTGCGCGCGTACTGGCCATATATGGCGGTGCTGCTGGCGCTGCATGCGACCAACGCCTTCCTGCTTTTCGAGCTGGTGCGGCGGCGCAGCGGCGATCTCATCGGCATCGCCGCGGCCGCGCTCGTGCTGGTCCTGGGCGCGGGCTGGGAGAACCTCTTGTGGGCCTTCCAGATGGCCTTCGTCGGCTCCGTCGCATGCGGGCTGGGAGCGCTGCTGGCGCTGCAGCGTTTGTCCGGACCACGAGGCATAGCGGCAGTGGTGGCGCTTACGACCGCCTCGATTCTTTTTTCTGGAATCGGCCTTTTCTTCGCGGTCGCGGTGGCCGTGCACATGGCCATCGAGAAGGACCGCCGTCGCGACCTGCTGTGGCTGGCTCCCATCGCCGTCGCGCTGGCGATCTGGTACGTCACGCTCGGCCGGACCGGCACCCCGACCAACCCGCCGCCATCCGTCGTGAACCTCACCGTCGCGCCGGTCTACGTGCTGTGGGGAGTCGGAGCCGCTGCCGCGGCGCTCATCGGCGAAAGCGGCTGGTGGGGAGCGGTGGTCCTGGTGCTGGCCCTCGCAGCCGTCGGATGGAGCTGGCGCCGGCGCACGCCCGATGCGTTCGCGCTGGCGATCGCGGCCGCGATGCTCAGCATGTACGGCGTGACCGCGCTGACACGCGGCCAGTTCGGCTACGACCAGGCCGCATCGGGCCGCTATGTGTACGAGGGCGCGATTTTCTGGCTGCTGCTCCTTTCCGACGCCGCCGCAGCGCTCCCGTGGCGCGGAACGTGGCGGCCCGTGCTCGCGGCGTGCGTCTTTCTCGCCTGCTTCAACAGCGCGGCGCTGCTGTTCGAGTACGGCACCGCCAAGACGCTCCAGATGCAGCGCGAGGGCGCGGACCTCCAGGCGCTGAACAGCCTCCGTGGCGATCCGTGCCTGAAACCGAGCGCCTACGCCGACGCGCTCGTGATGCCCCAGGTGAACTCGCCCGCCCTGTACTACCGCGCGATCGACCTGTACGGCGATCCCGCACCGAAGGGACCTGTGGCCGATCGCACCGACTACGACCGCGCGCGCCAGAACCTGCTGTTCACGTCCTGCCGTTGATCACACCGAGGCAGTTCGCCATCGCCTACGCGATGGCGCTGGTGCCGTCGCTGGCCCTCGCGATCGGACAGCCTGTGTGGTCGCGCGTCGACGAGGCCGCTCATTACGACGTGATCGCTCAGTACGCCGCGGGCGTCTATCCACGCGACGCGACGACCACCATTCGGCCCGAGACGCTCGAGATCATGCAGCGATCGGGCGTGTACGGATTCGTCGTCGACAACGAGTACGTGAAGCCCGACCCCGGCCTGCAGCCGATGCCCTCCGGGCTGACGTCAGACGCGCAGGTGCTCTGGATCCGCCGTCACGGGTGGGAGTTCTCGTACGAAGCGTTCCAGCCGCCCCTTTACTACGCGCTCGCGCTGCCCGCGTGGTTCGCCGGCCACGCGATCGGCGGCGCGCTCGGCTCGCTTTACGCGGTCCGCATCTTCGACGCGCTGCTGGCCGCGTTGCTCGCCCCGGTGGCGATGATGATCCTGCTCGCGCTTTGGCCGGGCCACCAGGGCGCGGCGTGGGCGGCGGCTGCGCTCACCGCCGTCCTGCCCGGCGTGGCGCTCAACCTGGCCAGCGTCACCAACGACGTCCTGGTCAGCGTTCTGGGAGCGCTGTGCGTCCTGGTCGCGGTCACAGGCAAGTGGTCGTGGCGTCGAGCCGTGCTCCTTGGTGCGTTGTTCGGAGCCGCGCTGCTCACCAAGACGTCGGCAATCGGGATCGCGCCGGCGTTGGGCGTCGCACTTCTGCAGACGCGACGCGACGGCGGCGTGCGACCGCTGCTCATCGCCGGCGCCGTGGCCACCGCCTGCCTGATCCCCTGGCTGGCCTCCAACGTCGCGATCTACGGCGAGCTCATCACCACGCGCGAGCAGGTCGCCATGGCGGCATTCCCTGCTCGCACCATCGACCCTGGCTTCTGGAGCGTGTCGACCCTCCACGCCTTCGTCACCTTCTGGACCGGCGATCCATTCCTTGCACTGCCGGGTGCGGTCGCGCTGGCCATCGTCGCCGGCTTCATCAGCGCGCTGGCTGCCGCCGGCCTATGGCGCGCCTGGCGGCACCACCGGCGGGGGATGTCGCTCCGGGTGCTGGGCATCCTCGCCGCGGCGGGAGCCGGCGCCGCCCTGGCGAGCATCACCTCGCCGGTCCTGGCCGCGTTCAACGCTCCCGGCCGCCTGGCCTATGCGGGCCTGGCGGCCGCGATGGCGCTGGTCGCGGCGGGGCTCTGGGTCGAGCTGCCCTCGCCCCGGCTGCGCCGGGGAACCATAGGCACGTTCGCCGGGCTCTCGCTCGGCGGCCTCGCGCTCACCGTCTACGGCGGGGCGCTCCCTCCTCCGGCCACCGGCGTCCCGCCCGTCGTCCGCCAGGCGTCACTCGGCCAATCAGGGACATTCCAGGACCTCGACGTGTCCCTGGCAGCCTGCGGCGTGGACGGCGCGGGCGACCGCCTGGTCCTGGTGCGCTTCTACAACAGCGGGACAGAGCCGGTCGAGTGGACCCAGACCGCCGAGCTGCGCGACGGGGCCGAGCGCGTGGCGACCTCCGACTTCAACCGGTCGACCCCCTTCCCCCTGGCGTTCGCGCCCGGCCACCACTACGACGGCTGGCTGTTCCTCGGCCGGCCTCAGCACCGCCTGACGAGCCCGGCAATCCATTTCCAGGACCTTGCGGCGGCGGGATATACCACAATCGGCGACCTGTCCATTCGCACGGACCTGTGTTGACGACTCCTAACATTCATTAGGAATGGCTGCTGATTTCGACGTCGCGATCCTCGGCGGTGGCATGGGCGGGTATCCGGCCGCGATCCGGGCCTCCCAGCTGGGCCTCAAGGTCGCGCTGGTCGAGTCGGACAAGCTCGGAGGCACGTGCCTCCACGTCGGGTGCATCCCGACCAAGGCGCTCCTGGAGTCGTCGGAGCTGTACCACCGCGTTGCGGTCCGCGGCCAGGAGTTCGGCATCGCCGCGGAAAGCGTTGCCTTCGACTACCCCCGCATCGCCGCCCGGCGCGACGCCGTCGTGGGCCAGCTGTTCAAGGGCGTGCAGTACCTGATGAAGAAGAACAAGGTCGAGGTCGTCGCCGGCAAGGGGCGCCTGCGCGACCGTGGCACGATCGAGGTCGGCGCCCAGCAGATCAAGGCCAAGAACCTGATCGTCGCCACCGGCTCGACGGTGAAGTCGCTGCCCGGCATCGAGTTCGACGGCCAGTACATCGTCTCGTCCGACCACCTCACCCTCTCGGACAAGGTCCCCGAGTCGATCTGCATCATCGGAGCGGGTGCCGTGGGCGTGGAGTTCGCGACGCTGTTCAACCAGCTCGGCGTCAAAGTGACGCTGCTCGAGGCCCTCGACAGGCTCGTGCCACTGGAGGACGAGGACGTTTCGAAGGAGATGCTGAGCGCGTTCAAGAAGGCCGGCATCGACTGCCGCGTCGGCGTGAAGGTGAAAGGCGCGAAGAAGGCCCGCGACGGCGTGAGCGTCGACACCGAGCAGGGCGAGGTTTGGGCGCGCCAGCTGCTCGTGGCAGTCGGACGAGCGCCCCGGTCGAAGGAGATCGGGCTGGAGCAGGTCGGCGTGACGACGCATCCGAACGGATTCATCAAGGTGGACGAATGGATGCGCACGTCGGCCGAGGGCATCCACGCCATCGGAGACGTGGTCGGCGGC
>WNGK01010449.1_pt1 | contig 18267 bp, 17 predicted proteins | sample 5400601 | NCBI WGS metagenome assembly WNGK01 (sample SAMN13153376, study PRJNA577476) | soil metagenome | isolation source: 60 cm soil or saprolite under Garry oak tree replicate 1 | place: USA:California | collected 2016-06-15
TGAGCAGTAGCACGGCGAACCTGCTCGTCTCTCACAGTCTCGCACTCTCAATTTCAGTACCCCAACTGCCGGGACTGACCATTACTCCCGTGACAGAATCCGGCACCCTTGTACAGTCCATCGATCTAGCAACTAGAGTAGAATCTGCCGGCACAGCCACGGACCTGATTGAACACTTACTAGATGCCTACGCATCTGCCTCCTCAGGCTCCTACGGCTACAACTCCGGCTTCGGAAATATCATCTCACAAATGTCGGCCACCGCCACCTCTGATCCATCCTACACACTCTGGTGGGTCAACGGACCACTGTCCAATGGTAGTCCGGTCCAGGTGATGGATGGCTGGGCTAGCGTGACCGGGAACGAGAATCTGAATCTGGGCAGTCTCGGGAATGTTCAGGCGTGGATTGTTACATCCCAGTTCTCGCAAGGCGTCAACCTCACAGTGCCTAGTTCGCCCTTCGGTCCGTCCGGTCCAAACGCCCAGGCCGCGTTGAACCTGAACTTTCTCTGGAGCTATGACAAGGGCAGTGATCTACTGGTTAGGAGTCTCGCAAACGGAACCATGACGATGCACAGTGTCAGCAGCACACAAGTTTCCACCAGCGGCTATTGCTACAGCTACCCATGCACTTACACGACTGTCCAAGTGACGCGAGACATGCGACTCACAGTGACTCTGGCCCTACACTTGACCTCAACAAGCTTGAGCCTCGACCAGAGGATGAGGAACGCAGCATCGCCTCTTGACATGTCATCGATGCTCGCGGCGATGATCGCAACCCCATGGACGACTCTCAGTGTCGTCGGAGTCGCTGCAGGAGCGATAATCGCCTTCAGCCTCTGGCTCACACGAAGAGAGCGCAGAAGCGCAATGCCCGAAGCAGCTTCTACACCCGTCTCAGCCCCGCCGACGCCTCCAACAACCCCTCAGTGAGGTCACGGAATCTGCTCCCTTTTTCGAATCCATTCTGATTATGGTCGCTTGATTAGGCTAGCATTTTGGACGATCTGTAATTATGAATCATTTGTGAAAATCGCGCCGACGCCTCGCCTTTCACGCGTCTTTCTTCTTTCGACAAGACCGTTGACGATCATACTTATCGTAATGAGTCCGATGCTCAGGAAGCCGAGATAGAATGGAAGGCTGAAACTTGAGGTCACGAGTGGGTTGGAGTGGCTGTTGAGGTCAAGACCCACGACATTGGCCAATAGGTGGCTCGTACCCGAGAAAGGCGGTAGAATACCGTACGCGCCAAGCAGCATAGTCAGAGCGCCATGATACATCAAGAGAAAACTGAGATAGAGCTCAGCCATAGAGCAGAGGCTGAAATAAACCGCCAGCTTGTTCCACCACGTCCCGGGATGGAAGCTCGAAGCGCCTAGAGCAATCAGGCTCAGAATCAACAACAGGCTAGTGAATGATCCTAAAGGAACGGAGAAGAATGTGCTCGGGGAGAGCCCGGTAGCGTCAGCTTGTAGGTAAAACGGGGAGACTTGGACGGTCAGAAGTTTACTCGTCGTAGCCCCAGTAACGGTCCACCAAGGGCCACTCGCTGGTCCTAGGAACAGCGCTACAACAGCGCCCAGTAGCGCTAGAAAGTCTATTCGACGAATGAGCCTCAATTCTCGTCTATGCCAGGCTCGACGCCTTCACCTGATCATTACTGTCTACGTCTCAGATAAGCGCTTCTGATTTGATAGTAGAACCTGACGACTGAAAAACGCTGCGATTCTAGACCGGGCACCCCGCAAACCGTGTCGACCCTCCCCCGCACTAGTGTAGCCATTTTATTAGGAACTACGACGAATCGCGAAGGGTAGAAAAAATGGCGAAGCAGGTAAACTGCGACTGCGGCTTCATGGTAAGAGCACAATCAGACGACGAGCTAGTCGAGCACGTACAACTCCACGCCAGGGAAATCCACCAGATGGATGTCCCGAGAGACAAAGCTCTCGAAATGGCAAAGCCCGTAGAAGCAACCGTAACAATCTAAGATTTCTCGAAAACTATCCAGTCACCCTTCAGAGAGCAAGAGCGGACGCGCACCGTGTTAGGACGGTGAATTGGTGGGTGCTCGTGTTTTCCTATGCCTGGCGTATGTCATGATCAGAATTGTCAAACCCGCTAGGGCTAGCGGGATTCCCACAAGGCTGACACCCGACGAGAGAAAGAAGAAGAAAACAGAGAAACCAGTGAGGTAGACACCTATCATGGCAGCTCGTTCTCGGAAGCTCAGTTTGAGAAGTTCTTCCTTCAACTGGGCCCGGTACCGAAGGAAGAGTGTTGCAATTATTACGAAAGAAATCGCTGCGATAAAGAACAGATATGTGAGTTCGGACTGATAGTTGTTAAAGGTCAACAGCAAACCAACTTCGTCCCCCACGAATCCTGCTCCGAGCCCGTAAAGCACAGCGTAGAGGCGGTAGAGCCTCTCATTCCTCCACGCGATACCCATCCAGCCAGCTACGCTGATGAGGGCAATACCATACCAGAAGTGATGAAGGTGGATCCCGCCTTGCATCACAACCGTGTTGGGAAACAGGGTTGCGAATAGTCTAGAGCCAAAGAAACTGACTACGAAGGTGAGGGTTGCGATGAAGGTGAGGCCGTGCCTGAATGGACCAGTAGGGGGTTCACGGGACATGATTTGCTAGGCTCTTGGTTCGCATATTTCCAAATTGTGCGAATTTAGGACTAACCGGGTCTCCTAGATTCAGGTTCAGTATTCTCTACACTTGAATAATGCTCATAAGCCCGTTTTACAACGAACAGGTTCGAACAAATTTGGCACAGCAAACCACCCCTACGGGAGCCTCTTTCACGTCGAAGCTCAAAAAACCAAAATACATTGCCGCGATCGTCATAATTGCAATAATACTTGTGGGCGTCGGAGCTGCTGCGTACTACTATAGTCTGCCGAAATCGTCTTCTACGTACAAGATAGTCACAAGCACTAGTCCTAGGATACGATACCTGGGCTTCAACGTTCTAAATGTAACAGATGTGCGAGTTCGACAGGCGATAGCCTACGCAGTAGATCGTAGTGCCATCAATTCCAACGTTTTCGACAATCTGACACAGCCGCTCTATAGTATGGTGCCTTCTGCAATGCCCTACTCTCAGCCAGTCTTTCAGACAAAGTACGGATCGTCCCCGAACTTATTGAAAGCTGAATCCCTCCTCACGCAAGCTGGATACTACAATACAACAAATGGCTGTTCAGATAAGAATGCGAAATGTCTCTCCATAAAATTGTGGTTTAACAGTGATGGTCACTATGGCGACACGGAGCCCACAGTTGCGTTGCAGATCAAGACCTCTCTGGAGAAAACAGGGCTAATCACCGTGAATCTGTACTCAGAACCGTGGGCCACGTACAAGACCGATGTATCTGCTGGGAAGCTTCCCTTCTATCTGCTCGGCTGGTACCCCGACTACTTCGATTCAGACGACTATGTGTCACCATTCCTGCAGACCGACGGAGCAAAGGTTGAGGGCTCATACTACAGCAACGCTACAATGGACCAGTGGATCACGCAGGAAGAAAATACAACTGACAATACTCAACGAGCCAACCTCTTTGGCCAGATTCAGAACAAACTTGCTACGGACGTGCCCTACATCCCCCTCTGGCAGAACGGCGCTGACATAGAATACAAGTCAGGGATTACAGGAGTCTACCTGCACCCTGTAACGTTCAAGTATTTCCCGATGGAATGGTCAGGAGTCAGCCAACTCAATGTGGGTACAACAGACAAGATTGTCTGTCTAGACCCGGCATGCGCGTACGATTACTTCTCTATCGAGATCATCAACCAAGTATTCGACACTCTACTCGTCTACGCCCCTAATGACACCACTCTATTACCAGGATTGGCCACCCAGGTACCATCACTAGCGAATGGAGGCATATCGTCTGACGGGATGAACTACACTTACCACCTTCGCCAAGGAGTAAAGTTCACGGACGGAACACCATTCAACGCGACGGTCATGAAATGGTCCATCGAACGAGTCATCGCGCTTGGAGACCCAGGAGGAGACCCGCCCACGAACCCCAACTACGACGCAGCCCAATACGGTGGAAGCGCGGCGTTCCTACTCTACCAGGTCGGAGGACTCGGAAACAATACCTTCTCAACACAGACTAACGACCGGATAATAGTTCTTGACCCTTACACAATCAGGTTCCACCTGAGCAAGCCGCTCTCCTTCTTCAACGAACTCATGGCGTTCTCTGTTTCAGCTCCAGTCTCAATGTCGGCATATAGCAAGACGCAAGGGCAGGCAGACACCCCCGTCAGCAAGATAGTCGGCACCGGCCCATACATGGTAACAGACTACACTCCTAGTACGGGACCGATAGTTCTCCAGAAGAATCCGAACTACTACAACCCCGGGATCTACAGCAGCTATGGAATCTCCTCGATTCCAGGCATTTCCAAGATCAACATCTCACTGTTCAGCACAGCTACAGGAATGAAGAACGCCCTCTTGAGCGGGCAGATAGACATGGCATACCGCCAACTCAACCCACAGGACATAACCTCCCTTCAGAGCAAGTACGGCTCGTGAGCAATAGAACAGGCATCGGCATCGAGGCGCAATAGGGCCGCTCCGACGAAGGAGCGGCCTTCACCCTTTTTAGTCCGGTCTCATAGGCCAACCTGATAATTGCCAAAGTCTAGCTCTCTCCTATCTTACGTAATCACCCGGGTTTTTCTCTCCCTGCCAATGCTGCTCATACTGCTGACCGTGGTCTTTTTCGTTCTCAGAGTAATCCCTGGGGACCCTATTACCGCTCTTTTCGAAGGCCGAGCATCTCCTGATGTCATTGCAGCTACACGACACGCTTTGGGGCTGGACAAGCCCTACTGGGAACAATACCTCATCTATCTCGGTCAAGTTTTCACTGGAAATTTCGGCACGTCCATTGGCGAATACTACAGGGGCCAGAGTGTACTGGCGGTGGTCCTCCAGAGACTGCCCGCCACCGTTGAACTCGCTGTAGGCGGAATGATCGTAGCCAGTCTCGTCGGTGTGACTGCGGGCGTCATTGGGGGAATCAACCGTGACAAGCCTGCGGATGTCGCCGTTCGTCTGTATGGCACAATCATCTTTGTCGTGCCAATCTTTTGGCTAGGCCAGATCCTTCAGCTGATCTTCGCAGTATGGCTCGGGTGGCTGCCTGCCCAGAGCAGATTCTCAGGACTGGATCTCCCTACGCATATTACTGGACTCTATACTGTCGACTCTCTTCTAGAGGGTCGGATCGACAAATTCTTCGTAGCAATCCAACACTTGATCCTACCATCGCTAACTCTGGGACTTGTTCTCAGCGGCTTCTTCACCAAAACTGTGAGAGCAAATCTTCTTCGCACTATCAACTCAGACTATGTCGAAGCGGCGAAGGCGCGGGGAATCTCAACCGGCAGGATCATCACACGTTACGCCCTAAAGAATGCCCTCATACCAGTCGTGACTGTTCTAGGGCTACAGTTTGCCATACTTTTCGCAGGCGCGGTTCTTACGGAACAAACATTTTCTTGGAATGGAATGGGATCCCTCCTACTTCTTGCCATCAACTCGCAAGACTATCCTGTGATCCAAGGGGCAATCATTGTCTACGCGTTCATCATCGTGATAATATCCGTCATCATAGACCTGATTAATGGTCTGATAGACCCGAGGGTCAGATACTGACAGAGAAAACCTCTCGTCGAAAATCTACCCCGTCATACCTCTTGGTACCACGCTCTGTGCTCGGACGGCTTCTGCACCCGCTTATCGCTGAGCGCAGAACCCTAGCAGGCATTTTGGCATGGATCGGACTTGGAATAACAGTCGGGTTCGTCCTCATCGCAATCTTAGCACCAATAATAGCGCCCGTCGGCCAAATAGCCGCCTTCACTTATCCAGTAAATCAGCCACCCAGCCCACAGCATCTGATGGGAACCGATAGCGCGGGCAGAGACGTACTCAGTCGAGCAGTATGGGGCGCACGTACGTCACTGGAGATCATGGCTATCGGAGTCATAATCGCCCTCAGTGTCGGATTTCCCATCGGCCTGGTTTCAGGATATCTCGGGGGGTGGATTGATCGCATAATGGTATTGATAATGGACTCAGTGTACGCCTTCCCGGGTCTTCTACTGGCCGCAATAATAGCGGCTTTTATCGGGAAGGGAGTGTTCAACATAGGGGTCGCCATCACAGTCATCTACGTACCCCTCTACTTTCGCGTCACTAGAAATCAGACCCTCTCTGTCAAGGAGGAGCCATACGTCGAGGCCGCGCGCAGCCTCGGCGCTAAGCCATCCACCATCATGCTGCGCTACATAGCCCACAGCGTCGTAATCGCTATCCCAGCCATCTTCTCGCTGAGCGCGGCGGACGCCATCCTCACCGCGGCAGGTCTCAGCTACCTCGGGCTCGGATTGGAGATAAGCACTCCAGGAGATTGGGGACGAGATCTAGCGGATGCGCAGAGTTTCTTGGGTGACGGGATTTGGTGGACTTCCCTATTCCCAGGCCTTATGATAATCCTTCTCACTGTCGGCTTGAGTTTCCTCGGGGAAGGGCTCAATGACATGATCAACCCGTTGTTGAAAAAGGAGAGAGCCTGAACGGAGCCTCTGCTGAAGGCTGAGAATCTCTCGGTACGTTACCGGACAAGGCGAGGCTACATCGGCGCCTTAAACGAAATTGATCTTGACGTGATCAACGGAGAAACACTCGGCATAGTGGGAGAGACAGGCTGCGGAAAGTCGACATTCGGCAAATCAATACTCGGGGTTCTCCCACCAAAGACGCAAGTCGAAGGAAAAATCCTCTTCAAAGGGAGGAACCTGGCGCGCTTAGCCGAACCAGAGATCCGCGCAATCAGGGGAAAAGAGATCGGCCTGATCTTCCAAGACCCTATGACCCGGCTCAACCCTTTGATGAGGGTTGAGGATCACTTCCTCGAAGAGATAAGCGCCCATAAGTCCTCGTCCAGATCCGAGGCTCGAAAGAAGGCAGCCGACGCTCTGGGGTCCATGGGGATACCAGAGTCCAGGTTCAGAAACTATCCTCACGAGTTTTCAGGGGGTATGCGCCAGCGCATCATGATAGCTATGGCTATCGTCCTACAACCGTCCCTACTGATAGCCGATGAGCCTACGACGTCTCTTGATGTGATAACAGAGGCACAAATTCTACAGATTCTAGAGGATCTCAAACGGACTTACAGCATGAGCCTATTACTCATCACTCATAATCTTGGAATCATTGCGGAGGTATGCGACCGCGTCGCAGTGTTCTACGCAGGAAAACTCGTAGAGCTTGGCTCGGTAGAGGATATCTTTGCGCATCCGATCCATCCTTACACTCAAGGTCTATTGGCGTCGGTAATCTACCTCGACTCTCGCGAACTCAGGTCGATCGAAGGTTTTCCTCCGGACTTGCTTTCTCCACCTCTCGGATGCAGATTTCACCCACGATGTCCTTATGCGCAACAAGTCTGTAAAGAGACTGTTCCACCCTTGGTCGAATTCAAACCCGGACACTTCGCCGCATGCTTGTTCGGAGAGAAATTCCTCTGACGACCGCCGTTACCAAGTCTCTTTCCGGACCGTCCGAGTTCGAGCTGACGGTCGACAATCTTCAGGTCTATTTTCGAGTAAAGAGGTCACTCATCCAGAACCTATTCTCCCGAGAGAAGCCAGTCGTCCATGCAGTCGACGGCGTCTCTTTCAACATTCAGCAGGGAGAGATATTTGGACTAGTCGGAGAGAGCGGTAGTGGAAAGACGACACTAGGGAGGGCGGTAGTTAGGCTACTTGAGCCTACTGCTGGACATTTGGTGCTGAACGGGAGAGACATCACCCACATCAGCGAATCGCAGATTCGCCCCTTGCGGCGGCAGATGCAGATCATATTCCAGGACCCTCACGCGTCTCTGAACCCTGCGATGACCATCGGACAAGCCATAACACACCCTCTCAAAATACATGGAATTGCAAAGATCAAGACTCCGGATGAAGTCAAGTCAACGGTTCTACAGGTCATGAGGGAAGTGGGTCTTTCTCCCGAAGATCAGATCTATTCGAAATATCCAGGCGATCTCAGCGGGGGGCAGAAACAGCGAGCCGCGATAGCCCGGGCATTGATCTTGAGGCCCAGGCTCATAGTAGCAGATGAGCCCGTGGCAATGCTGGATATGTCAATCAGAGCAAAAGTCTTGCAACTCATGCTGGACCTCAGATCCAAATACAATCTCGCCTACATTTTCATAACACACGATCTGGCAACAGCAAAATTCCTCTGCGACCGAATCGCAATAATGTACATAGGCAGAATCGTCGAGATCGGACCAAGCAAGAACATCTTCGCAGACCCAAAACATCCATACACGAAGGCTCTGCTCCAAGCCATACCCGCACCCGACCCCAGAAAGCGAGCGACCAAGATTCTGCCTAAGGGGGAGGTGCCTGACGCTGTGAACCCACCGGCTGGATGCCGGTTTCATCCTCGTTGCCCCGCAGTCCTCACGACTTGTGGCTGGGAGGGTCGAGATTTCATAGATTACCTAGAAGAAAGGAGACTGAACCCGGAGAAAGTTCAGCGGGATGAGGAAATTCTGGGACCTTTCGATGAATGGTGGGCTAGAGGTTTCCAGGCGGGAAGAAAGATCGGGGAACAGGATCCTGCACAGCTCATCGAGCACGTCAGAAGCATCCTAACTGAAGCTCAGCCACAAATGAACCAAGCCGTTCGAGATATATCTGTCCGAGACCGGCAAATCATAGTCGAGTTCCATCGTCCTGACCTGCTTGGTCCGAAGGAAGTTGAAGGACGCCTGGTTGAATGTCTGCTTTACTAGGAATAACATGATTGCAGGCCCAGCTGTTCTCCCAAGTGTGGGCTCGAGTCCAGCAACCGGTTTCTATCGGCTGCGACAATCTGCTAAGGCTTATATCGACACTGACAAAATTTCCCGTTCATGCCAAAGTTCATCGATGTTCACAAGATGAATCCTCTCACAGAGCAGCAAATCAAGCAAGCTCAGAACGCGGCGAAGGACGAGTTCGGCGTCACTCATGAGAACATAATATACAGTGAAGCGGAGAACAAGGTCTTCTGCGTTCTAAACGCTCCCAACAAGGAAGCCGTGGAGAAACACCACCGGAAGATCGGCCTCAAGCCAGACTGGATACACGAAGTCAAGACTACAAAGTAACCATCCGGTTCGAAACCCATCCAGTTTTCTTTACCAGTTGCCTGTTTGTATGGCAGTCCAAGCACTGAATATTTGAGACAGACTAGGTCTTCAGCGGTGACCTAACACTAGATCTTCCAGAAATCGCCTGTTAATCCGAGTGATTGGAAGTGGGCAATTGTCTGTTCCCTTGAGGGTCTTGCGTAGTCAAGGGTCATCTTGTTCTTGTAGATCGGAACGCTAAGTTTCAGTGTCTGCTCAATCGTCAGTGCCTCGCCTCCTGTTGGAGAGCTTGAGTTGGTCCATTCTGTCAGGTGGTTCTTCGCGCGGGTAGCGCCAGATAGATCAGTGCCTGGCTGTGGGACCCTTCAGAGACCATCATTTGGTCTTTGAGATGAATCGTGATGTCTTCCGCGCAATGGTGACAGTAGGAATCGATCCACTGCTCCTTCCCCACCGCTACGTGAATGGCCACAGCGTCCCACGCACAATTCGCAAAGTAATCCTTTTCCTTCCTCGCTATTCTAACTTTGAAAGGTGTCACTATGCTTGAGAAGGGAAAGGCCATCAGGATTCTCTGCGTACCGGGCAGCAGCGCGATGTGTCGGGCAGACTGGAGATCGACGAGTGCATTGAACGCAGATGTTCTGTCTAACTCAAACTTTTGCATGATCTGCTCCAGAACTGGAGCGATCGCGTGTTCCTCGAAGTGTTCGAAGATGTACTTTCTAACGTTCTTCAGTAGATTCATCGCGGTATCTGGCGTGGCCATGTGGGGTCGCCTAGGCTACAATTCGCTTGGGTAGACTGACAGGCGCCAGGTTCTTTTCAATTTCCGCCCTGGATTGTTCGAGCCAGGGTGGGAGTGCGAGGCGTGTCCCTAGCTGCTCTGGAGATTCGTCGATAGCGAATCCGGGCTGGTCTGTGGCCACCTCGAAGAGAACTCCACCGTGCTCTCGGAAGTAGATGGAGTGAAAGTAGTTCCGATTGATCACCGGGGTCACGTTTAGGTCTGCCTTTACGATCTCCTGACGCAGCGCCTTCTGGTGTTCGTCGTCTGCGGCGCGGAACGCAATATGATGGACTGTTCCGACGCTCACAAATCCACGCTGAGCATTCGGCCTAGAAACAATATCTACAATCGTACCCGCGGCTCCCTTTCCTGCTTCATACCTGAAACGGTTCTCCTCCTGGCCCACCAACTGAAAGCCCAGAGTATCTACCAATACTGACTCCGTCCTCTCCAACATCTCCTCCGATAGGGTAACGCTATGAAATCCTCTGATTGCATGCTCCCTCGGGACAGGACCTTGTGTCCATCCAGCTCTCCCCTCGTTTTCCTTGTTTCCGACCAACTCCAGGCCCTGACCGTCCTGATCTTCAAAAGAGAGCACAGTCTCGCCGAAGCGCTTCCGAGTAGCTTCCTGAGAAACACCGTGTGATTTCAGTCGGTCCTGCCAGTACGGTATTGATTCTTGTTGAATGGAGAAGGAAGTGTTTGTGGCTTGCCCGGTTCCCTTGCGACCTCTAGGTTGACCAGTCCATGGGAAGAAAGTCAGAACAGTTCCGGGGCGCCCTATCTCATCACCGAAGTAGACATGGAACGTGCTGGGGTCATCATAGTTGACCGTCAGCTTGATGAGACGCAAGCCCAGAATTTTGGTGTAGAAGTCAAGCGTCTTCTGCGGCTCGCTGGATATCGCGGTGACGTGGTGTAGACCGAGTACGCCCTTGACCATGACGATTCTGACGCTGCAAAGCAGTATTACGCCTTTACGAAGCAACAAGTCGAAGCGAGAAAGGCACTAAATACTCATCGTCTCAACCACGACCTGCTACATTTGAGCAGGATTGAGGTCAGAGCCTCTGGCCGATGGCGAGCAGTAGAGATTCTAGGCGGCATCATAGTTATCGCCCTAGCGATCTTCGCACTGGCCAATCCTCAGTTTACAATAAAGACCCTAGTGATTGTAATCGCAGCAGGCCTAGTCCTCGGCGGTCTCTTCAGGATCACCGTGGGCGCCTTCGCCACAGTCTTGCCGTCCCCATTGAGAAGCCTCAACGTAACCGGAGGCGTCATCGCCTGTGTTCTCGGAATCGCGGCTCTGCTCGATCTTCAAGCCGCCGTAGCTACCCTCATCGGAATTCTCGCGGTGGCCCTACTCCTCGTGGGAGCGGTCGAAATTGGAGTTGGGGTCGCAAGACACCCGCCCGTATGGCTCAGAGTAGTGATCGTAGCGATTGGAGGTCTCACAATCATCCTGTCCGTCTACGTCATCCTTGACATGTCAATAGGACAGAGTATTCTCGCAGCATTCCTAGCGCTCGCGTTGCTGCTTGTTGGAATCAGGAATATCGTACATGGAATCACAGGCCACCACCCCGTAGCGAGGCCACTCGAATCCTCGGTCGCCGCCGTCTGACGAGAAATCTCGCGGATATAGTATTTCATAAGACCAGTCGACGGTTCGAGGTTCTACCATAGCGGTTCGTAGTTCTTCAGCGTTCCACCAGTGTAGGAGAACTCGACAATACCCGCAGGCATCGCGGAGTCTGTGAGATTGGCCTTGGCCGTAACTCCTTCATAGGGCAATCCTCCCCAACGGTATCGGAACTTCCAGAATGAGGACTCCCCTTGGACAATGTTGGCTCGTTCCATTATTCGCCACGATCCTTGATACTTGAACGAAGGATTGACCAAGAAGACACTCCAGCCAGGCACCGGGGTCTTGCTGGCTACTCCGAACTGGTAGAGAAACGCGGTCCCCTGAGGAATCGTCGAAGCTGGACCACCTGAGAGGCCGATGTCAAAATACGTCCCGAGCCTCGGGTCTGGAAGATAGCTTCCAAACTGGGTCCAAGGCGTCCCGGTAGTGTTGTAGTACCAGTATACAATTTGTCGAGGCTGGCCGTCGACAGTTACCGGTTCCCAGCTCATCCGTAGAAATATCGTGTTAGAAATTGACTGGGGACTCAGAGCGACCTGCGAGTGATACCAGAGGTGTTCCCACATGTAGCCGCCACAGTTAGCATTACTGTCACAAGTCTCCCAGGACGAACCTGAGACTATAACGCTGCTATTCGGTAGGAGGAAGACATCAGCCCTCCATCCAAAATTCCAACCATCAATACAACAGTTGGGCGATTGGACCCCCATACCGGCCACCAGAAAATTGTCAGGAGCGAGGAGGCGCGGATTCGCCATGGAGATTTTCACTCCAATTTCGACACAGCAAATTCTGTACTGAATGGAGTTGTAGTAACCGCCGATATACGGATAGAAGGGCTGACCAAGCGTGAGATCGCCAGGGTTTGGAGAGATGGAGGATGAGTAGAGAACGCTTGGGTCCCAATAGTCACGAGCGACCAGGGTCCATAGGCAGACGGCCAAGACGAGGGCAAGTCCGACGCGCTGGAAATCTTCCATTCTGATCGTTCCCAGCCAGCCCGGAATATGGGGGACTCGAATTCGTGCAGGAAGTCCGAGTTCGGTAATGCTGCCTAGCAGCGCGAAAAGGGCCCACGAAGGTGCGAGAAAGTAGAGGAGACTGCGATCACAGCCTGGGCAGTCAGACGTCCAGAAGAATAACGAAAAGAAGACGAGAGAGACTAGTCCGGAGGCGGTGCCGATCTTCAACGATTGCCCTATGCGCCCGGCCAGTATCCCAGTTGCTATCTGAGGAACACCAATGAGCAACACTGTCTGGAAAGCGACGAGAGGCTGTAGGTAAGTCACCCCCGAGAACCATGCTGCCAGAGGATACCAGACCATCACAACCGTCAAAACAATTCCACCAAAGAATGCGATCGCAGGCCCCACCATTCTGTTGAATGCCCTACCCTCTGCCGCTTTCACGAGAATCGGTAGCGCCCCGTAACTGAGCATTATTCCTGCCAGTCGGAGCCCCACCAGCCCATCGGGTCCCGAATTGTAACATTCCGGCTGCCAGACTCCCCCTGGCGCATAGGTCGGGCAGGCTACATAGAACAGTACCCAGACTATGAGAGCATTGAGAGAGATTTGGAGAATCGCCCACCGGGGCCGGAGAAGATAAGCAGCAATGATCCCTCCGAGAGCAAAGCATCCAAGGTCTACTAGGAGTCGCTCTCCGGAGAGTTGGTAGTACCAGTCCGGTTGATGGGTGAGATGGAAGTAGAAATCTGTCTTCTCGAAGAGGTAGGGAGGTAGCCACGGAAAGATGGCTAGTAGAATAATTCGGAGAATTTTCTTTGGAGTGAATTGGAAAAAACTAGGCATCTGATTGACAAAAGAGGGGGCAGCTCTTTTGAGTCTTGCCGCTTGTCCAAGCCGGACTATTCCCTAAAGAATAATGCCTCACGTAACAATTTGAGAATCCGAGTCAAATCCATTCATGGTAGGTAAATACCAGGGTCGAGCTTCTGATATATCGACTGATGATTCTGGATGAGGGCTAGGTTTAGCCGGAGCACGTTCACGTATTCGTCGCCAAAGACAAATGACGTTCGTTCTATGTTTTGACTGACAAGGTTGGAAAGATCACTCTGTGTGATATTGGTGGCAGCCGATATTCGTGGTATTTGTGAGAGTGCATCTTCAAGCGTGATGTCCGGATCTACGCCCGAAGCCGACAGGGTCACATTCCGAGAATGGAAGAAGAATGGAGAGGAGAAGTTCTGAGCAATAAGATACGAGCCCACTGACCTACCATTGCTCCCGTTAAGATGGGCTATCGAGCCATTTGCTTGATCATGCAGGAGGACTTGAGCAAACCCTGTCACCAACAGTGGGAAGATCAAGCCACAGAGTAGCAATGAGACAATTGCCAGCCTGAGAGCGGGTCCGTAGTTTCGTTTTACATCGTTTCTGAAGCTCAACCTGATCCTATCCTCCTATCGATAAGAGTGCTATGTCGATGAGCTTGATTCCGATGAAGGGCACAATGATCCCTCCCGCTCCGTAGATGAGCGCGTTCTTGATGAATAGAGACATTGTGCTGGTGGGCTTGAACCGGATTCCCTTCATGGCTAGTGGGATTAGGAGAGGGATGATGGCTGCGTTGAAGATGAGGGCTGATAGGACTGCGGTATTCAGTCCGAGTCCGAGAATATTCAAGGCCTTTAGTTCTGGATGGGTAGTTGCGAACATTACGGGAACTATCGCGAAATACTTCGCCACATCGTTGGCGATGCTGAACGTCGTCACTGCTCCGCGGGTCATGAGTAGTTGTTTTCCGAGCATGACCACCTCGATGATTTTCGCCGGGTTCGACTCTAGGTCAACCATATTAGCAGCTTCCTTGGCTGCTTGAGTTCCAGAATTCATCGCCAGACCTACGTCAGCTACGGCCAACGCGGGTGCATCGTTGGTGCCGTCCCCAATCATAGCTACGACTCGGGTCTCAGCCTGCTCCCTCGTCACAATGTCGTACTTGTCCTCGGGCTTCGCCTCGGGCCTATATTCATCGATCCCGACTTCGCTAGCAATGCTCTTCGCCGTGAGGGGCTGGTCACCAGTCAACATGACAGGCCGAATCCCCATCACCTTGACCGACAGAATCTTCTCCTTGATACCCGGCTTCAGAACATCCTTCAGCCGGATAATCCCGATAATCTCCCTGTTCCTCGTCACAGCCAGCGGAGTATCTCCCTGGCTTGAGATACTATCCACCAGCGTGTCGTAGTTTGATGGGATGGATCGCGCGATCTTCTTGATCGCATCGGGAGCACCCTTGATTATCTCAATCTCATCCTCGGCGATCACCGACCCGGCTTCCTGGTGAGCCTCAAACTTTCTCCGCAGTCTGCCTCGTTCACGCCCTGACTTGTCCCCTTTCGGCAGCATGAATCCTGTGCCCTGAGATATCTTGACACCACTCGTTCTAGTGCTCGCCGAAAACTCGTACACTTCAGAAACTCCTAACGCATTCAGTTCTCTAGGAACGAACCCGTCCTCGTAAGCGAGCCGGATCAGACTCCGGCCTTCAGGTGTATCGTCGTGCCAGGAAGAGAGAAACGCCGCTTCACCCACCTCCTTCTCAGTGTGACTGTTGACAGGGATGAATTCTACAGCTTGCCTGTTGCCGACCGTGATCGTCCCTGTCTTGTCCAGGATGATCACATCAGTATCCCCTGCTCTCTCAACCGCCCTTCCTGACTTTGCTACGATCTTTCTCCTGTAGAGCCGGGAAACTCCCGAGAGCCCAATTGATGGCAGCAATGCCCCAATTGTTGTTGGGAGTAGACAGACGTAGAGTGCGATTAGGACCGAAAGGTCCACTGCAAGATCGAGAGTAACCGAGAGGCCGAGAAGTGCAACAACAATTATCGTGAATATGGCCGTCAGACCAATCAGTACAGTGGTCACAGCCACTTCATTGGGAGTCCGAGGCCTCTTCGAGGACTCTACTAGCCTAATCATCTCGCTGATGTAAGTATCCTCGGGATTCACCGTGACCCGGGCGGTGAGAGTATCACTGATCACTCTCGATCCCCCTATGACCTCGTCTCCAGGTGCCTTTCTGACAGGGGTAGATTCTCCAGTTAGGAGGGACTCGTCAACCATTCCAATTCCCTCAAGCACTTCCGCGTCGATAGGGACAACATCGTTCTTCTCAAGCAGAACCAAGTCCCCCTTCCGAAGCGCGGTTGATGGCGTTGTAACGATCCTCCTAACATCCGCTTCAGTCACGATCTTCTTGCTCTGGACTTCCGACTCCAGACTTCGCAGACTACTCGCAGTGTTCTTCGCCTGAGTCTCCGCCAACGCATCAGCTAGAGTGCTGAACCACGCAGTGATCAAAAGTATCAAGGAGACTTCGACATAGTAGATTCTCATGCTCGAATTTGCAACTGGATAGAACGCGGGAGGATAGATCGCCATCGCCGCGGCTATGAAGAAGGTTAGTTCTACGATGAACATGACAGGATTCGCGAGCAGGGATACCGGATTCAGCCTGACCAACGAATCGAGAAGCGTTTTGGTTGATGTGAGATTACTTCGGAAGCGCGGTGAAGTTGGTCTGTTTGGCTTTGAAGTCATTTCTCAGAACCCGTTTACTCGTTTCTGGAAGAATTCGAGAATCGGCCCCAGTGCGAGGAAGGGAAAGAATGTGAGAACGACGAGCAGGAGTATGCTGCCTACGAGTACGATCGTGAACGTGATGCTGTCCGTTCTAAGGCCAATCTCTGTGGATCTCTTGCGATTGATCATTGACCCGGCTAGAGCGAGTAAGAGTCCGATTGGGGCGAAGCGGCCAATGAACATGACGAGCGCGGTGGATATGTTGAAGAACGGAGTGTTTCCTGCAGCGCCGAGAAAGTCTGAGCCGTTGTTGGCTGCAGCAGATGTGAATTCGTAAAAGATCCGTGTAAAGCCGGTTGAGCCAGTCGAGACTCTTATCGCAGATGTTGCGCCAGTTGCATATGCGAGGACCGTCGGGACGAGAATGATCACAGGATGAACTAGGAACGTAATCATCACAAGCTTGACGTCGCGCGCAGTGATCTTCATCCCAAGATACTCAGGCGTCCGGCCAGACATCAGACCGACGATGAAAACCGTGATTACGACATACATTACCATGTACATCAGACCAACTCCCTTGAAGGCGGAGAGGATGACGAGTGGATTCATGCCGGCCAGGCTTGCATTTACAGAGCCGGTGGTGACAGCTGTCGTGACGACGGTCCAGAATGTGGACAAGAAGCCTCCGAAACGAACCTCTATGCCTCGACCAAGGCCGTAGCTGGGAATGAAGGCTAGCAACAAGTCAAGAGCGAAGAGAGAGTATGCGCCGATGATAATCGGACGAGCCTCCCGTCTTTTTCCGAGCAGCTGCCCAAAGACGAAGCAGAGACTTGTCGGGACGAGTAGCATTAGGAGAATCTGGAAAATATCCGAGGCCGGATTCGGGTTCTGGAATGGGTAGGCAGAGTTTGCTCCATAGTAGCCTCCACCATTCGTGCCGATCTGCATGATGCTGACAAGCGATGCGACGGGTCCCACCAGAATCGTCTGAGTTGTTCCCTCCACTGTTTGGACGGTCTGATACCCTCCGATGGTCTGGGGAACCCCCAATCCTACAAAGATGAGTGCGGCGACAAAACAGAGCGGAAGGAAGAGTCTGGTCAGAGACCGAATAAAGTCGGTGTAGAAGTTTCCCAAATTCTGACTGCGAGAAACGAAACCTCGAACCATGGCTACGGCCACGCAAAGGCCTGTAGCAGCACTGGTGAATTGTAGGAACTGGACCGCGGTCATCTGGCTGAGATAGGAGAGTCCAGGCATAGACGACATAGAAGGACAGTTTGGAAGACTGTTGCATACGCCTTCTCCGTTGTAGTGCTGAAGGTTTGTGTTGGTCGCGAAGCTGATGACCTGCATGAAGGCCAGGTCAAGGCTGAGACCCGAGAACCCTTGAGGGTTCAGTGGGAGAATGTTTTGGAAGACGAAGATGATGAAGGCGAGGCTCATCTGGAAAATGTTCACGATGAGCGCTGAGAGGAAGTATTCTCTCCATCCCATGCCGTGAGCTGGGTCTACGGTGATCAGCCGGTAGATCCGATTCTCGATAGGACTGAGAACCCTGTCTATCAGACTCGGTGAGCCTGTGAAGATGCTAGTGATGTAGGGTGCGAGGAGGCGCCCGAGAATTATAGCGCTTGAAAGAATCAGCAGTAGCGTGAGAAAGTCGCTGGGCTGTATCAAGGCAGGCAGGCTCCCATTGGCTGAGAGGCCGCTTCATGATAGGCTCGGTTCTATTCTTTGTGGCCAACGGCCACTGACGCGTGAGGGGTCGGATTGAGAAACTCGCTGGAAATCCGAGCTCCTTTATGGGTCTTCAGTACGATGGAGCTGACTGTGCTCTTGACACCCTTGATCTTCATGATCTTGTTCTTCAAGACGTCCCGGAACTCTTCGATATCGTCAGCCAAGACCAGGGTTACAATGTCGAACTCGCCGGTAACTTCGTACAGCTCCTCAATATTGTCTAGCTTGGACAGAGCCTGCACTACTTCGTCCATGTGCGCCGACTCAACGAAGATGTCTACGAAAGCGAGTAGAGGAGCCAAGATGGTTCA
>WNGK01012660.1_pt1 | contig 18263 bp, 15 predicted proteins | sample 5400601 | NCBI WGS metagenome assembly WNGK01 (sample SAMN13153376, study PRJNA577476) | soil metagenome | isolation source: 60 cm soil or saprolite under Garry oak tree replicate 1 | place: USA:California | collected 2016-06-15
CGGCGGTGCTCGTCCCGGCCCGCGTGCTCGGCGAGACGGCCCGCGCGCTGACCTCAGGCGCCGAGGTGGCGATATCGCTCGGCGGCGACAGCCTGATCGGGTTCGCCGGCGCCGGGCGGCAGACCACCACCCGGCTGCTCAGCGGCGAGTACCCCAAATACCAGGCGCTGCTGCCGAGCGAGTTCAACGCGACCGCCGAACTCGCGGCCGGCCCGTTCGCCGAGGCGGTGAAGCGGGTGGCGCTCGTCGCCGAGCGCAACACCCCGGTGCGCCTGGCCTTCAGTCCCGGGCAGCTGGTGCTCGAGGCCGGCGCCTCGGAGGAGGCGCAGGCGGTAGAGGTGCTTGAGGCGGCGTTCGACGGGGAGGACCTGCAGATCGCCTTCAACCCCCAGTACCTGCTCGACGGCATCGGCGCGATCGACTCGGACACGGCCCGGATCTCGTTCACCTCGCCTACCAAACCCGCCGTCGTCACGGGCAAGAGCGAGGGGGAGCCCGACTACCGGTACGTGCTCATGCCGATCCGGTCGGCGGGTTAGGCGGTGTTAGCCCGGGGGGACGACCCCCGGAACCCCCGATTCCCGCTGCGGTTCTCGCCGTAGTATCACGCGGCCGGAGAGGCCTTCGGCCCCTCGCGGGCCGCGCGATCGCCGCGCCAAGACCGTACGCTCGATCTGTGCACCTCACCCGGCTCGCGCTGACCGACTTCAGGTCCTACCCCGAGCTCAGCCTCGAGCTCGCCCCGGGTGTGACCACGTTCAGCGGCCCGAACGGGGAGGGCAAGACCAACCTGGTCGAGGCGATCGGCTACCTGGCCACGCTGGCCAGCCACCGGGTCGCCACCGACGCGCCGCTGGTCCGGCGCGGCGCCGACCGCGCCGTGCTGCGCGCGGCGGTGACCGGGGTGCAGGGCAGCGCGCTGGTGGAGATCGAGATCAATCCCGGCCGGGCCAACCGGGTCAGGCTGAACCGGGCGCCGATGCCGCGGCCGCGGGACATCCTCGGCGCGCTGCGCACGGTGCTGTTCGCGCCCGAGGACCTGACCCTGGTCAAGGGCGATCCCGGCGAGCGGCGGCGGTTCCTGGACGAGCTGCTGACCGCCACCGCGCCGCGCTATGCCGGCGTCCGCGCCGACTACGAGCGGGTGCTGCGGCAGCGCACCGCCCTGCTCAAGTCCGCCGGGTCCAAGGGGCACCTGCGCGGCGCGGCCCGCGAGGCGATGACGGCGACGCTCGACGCCTGGGACGCGCAGCTGGCCCGGGCGGGCGCGCCGCTGCTGGCCGGCCGGATGCGCCTGGTGGCCGCGCTACGGCCGCACGTGACCGCGGCGTACGAGGCGGTGTCCGGCGGCCCGGCCGGCGGCTCGTCCGGCGAGGGATCGGCGCTCTCCTACCGGGCCTCGGTCGAGGCGGGCGGCTCCGATGACGAGAGGACCGGGCCCAGGGACGAGGGGCCCGACGCCGGCGACCTCGAGGTGGCCATGATCAAGGCCCTGGCCGGGGTCCGGGCCAGCGAGCTCGACCGCGGCGTCTGCCTGGTCGGCCCGCACCGGGATGAGCTCGAGCTGTTCATCGGCGGCCTGCCGGCCCGCGGGTACGCCAGCCACGGCGAGTCCTGGTCGCTCGCGCTCGCGTTGCGGCTGGCCAGCTTCGCGCTGCTCCGGGAGGGCCGCGAGGATCCGGTGCTGATCCTGGACGACGTGTTCGCCGAGCTCGACACCGGCCGCCGGGACCGGCTGGCCGCGCTGGTGGCCGACGCCGAGCAGGTCCTGATCACCGCCGCGGTGCCCGCCGACGTCCCCGAGGTGCTGACCGGTGCCCGGTTCACCGTCCGCGCGGGCGTGGTCGCCAATGTCCGCTAAGAATCCGGTGCCGGCCGGGGACCGCGGGCCGGCCGACCAGGACCGGGTGCGGCGGGCGGTCGAGGCGCTCGCCGTGGCCAAGGCGGACGCGCGGGCCAGGGGCGATCTGCCTGCGGGCCTCCAGCACCAGCCGGGGCCGGGCCAGACCGACGATCCCGAACGGTCCGGCGTATCCGCGGCGACCCAGGCTGACTCGCCGGGCTCAGTGGCGTCCGGCCGGGGCCGTCCCCGCTGGGAGGATCCGCAGCCGCTGGTCAGCGCGATCGGCGGCCTGCTCGACACGCGGGGCTGGCAGCAACAGGCGGCGATGGGCTCGGTGTTCGGCCGCTGGGCCGAGATCGTCGGCCGCGACCTGGCGGCCCATACCCGCCCGGACAGTTTCGCCGACGGCGAGCTGGCCGTGACGGCCGACTCGACCGCCTGGGCGACCCAGGTCCGGCTGCTCGCCGCGGTGCTCGTCAAGCGGCTCAACACCGAGCTCGGCGACGGGTCGGTCCGCCGGGTCAAGGTCCGCGGCCCGGCGCCGCCCCGGCAGCGCGGCGGCTGGCGCGTGCCCGGCAGCAAGGGCCCCGGCGACACCTACGGCTAACGCGCAGTTGATACGCGCCGAAGCCGACACGTGGGGCAACACGACCCTGGCTGTCGGTCCCTGCAGGTAAAATGAATTAGCGCAAGGATGGCCACATCGTGGGGGCTGGGCAGCGCGTTTCTTATGCAGGATGGAGTTCGGTTTGTCCTACGATGCACGCTCGATCACGGTACTCGAGGGCCTTGAGGCCGTACGCAAGCGCCCCGGAATGTACATCGGCTCGACCGGCGAGCGCGGACTGCATCACCTGGTCTACGAAGTCGTTGACAACTCCGTGGACGAGGCGCTGGCTGGGTACGCCGACACCATCGACGTGACACTGCTCGCCGACGGCGGGGTGCGGGTGCGGGACAACGGCCGCGGCATCCCGGTAGACGAGCACCCGGTAGAGCACCGCCCGGCGGTCGAGGTCGTGATGACCACGCTGCACGCGGGCGGCAAGTTCGACGGGAAGTCCTACGCGGTTTCCGGCGGGCTGCACGGCGTCGGCGTGTCCGTAGTGAACGCCCTGTCGTGGATGCTCGAGGTCGAGGTGCGCAGGGACGGCTACGTCTGGACGCAGGACTACGAACGCGGCGACCCGATGGGCCCGCTGGTCCGCGGCGCCGCCAGCGAGGAAACCGGCACCACCGTCACATTCTGGCCCGACCCTCAGATCTTCGAGACCACCGACTGGTCGTTCGAGACGCTGTCCAGGCGGATGCAGGAGATGGCGTTCCTCAACAAGAACCTCGCCATCTCGATGACGGATGAGAGAGTCCTCGACGACTCCGGCCAGCCCCGGGTGGTGAGATATCAGTACGCGGGGGGAATCGCCGACTTCGTTCGGTATATCAATGGTTCTAAAGATCCGGTCCACGGCTCGGTGATCGACTTCGGCGAGGAAGCAGACGGGATCTCGGTCGAGATCGCGATGCAGTGGACCGCGGCGTACACCGAGTCGGTGCACACCTTCGCCAACACCATCAACACGGCCGAGGGCGGTACCCACGAAGAGGGGTTCCGGGCCGCGCTGACCAGCATCGTCAACCGCTACGCCCGCGAGCAGAAGCTGCTGCGCGAGAAGGACGAGAACCTCAGCGGCGAGGACGTGCGCGAGGGCCTCACCGCGATCGTCTCGATCAAGCTCGCCGAGCCGCAGTTCGAGGGCCAGACGAAGACCAAGCTCGGCAACACCGAAGCCAAGTCGTTCGTGCAGAAGGCCAGCAACGACCACCTCAAGGACTGGTTCGACCGTAACCCCGGCGAAGCCAAGGAAATCATCAACAAGGTGCGCGACGCCGCCCGGGCGCGGATCGCCGCGCGCCAGGCGCGCGACCTGACCCGGCGCAAGTCGCTGCTCGACTCGACGGCGCTGCCGGGCAAGCTGGCCGACTGCCAGTCCACCGACCCGGCGATTTCCGAGATCTACGTGGTCGAGGGAGACTCGGCCGGCGGCTCGGCCAAGGGCGGCCGGGACCCGAAGTTCCAGGCCATCCTGCCCATCCGGGGCAAGATCATCAACGTGGAGAAGTCGCGGATCGACCGCGTGCTCAAGAACAACGAGGTCCAGTCGATGATCACGGCGCTCGGCGCCGGCATCTACGACGAGTTCGACATCACCAAGCTCCGCTACCACAAGATCATCCTGATGGCGGACGCCGACGTGGACGGGCAGCACATCCGCACGCTGCTGCTCACGCTGCTGTTCCGGTTCATGAAGCCGCTGGTCGAAGCCGGGCACGTGTACCTCGCCCAGCCGCCCCTCTACAAGATCAAGTGGGAGGGGCGCGGCGTCAAGCCCGGCTACGCGTTCAGCGACGCGGAGCGGGACCGGGTGATCGAGGCCGGCATCGCCGAGGGCCGCAAGGATCCGCGGCCGCGGGATGGCGTGCAGCGGTTCAAGGGTCTCGGCGAGATGAACGCGACCGAGCTGTGGGAGACCACGATGGACCCGGCCAGCCGGGTGCTCCTGCAGGTGACGCTGGACGACGCGGCCCAGGCGGACGAGCTGTTCAGCGTGCTGATGGGCGAAGACGTCGAGGCCCGCCGCTCGTTCATCACCCGAAACGCGAAAGACGTCAGGTTCCTGGACATCTGATCCGCAGGGCGGCAGATGGTCAGCTATTTCCACAGTTAAGCTAAGGATTACGAAAAAGTGACCGAAGTTACCGATGCCCCGCAGGACGGCGGGCACGACCGTACCGAGCCGGTCGACATCCAGTACGAGATGCAGCGCAGCTACATCGACTACGCGATGTCGGTCATCGTCGGCCGCGCGCTCCCCGACGTCCGGGACGGGCTCAAGCCGGTCCACGTGCGGATCCTGTACGCGATGCTGGACGGCGGCTACCGGCCGGACCGCGGCTTCTTCAAGTGCTCGCGGGTCGTCGGCGACGTCATGGGCAACTACCATCCGCACGGCGACAGCGCGATCTACGACGCGCTGGTCCGGATGGCCCAGCCCTGGTCGATGCGGATGCCGCTGATCGACAGCCAGGGCAACTTCGGCTCGCCGGGCAACGACCCGCCCGCGGCCATGCGGTACACCGAGTGCCGCCTCGCCCCGCTGGCGATGGAAATGCTGCGGGACATCAACGAGGACACGGTCGACTTCCGGGAGAACTACGACGGCCGCTCGTCCGAGCCCGTGGTGCTGCCCAGCCGGTTCCCCAACCTGCTGATCAACGGGTCCGAGGGGATCGCGGTCGGCATGGCCACCAAGATCCCGCCGCACAACCTGCGCGAGGTGGCCAGCGGGGTCGCCTGGTACCTGGACCACTTCGACGCGTCCGACGAGGAACTCCTCGACGCGCTGACGGAGCGGATCAAGGGGCCCGACTTCCCGACCCGCGGCCTGATCGTGGGCCGCCGCGGCATCAGGGACGCCTACCGCACCGGGCGCGGCTCGATCACCATGCGGGCCGTCGTCGAAGTGGAGGAAGACGCCCGGGGCCGCGCCACCCTCGTGGTCAGGGAACTGCCCTACCAGGTCAACCCGGACAACCTGGCCCAGAAGATCGCCGAGCTGGTCAAGGACGGCAGGATCAGCGGGATCGCGGACGTCCGCGACGAGAGCAGCGGCCGCACCGGCCAGCGGCTGGTCATCGTGCTGAAGCGGGACGCCATCGCCAAGGTGGTCCTCAACAACCTGTACAAGCACACCCAGCTGCAGGACACGTTCGGCGCCAACATGCTGGCCCTGGTCGACGGCGTGCCGCGCACCCTGCGCCTGGACCAGATGATCAGATACTGGGTCACGCACCAGATCGAGGTCATCGTCCGGCGCACTCAGTACCGCCTGCGCAAGGCCGCCGAACGGCTGCACATCGTAGCCGCGCTGCTCAAGGCGATCGACCGGATCGACGAGGTCATCGCGCTGATCAGGGCCAGTGCGTCGGCGGCCGAGGCGCAGCAGGCCCTGATGGGGCTGCTCGAGATCGACGAGATCCAGGCCCGCGCCATCCTGGACATGCAACTGCGCAAGCTGGCCGCGCTCGAGCGGCAGGAACTCGTCAACGAGCGCAACGACCTGGAAGCGAAGATCGCCGACTACGAGGACATCCTGGCCTCGCCCGAGCGGCAGCGGCGGATCGTCGGCACCGAGCTGGGCGAGATCGTCACCAAGTACGGAGACGACCGGTGTACCGAGATCATCGCCTACGACGGCGAAGTAGCCGACGAGGACCTGATCGCCGAAGAGGACGTCGCGGTCACCATCACCTACGGCGGGTACGCCAAGCGGACCAAGACCGACCTGTACCGCGCGCAGCGGCGCGGTGGCAAGGGGATCCGCGGGGCACAGCTGCGCACCGACGACATCGTGGACCACTTCTTCATCACCACGACCCACCACTGGATCCTGTTCTTCACCAACAAGGGCCGGGTCTACCGGGCCAAGGCCTATGAGCTGCCCGACGCCGGCCGCGATGCCCGCGGCCAGCACGTGGCCAACCTGCTCGCCTTCCAGCCGGACGAACGGATCGCCGAAGTGCTCGCGCTGCGCGACTACCAGGTGGCTCCGTACCTGGTGCTGGCGACCCGCAGCGGGCTGGTGAAGAAGTCCAGGCTGACCGACTTCGACTCGCCGCGATCCGGCGGCATCATCGCGATCAACCTGCGCGAGGACGACGAGGTCATCGCCGCCCGGCTGGTCTCCGCCGAGGATGACCTGCTGCTGGTCAGCAAGGGCGCGCAGGCCATCAGGTTCCACGCCACCGACGATTCGCTGCGGCCGATGGGCCGGGCCACCTCGGGCGTCATCGGGATGCGCTTCATCGACGGCGACGAGTTGCTCGGCATGTACGTGGTCCGCGACGGCGGCGACGTGCTCGTGGCCACCGGCGGCGGGTACGCCAAGCGCACGCCGGCCGGCGCCTACCCGGTGCAGGGCCGCGGCGGCCGCGGCGTCGTCACGGCCAAGATCGTCGAGGCCCGCGGTGAGCTGGTGGGCGCGCTGATGGTGCACGCGGGCGACGAGGTCTTCGCGATAACGTCCGCGGGCGGCGTGATCAGGACCAGCGCGGCCGAAGTCAAGCAGTCGGGTCGGCAGACCATGGGGGTCCGGCTGATGAACCTGGCCGCCGGGGACAGCGTGGTGGGCCTGGCGCTCAACGCGGAATCCCTGGCCGAATCCGATGATGTGACTGACCAGGACCTCCCCGAGGACCTGAGCCTTTCTGAGGACCCGGCCGACCTGGCGGACGAAGCGGACGAGGCTGGTCGGACGGACGGTGCCGACGCGCCGGATCCGGCGGACGACGACGAGGAGTAATCCGGGGGATTGTGTAAGGTCGGCTAGTACGCCTGACTTTTCAGGTTGACGGCAACGATTTCGGGGGCAGAAGCGTCCCATGAGTGAGGCGGAGTCCGGCGGAATGTCGTCTTCTTCGCATAGGTGGTCATATGGGCGTCTCGTCCGGAGATAACCTCGTGAGGGTCTGGATCAGAGGGAGGACGGCTTGGACAGGCGCACGGATAGGCCCGACGGCTCGGGTGGAGGCTCGCCTACCGTGGTGACCTCACGAGCTGCCGGCGACGACCTGATCGACGACCAGGAAACGCGGCCGAGTGACATTATGGCACCGCCCAGGCAGTCTTCGCGCAAGCCGACCGCAGCCAAGTCCGCTCGCGCCAAGACGGCATCGCCGGACGATGCCGAATCCGACGGTACGGCAGCCGCCGGTGTTTCACCGAACGGCACGCCGGCGGGCGGGAAAGAGGATGCCCCCGGCAAGGACGCCTCGGCTAACGGCGCCTCGGCCGGCGGCGCGAAGGATACGGCCGGCCCGGCCGCAGTGGACGCCACGATCGCCGACAGCGTGCCCGCGCTGCCCGCCGACACCATCGGGTCGTCGCGCGGCACCCGGCCCAGGGGGTCCGGTCTGGACCAGGAGACGGCGGGAAGCAAGGCCGGGGATCAGTCTCCGGGCGGCGACTCGCCCGTGTTCAGTTTCGGGCCGCCGTCCGCCTCGGCCCAGCCGGCCATCGAAGACCCGACCATCGCCTATCCCGCGGAATCCGCCGTGATCCCGCCGGGTGACCACCGGCCGGCCGCCGCGCCTGCGGGTCCGGGGGTGCCTTCCGGGGGTGCCTCGCGTTCCGGCAGTGCCTCGCCTTTCGGGACGGCCTCACCTTCGGGAACCAGTTCGCCTTCGGGGACGGCCTCGCCTTCCGGCGCCGGCCCGCCCGGGCGGCCGTCGGCGGGCAGTCGTCCGGCGCCGGCCGAGCCGCCGTCGGTCTCCCCGGCCGCGTTCGCATGGGAGATGCCCGACCCGCCGCCGAACTCGCCGTCGTCCCCGGCGCGGACGTTCCTGCGGTCGGGCCTGACCGGCAAGAACCAGGCCGCGCGCAAGGCCGCCTCGGTCGCCGCCGCGGGCAAGACCGCGGCGAGCAAGACTGCGGCGGGCAAGACCGCGGCGGGCGAGGGACAGGCCGCGGCGCGCACCGCGGCGCAGCAGGCGCAGTCGAAGCGGACGGCGCGGCAGGCGCACCTGACCATCGCCCGGGTCGAGCCCTGGTCGGTGATGAAGTTCAGCTTCGTGGTCTCCCTGGTCGCCTTCGTCATCTTGTTCGTGGCGGTCAGCGTGCTCTACGGCGTCCTGTCGGCGCTTGGCGTGTTCGACTCGCTCCAGCACGTCGTGGCTCGGCTCGCTCAACATCGTGCTGATCACGGCGATGTCGACGATCGGCGCCGTGGTGTACAACCTGACCTCGCGGTTGGTCGGCGGCGTGGAAGTGACCCTCCGCGAAACCGAGTAACGCCTCAGCGGAAAGCGCGGTAGCATCGCGGGCGAGCGAAGTACTCCCGCGATGCGCGAGTCCGCAAGCACGGCGCCACCCGCCGTGCCAGTGCGGTAGGATGTTGGTCGCTCCTGTTTTCGCAGGTCAGCTCCATGGTATGGGGTTATAGCTCAGTCGGTTAGAGCGCGTCCCTGATAAGGACGAGGCCCGTGGTTCAAGTCCACGTAACCCCACAAAACACTCCTTCAGCAGCCGCAACAGCTCATGACCGGGTCATCCGGCCGGTGCGGCGCGTCTGTTGGCCGCGTAGGTTGGCGGGGTGGCTTTGCTAAGCTGCCGTACACCCGCGGAGGGCGGAATCTCGATCCGCCGGCCCGCTCCGATGTCATTAAGGTGGAGGATTCCTCGCTGTGAAGAAGCTCATCGTGCTCGCCGCGCTCGGGGTTGGCGCGTTCGCTGTCTGGCGCAAGGTCCAGTCCGACCGTGCCGAACTCGACTTGTGGACCGAGGCCACCGCCGCCGACGAGGACTGACCCGCGCGGTCGGAGGCATCATCCGACAGCCGGCGGATTCCGATCCGGCGCAAGGAGGCACGCAGGTGAGCGATACCTATCCCGTATCGCTGGTCTGCTGTGACGTGGTCGGGGCGGCCGCCGTCGATGGCAGCGTCCTGGAGCGTGCGTTCGCGGAGGCGATCGCCACTCAGGGCGTGGTCGTCGGCACCGCGGCCTACGTCAGGTCGATGGTCCAGTTCGACCGGACGCGCGGCTGGCCGCCCGCCGACGTCATCCGGAGCCTGTTCCCGGAGGAAGAGATCCGGGCCCAGGTCGCCAATCTCGCCTTCGAGCGATCCTTCCAGGCGGCGGTGGACCGGTTCGGGGTGCTGCCGCTCCCTGGCGTCAACGAGGCGCTGGCCAAGCTCTCGGCGGCGGGCATCAAGGTCTGCCTGATGTCCTCCCTGTCCAGGCCCGCGCTGGGCCTGATCGTGGAGCGCCTGGACTGGTCGCAGCGCGCGGACCTGGTACTGTGCGCGGACGACGTGGCCCGGGGTTTCCCCTGGCCCGATCTCATCCTCACCGCGGTCCTGCGGCTGGGCATCGGCGACGTGCGTGACGTGGCCATGGTCACGGCCAGCGAAGGCGGGGTACTGTCCGCCCAGCGGGCCGGGTCCCGGTTCATCGTCGGCGTGCTGAGCGACGTCGACGACGCGAGCAGGCTGCGCCGGGCCGGAGCGACCCATCTGCTGGCCGATATCGGGGAACTACCTGATCTGGTGGCCTCGCAAGCCGGGCATCGCGACCACGGGCCTCACCACGGCGAGTGACTGACTTCGCCGCTCACGTGGCAGACTGTGAAGCATGCCGGAACTGCCGGAAGTAGAATCGCTGGCCGCCTTCCTGCGCGGTCACGCGACAGGCCACGCCGTCGCGCGGGCCGACGCGGCCTCGTTCTCGGTGCTGAAGACGTTCGACCCGCCGCTGACCAGCCTCACCGGCCAGGTGATCACCGAGGTCGGCCGGCACGGCAAGTTCATTGACATCGTCACCGGCCAGGGCCTGCACCTGGTCATGCACCTGGCCCGGGCGGGCTGGCTGCGCTGGCGCGACGAACTGCCCTCGGCACCGCCCAAGCCGGGCAAGAGCCCGCTGGCCTTCCGGCTGCGGCTCGACGACGGCTCCGGGTTCGACCTGACCGAACAGGGCACGCGCAAGCGCCTCGCGGTGTACCTGGTCCGCGACCCGGCCGAGGTGCCCGGGGTGGCCACCCTCGGGCCGGACCCGCTGGCCGCCGACTTCACCGTGGACACCCTGGCGGGCCTGCTGGCCGAGCGCCGCACCCAGGTCAAGGGTGTGCTCCGCGACCAGCGGATCATCGCCGGCATCGGCAACGCCTACTCCGACGAGGTGCTGCACGCGGCCAAGATGTCACCGTTCAAGATCGCGGCCAGCATGACGCCGGCCGAGGTGGCCACCCTGTACGACGCGATCAAGACCACGCTGACCGAGGCGGTAGAGCGTTCGGCGGGCCTGGCCGCCGCGGACCTGAAGGGCGAGAAGAAGAGCGGCCTGCGGGTCCACGGCCGGACCGGCCAGGAGTGCCCGGTGTGCGGCGACACCATCCGGGAGGTCTCGTTTGCCGACTCCGCGCTCCAGTACTGCCCGACCTGCCAGACCGGCGGCAAGCCGCTGGCCGACCGCCGCCTGTCCCGCCTGCTCAAATAGCCCCACTGGAATTCGTCCTCCTCGGCGACGCGCTCTGACCGGTGCGCAGCGGGTACCCTGTTCGGAGACATCTCGGGGCTATAGCTCAGCTGGAAGAGCGTCTGGTTTGCATCCAGAAGGCCAGGGGTTCGAGTCCCCTTAGCTCCACACGTCGGGGCGGTGCGCCAGGCCTCCAGCGGCAGGTGCGGCGGATCGTGGCTGCGTTGGTCGCGGGCATGAACGCCGGCGCTGCCCGGGCGGATCAGAGCAACGCATGAGATATATCGCAGTTGATCGTCGCGGGCCTTATCTGTGGGTCACCTTCAACCGTCCCGGCAAGCTGAACGTGCTGCACGCCGAAGACCTGCCTGGACTCCGGGACATCATCGTGAATCTCGATCCAGGCGTCACGGGTCTCGTCTTCACGGGAGCCGGGTCGGCGGCGTTCAGCGCGGGGATGAACATCGAGACGTTCGTCGGCATGGACCCTGTCGGCGCTAAAGCATTCATCGGCCAGCTCGCCGGAATCATGCAAGTCATCCGGCGGTCGCCGGTCGTCACCGTCGCCGCGGTCAGCGGTTACTGCCTGGGCGCGGCGTTCGAGCTGGCCCTTGCCTGCGACCTCCGCGTGGTCACCACGACGGCATCCTTCGGGCTGCCCGAGATCAAGGTCGGCGTGCCGTCTGTCATCGACGGGGCCCTGCTTCCCGGCTTCGTCGGCCTCAACAAGGCACGCGAAATGATCCTTACCGGTGATACCTACAGACTCGACCAGCTACCGCCGCACAGCATCGCCAGCGTCCTCACCGAGCCCGGCCTTCTCGCCGGGGCCACAGAAAGCCTGCTTGAACGCATCGCGACGCATACCCGCACGGTCACTGCCGCCCAACGCCGGCTCTTCAACGTCTGGCTCAACAATCCGCTCGACGCAGCGGTGGAGAACAGCACGGACGAGTTCGCGGGAACGTTCGGAGCACAAGAGACACGAGATCAGATCGCACACCACTACAGGCGAATCACGGGCCGCAGCTCTTAACGCAGCACAGGGGGATCTGCTCCGGGATCCTGGTCGCCTGCACGGGGATTGACGCCACGCGAGTCTCGGCAGACTACCCCGCCGCCCGGATATCGCCATCCAGGTCCTGTGGCAGCTCCACTGACCCGCCGCGAGCTTACTGAGGTTCGTAGCGGCGGCGCTCTATTACCAGCGGGACGCCGTCCAGTTCGGCGACTCTCAACTCGGCGGGCACCTCCCGTGCCGGGTCTACGGTGACCTCAAGCACCGGCTGGCCCTCGCGGAGCTTGACGCCCACCCCAGTGACTCCCGGCAGCCGCAGGATCCGTTCCTCGTGACGTCGCTGCACGGCCAGCGCCTGGTCGTATGTCGTCATACTCACAGTCTCGCCTAGCCCGGCCGCGGCCGCCATGGGCTGAGGAGGAGACACGATACGTGAGCGTGTGTATCAGTTGGCCGCCGTGCGGTCTCCCTAAAGGTAACTGGGCCTGCCACCGAAGGCGGCCCAAATCAGCCAGGGGGGCATACATGCCATCGGTTGACGAAGTCATCGCCATTAAGGAGCGAGTCGAGGCGCAGTTTCTCGGTGCGCCCGGCGTCACCGGGGTCGACGTCGGTTACAAAGAGGTCGGCGGCCAGCGCACCGAACAGGTCTCCATCCGGGTTCACGTAGCACAGAAGACCGACAACGTCCCGGACGACCAGCGGGTACCCGCTGAGATCGAGGGCGTCGCGACGGACGTGCTTGAGCGCCGATACGAGCCTCAGGTACTCGCGCAGCAGGTAATCACGGTGGCGCCGCAGGCGGACACCACGCACTACGCCACCCTGCAAGGTGGCATCAGCATGGGCCCGAGCCGAACGATCAACGGGTTCATCTTCGCCGGCACGCTGGGCGCCATCGTGATCGACAACGCGACGAACCAGCACGCCGCGCTGACCAACTTCCACGTTGCCTGCGTAGACAACACGTTCAGCATCGGCGACCGGATGGTCCAGCCAAGCCGGATCGACACCGGGGTGGTGCCGACGGACGAATTCGGCTCCCTGGCACGCGAGACGCTCTCGGCCAACGTGGACGGCGCGGTGATCTCGATCGACTCCGGCCGGTCCAGCCAGTGCCAGGTCGCCGACATCGGGCTGGTCCGCGGTACCACGACGGCCACGCTGGGCATGCCGGTCCGCAAGCGAGGCCGGACGACCCTGCTCACCTACGGCTCGGTGGACGGGCTGGCCCTGTCGGTGAATATCGACTACGGCGACGGCATCGGGGTCAGGACGCTCACCAACCAGATAAGCATCGCCGCCGACACCACCCGCAACCCGCTGTTCTCCGACCACGGCGACTCCGGGTCGGTGATCGTGAACGACTCCGGCTTCGTCGTGGGGCTGCTGTTCGCTGGTGCCGGGACGAGCACGGTCGCGAACCAGATCGCCGCGGTGCTGTCGGAGCTGAACATCTCGATGTGCGTCGGGAAGTCGATCATCAAGGACATCAAGGATGGTCGCAAGGACCTCATCAAGGACAAGGAGATCCGCAAGGAGCTCATCAAGGACATCAAGGAGATCCGCAAGGACCTCCTGCCTGACAACAAGATCCTTAAGGATGTGCGCGACGGGATCATCAAGCCGGTCGCGGAGAACCGTGGGCCTGGGCCGGTGGAAACGCAGCCCGGCGGCCAGGCGGCCCTCGAGCAGCGGCTGGCCTCAGTGGAAAGCATGCTCGGTCAGCTGACCGGCTTCATCGGGCAAGAGCTGCGACCCGACCTGACCGGTTCGGCCTACTCCGGTGAGCCCCAGCTCAGCGACGTCGATGTCACGCAGCTGCGAGCTGAGCTGCAAAAGCAGGTCGACGAGGCGGTCGCCGCGAAGGCGGAGCTTGACACGCCCTACACGTGATGACGGCAGGGCCGGTCCCTGCTACCGAGCGTTCGCTTTCGTGCCGGATGGTTCTCGGCACACCGGCACGAAAGCGAACGCCTAATGCCGGCGGCGCTGAACGGAGTCGACAATGCTGCTAGTGGTATGCGGGCTGGACGACGAAAGCGCGCTATGGTTCGCGCGCCGGGCGTCGCAGTCCGGCGCGGACTGCAAGATCGTGACCACCGAGGCGCTGTCGTACGCGCGGCACGTCTCGCACCGGCTTGCCCGTGGTGAGGTGCGTACCGCCGTGCGATTGGCCGATGGCACCAGGCTGGTTGACAGCGAGATCAGCGGCGTCCTGAACCGGGCCGTCCAGGCGCCCGTCGCGGCCTGGCAGCTGGCGGCGCCGGCCGAGCGAGACTACGCCACCATGGAGCTGCACGCGTGCACGCTCAGCTGGCTGCACGCGCTGCCGTGCCAGGTGCGTAACCGGCCGGAACCGGACTGCCTGGCCGGACCGCTGCGGCACCCCTTCGTCACGGTGGCCGCTGCGCATGCCGCTGGATTGCCCTGTCCAGAAGTTACGTTCGATACCACCGGACCGCTCGGTCCGGCCGACGCTTTGCTGCTGGCCGCCGCGCGGGCCGCCGGACCGCAGGCCCGTCCGGTTCACCTGGCCTGCCTCGACGGTGTGGTGGCGGGCGGCGAGCCGCCGGAGCCAGTGGTGGCCGGGATAGCGGCTTTCGCCGCGCGGATGAGAGCCGACGCGGCCCTGCTCGGCCTGGACTTCTTCGCCGGTGCCGGCGGCTGGTGGTTCGCCGGCGCATCTCCTCTACCGGACCTGCGGGTCGGCGGCGAGACGCTATGCCGTCAGCTGCTGTCTCTGCTGGCACCGGGCCGCGTGCCCGCGATAAGGATGGTGCCGTCATGACCGTCCTTCTGTGGGGGGTGCCCAGCGAGCCGCCGGTGGCCATGGTGGGCCGGCGGCTGGCGGCCCTCGGGGCCGACGTCCTCGTAGTCCGCCCTGGCGGTGTCGAGCAGCAGGCGGACATCACGATCGGCGCTTGCGGCACCGGATCTGGCCCGGCGGATGACCTGCCGGTCACGCTGGCCGGCACGATCCGGGCTGGCGGCCGGCCGGTCGAGCTGGCCAGCATCACGGGTGCCTACCTCCGCCCGGTCGAGCCGGAGCTGGTCCCGGAATTGAACGGGCGGCCAGAGACGGCGCCGGAGCTGGCACACGCCCGCAGGTTCCAGGAGATACTCACCGGATTCACCGAGGCCGCGCCCCGAATCAATGGCTGCCGCGTCGCCAACCGGCTGTCGGCGATGGCGTCCAACGGCTCGAAGCCCTACCAGGCCCAGCTCATCGTCCGGCACGGATTCTCCACCCCGGACACGTTGATCTCCACCGATCCGCAGGAGGTGCTGGACTTCGCGGCCAGGCATAAGCAGGTGGTCTACAAGTCCTGCAGCGGCGTTCGCTCGATTGTCACCGCGTTCGACCCGATAGCCGACCGAGAACGGCTCCAGCGGCTGCGGTGGTGTCCGGTGCAGTTCCAGGAACGCGTGGTGGGTCCTGATGTGCGAGTGCACGTAGTGGGCGGCGAGACCTTCGCGGCCATCGTGGACAGTGCCGCAGTGGACTACCGGTACGCGCGAACCCAGGTGGGTGAGGACGCCCGGTTGCGCGCCTACCAGCTAGACGACGACATCGCTGCGCGCTGCGTGGCGCTGGCCGCAGCCCTGGATCTGCCGTTCGCCGGGATCGACCTCAAGCTGGCGGCCGACCAGCGGGTGATCTGCTTCGAGGTGAATCCGTCACCCGGATTCTCCTGGTACGAGTCCGCGGCCGGGCTGCCAATCTCACAGGCAGTGGCGTGCTGGCTGCTCGGAGCAGGCGGGTGATCTGCCGCGGGACCCGGTGCCGTATCCGAAACCCTGGGTACCGGCCGGCTTAGTCCGCCGATCTGGGGGGTATGCATGATCAGTCTGCCTGTCGGCCGTGTGCCGTCGGCGGGCTGGCGCACCTGCCGGGTGGCCGCAACTGGCATGGTGGCGCGGCCTCTTGTCGCCCTTCGTGGTCCTCCCGGCACCTGACCTGGGTGCGCGTTCTCGATGAGATCGTCGTCGCTAGACGGGAGGGCTATATTGACTGACGCAATCGCTTCGCTGAATGATCTGAGCGGGTGGGCGCGCGGCGACCTGCTGGTGATCGTGCTGCTGGTGCTGGGGGCGATCCTGCTCACCAGACTGGCGGAGTGGGCACGCGGCCGGATCACGATGCACATCGACGCTCGCGCGATCGAGGCCGACGAGCTGGTGCGTTCCGAGGCCGCCAAGCATCGTCACGTCGTCGCGCAGGTCGTCACCTGGGCGATGCTGGCTGTCATCTACATCGTGACCGCGACGCTGGTGATCCAGCATCTGGGCGTGCCCCTGGCTGGCCTGGTCGCGCCGGCCGCCTTGCTCAGCGCCGCGCTGGGGTTCGGCCTGCAGCGGTTCGTCCAGGATATCGGCGCCGGGCTGTTCATGACGGGAGAGCGGCAGTACGGCTTCGGCGACGTCGTCCGCATCGCGATCTCCGGCGTGTCGCAGCCGGTCACCGGCACGGTCGAAGATGTCACCCTCCGGGTCACGCGCCTGCGGTCGATCACCGGCGAGGTCATCACCACGCCCAACGGCCAGATCGTCCAGGTCACCAACCTGTCGCGTGACTGGGCCCGGGTGGTCCTCACGGAGGTACTCCGGCGCGTGGGCCAGGATGCCTACGGCGACGACCGGCTGCGCAAGATGATGCTTGACCCGCCCACCGTGATGGGTGTTGAAAAAATCGAAGTCGACACGTTCTCGGTGCGCATGGTGGCGCGGACCCTGCCCGGCATTCAGTTCGACGTGGGCCGTGAACTTCGGGCGCGAGTGGCGTCGGCCTTCCGCCAGGAGGGCATCAGCGTGTCGGCCGATCTCGACACCGGCCGCGCGACCGGGGGCGCCTCATGAGCCGGCGGCCGCGCACCTCGACCATGGTGATCACCGGGCTCTTCCTGGCCGTGCTGGCGCTCTACATCCTGGTGCGCCCGGTGCCCGCGCCCGCGGGAGCGACCCAGCCGGCCGTGAGTCCTCCCGCAAAGCCCAGTCCCACGCGATCTTTCTCCAGCCGGACGCGGTCACCCAGCGCGTCTCGTACGCCGAGCCACTCGCCCACGCCGACCAGTTCTCCTACGCCGACTGGTTCGCCCACACCCGGCGGCTCACTGTCCGCGACGCCGTCCGCACCCGGCACCGTGCCAGCCGCGGGGTCGCCGACCCCGTAGCCACTGTGGCCGCAGTGGTGTATGCGCACCGCCCGCCGGGTAACGGCCGAACATGGCATGGGGGAAGCGCGAGGACATGATCGTCCACAGCATCGATCCGCTGAATGCCGAGCCACCCCGCACGGCTCTGGGTGAGCACGAGCTGACTGGCGCCGACGCGTTCTACGTCCGCAATCACGGTCCGGTGCCGGAGGTGCGGGCGGCCGGATGGCGGCTGCGTGTCGACGGCCTGGTGAACGGGCCGATGGAGCTGTCGCTGGCCGCACTGCGCGGGGACTTCGCCCAACACGATGTCGTGGCGGCTCTGCAGTGCGCCGGAAACCGCCGGGCCGGGCTCATGCAGGTACGTGACATCCCCGGCGAGGCACCGTGGGGGCCCGGCGCGGTCGGCAATGCCCGTTGGACCGGGATACGGCTGGCGGACGTGCTGGCCGCCGCCGGCGTGGCGGTCGGCGCGGAACATGTGGCGTTCCTGGCGCCCGACGTATCTGCCCAGGCGTGCCCGCCACAGCCGTTCGGCGCCTCTATCCCGCTGGACAAGGCGATGCGGACAGAGGTGCTGCTGGCCTGGGCGATGAACGGGCAGCCGCTGCCACGGGTGCACGGAGCGCCGGTCCGGGTGGTCGTACCCGGGTACATCGGGGCGCGGAGCGTGAAGTGGATCCAGCGGATCACGGTCCAGGCCACCCCGTCCGACAATTACTACCAGGCCACGGGCTACCGGCTACTACCGGCTGACGCAGATCCCGCAGCGGACGCCGATGGCATCTCGCTCGGACCGCTCGCCGTCAACGCCGACATCCTCGCGCCCGATGAACACGGAGGTGTCCGGGCCGGGCCGGTCGCGGTGTCGGGATATGCGCTCGCAGGCGATGACCGCCGCGTCGTCCGCGTCGACATCTCCGCCGACGGGGGCCGCAGCTGGCAACAGGCCCGTCTGGCCGAAGAGCTCAGTCCCTGGTCGTGGCGGCGCTGGGAGGGCACCCTGGACCTGGCGCCCGGGCCCACCGAGGTCACGGCACGAGCCTGGGACAGCGCGGCCAGCGTTCAGCCGGAAAGCGCCATGCAGCTGTGGAACCCCAAGGGCTACGCCAACAACGCCTGGGCCCGCCTCAGCTTCACGGTCACCTGAGTCACACCTGGAGGAGTATCTTCCCCAGGACGGTCCAGCCGCCCAGCCGGGCGTGCGCCTCGGCGG